>JGI20133J14441_1002704_pt1 | contig 11941 bp, 12 predicted proteins | sample RS3BMetagenome_FD_14441 | JGI IMG/M metagenome (IMG submission 14441)
CCCGCCACACCACCACGTGGATGGCCACACCCCGGATGGCGAGCGGCCGCCGCCAGCCGACAAGGCCGGCCACCCGAGGGTGATCGGGATGCAACTGCGCGAAGAGGACCTCCTTGGCGGCGAGACGGAACCTCGGGTTGCCGAACGACTTCCACTCCACGACCAAAGCGGATCGCCGAAGATTCGGTGCCAGCCCTTCGACCGGCCGGAAGTCCCAGACCTCCTCGCCAAAGCCGACCACCGCCCCAGCGCTGGTCGGGAACCCGTCAAGAACGTCTTCGGTGCCGGCGAAACTCGCCGAGACCACAGCTGTGCTCCGAATCTGAGCGGGAAGTCCGCCGCTCATCGGACCGGCCCTGCGTGGGTCTCATGCGGCGGCAGGTACAAGGCCGCCGCATCCGCGCTCACCCGGGCGGCGGCGATCACCGCCTCGGGATAGCGACACAAGATGTTGGCGTGCAGCTGATGCCAGGTGGCCCCGTAGATCCTGGTCCACTCATCAGCGGGCATCTCGGCTCGCTGAGCGTCGATGTGGTCGGCGAGGCGCAGCAGCGTCGGTAGCTTCGCCGGCGTGATCACCGCCAGCGCACACGACAGGCAGGTCCACACCGGCGCCGGACAGGCAGAGCCGGGCTGGCCGTAAGGAGAGTGGTAGAAGTCCTTGCAGGCGCAAGCGAACACGTTGCGCCGCCCGGCCAATAGTGGCTCGGACTCGGCCTCGGAAACACCCAGCTCTGCGACAGCCCGGTCAGGTTCGCTGCGCAGCCGGTCGACGTCGCCGGCAGTGAGGACGGTCGGTTTCGGTGCTGCCTGCACGCGGCGCAACGCCTCGGCGTAAGCGTCCTCGACCACGCCTTCGAGAAACTCGCTCGACTGGGTGACAGACAGGTAGCGTTCCCCGGCGACCCGCTCGGACTGGTTGATCCCGGCCACCGACGGGATCGCCCCGCCGAAGTGCTCATCGAGGCGCCGGTAGAACGTCTTGCGCAGCCGGCGGCCGTCCAGCTCGAAGGGAGTATCGGGGCTGCCGAGCCCGGCCGATTCCAGCCACCGGTACTTGGCTTCCATCCCGTGCGTCATCCGGTACATGCGAGGCTTGGTCCTATCAAGCGCGATCCACAAGAACGCCTGGTCGCCTCGGGTGGCGAACCTTCTCGGCCCGCTGGTGATCTCCACCGCCCGCTCGAAGACCCGTCCCGGCGACCACTCCCCGGCGCCGCCGAAGCGGTCGGACTCCCGCCCGCCGCCTCGCTGCTTCTCCCAGCTGATGATCACCTCGCGCCGATCGACCCGCTGCAGGTCATCGGCGCGCAGGTTGGCGATGCCTTCAGGGACGATCCCCGTCTCCAGACCCAACAGCGTCCGATAAGCGACCAGGTCGACCGCGGTCGGCCACAGCTGCCCGGCGGCCCGGCTGGGACGCGGGGCGTCGACGACGGACTGGTAGTAGTACATCGACCGTCCCAGCCGCCTGCCGACATCATCAAGAGACAGCGGGCCCTCCCGCTCCAGAGTCCAGAGCAGATGGGCCCGGGAGCCGGCCGTGGCCGGAAGGTATGGGCCGCCGGTCGCCGCCTCGGCGCGAGCCTGGGCGACTCGATCCTCGACCGCCACGATCGAATCCCGGCACGCCTGGCGGATCTCCTCCTCCTCGCTCTTCGAGTAAGGCAGCACAGGCGCAGACAGCCGCGGTCCGCTCAGCCAGGGACCGTCGAGGAACCGCCTGACCGACGCATCAAGACGCCCGGGGTGCAGCTCGTCATAAGCCCGCAGCGCTGGCCGCAGGACGGTCTCGACGTCCTGCGTAGCGCAGATGGCGACCAGGTCGCCGGAGCGCAGGTCGCCGATCCCACCGACAAAACCGCGGGCGCCAAGGCGGCGGACGGCCGACCGCAGGTTGGCTGCCGTGACCTGAGCCGTCCAGCGTGACCTGACCGTGCCGTTAGCTTGCAATTAAACCTTCGAGGGCTGTTCAGGCCGCTTTTTTGATGGCCGGGTAGCGGGTTCGTGGTGGTCGCCGGGTTCCTTTGGGCCGGCCGGGGCCGGGTGTGATGGATTTGGGTGGCAGGGCGGGTGTGCCGAGATGTGCACGGAGTCGTCGAAACCCTCGGTGGACGCGGGTCGGGGTGAGGCGGGCGGGGTCGCATGGTCGTTCCCAGGGGAGCCGGAGGTCTTCGACGAGGCCGCGGGCGAGGCGAAGCTCGCTGTAGGCGGCGGCGACGAGCCAGGTCCAGCGGTCGGCCTGTTCGGGGGTGCACAGGCCGGGGGTGGTCCAAGCGAGGGTGCCTTTCAAGAAGCGGAAGGTGTGCTCGATATCGAAGCGGCGCAGGTAGGAGATGACGCAGCGTTCGAGGTCGGGTGATCCTTCGCCGGACCACCACAGCCAGAGTGTCTTTTTCCCTCGGGCGGTCGTCTTCGGGAGGTGCTCGACGTCGACGCGGATGACAGTTGCGGGCACGATCGGCGGTGGGGTGTTGTTCTTCCAGCGTCCTCGTGCGTGGAGCTTGGGGTGCAAGTTGTGCCAGGCGCTCGCAGAGATGTGGCCGTAGCGGCGGTCGGAGAGCTCGGCGGTGACGTCGGGGGTTGTCCAGGTGGCCGGGTCGGACAGCTTGAAGCGCTCGCCGTGGCGGCGGGGTCGGCCGACCGCGATGGTGTCGCGTGGTGGCGGGTCGGGGTGGAACACGCGTGTCTCGGCGATGCGCACGAGGACCTCGCAGCGGGTGTCGCCGAGCCCGTGGGTGAGCCCCGCTGGGTCATAGCCGGCGTCGAATACGAACAGCGGCACCTCGCTGTCATCAGGTAGCAGTCCGACGAGGCGTTTGACCTGGGTGATCGTCGCGGTCGTGGCGTCGAGGTCGAGAGGCAGGCGCATCACGTCCATCGGTGCGGTCCAGCTGTCGGGGGTGAAACACAGCTGGTTGATCCACTGGTAGGACCAGCCGGCGACGATCGGCTTGCCGGCGGAGTGCTTGGACGCCGAGTAGTAGTAGCCGCGGCCGGGGCTGCACTCGGCGTCACAGCGCGCCCAGCTCGAGGCGTCGACGGCGAACACCAGCGGCCAAGACCGGTCCCGGTGGGCGACGAGCAGCTCTCGCAGCGCCACCTCGTCGATCTCGCCGTGTTGGAGGGCCTTGTAGAGGCTGCCGTGGCTGCGGGTGAACTCGGGTTCGAGTGACAGGGCGGGCAGCGAGCTCACCGCGGCCGTCGAGCACACCAGGGCGTCGGCGAGCTCGAAGAGCGCGTCGGCCCAGGCGCCGAAGGTGTCGTAGAGGCCGCCGCGGAACGAGACGAGGTCGTCCCTGCGGCCGCAAGATCCCCGCGAACCGATCATGTCCGAGAGTGTTGCTACTCTCGGACATGATGTGGTGGATCCTCGGCTCTGGGAGGATGCAAGCGATGCAGGCCACGAGCTCGAGCGAGCAGCTCACACGGTTACGCCGGCGCTACGAGGCAGTGCTGGCCGACGTCTCCAAGATCGGCTTCGTCGCCTCGGGCAGCCTCGCCCCGCGCTACAACCGCTGCGGGAAGTCGAACTGCCGCTGCCACGCCGACCCCCCGCAGCTACACGGCCCGTACTGGCACTGGACAGCCAAAGTCGGCGGCAAAACCGTGAACCGTCGCCTCAGCGACGCAGAAGCAGCGATCTACCAGGAGTGGATCGCCAACGATCGACGGCTCGCCGAGCTGACCAGCCAACTCCGAGTGCTCGCCCACCAGGCCCTAGAGATCATGCTGACCGAGGCCCGACAGACCAGCCCAAAGGTTTAATTGCAAGCTAAGAGGCTGTCGCGAAACTTTATGCAGCGCGGGGGCTTTCTGTGAGTCGGCGGAGCAACAGTCGGGCGTGGGCGGCCCACACGAAGCCTTCTGTCACGGCCGGAAGTCGTTCGTAGTCGATCTGCAACCGTCGGTTGTTCATCAGCCACGACCAGGTCCTCTCGACAATCCATCGTTTCGGTAGCACCTCGAAGCGGCCGGGGTGGATCTTGCTGACTACTTCAGCGACCACCTGATGGGCCTCGAGCGCCTCGCTGAAGGCTTTCTTGAACCCGCCGTCACAGAACACCTTCTTCAACCGTTTCGACTTGGGCAAGGCATCGGAAACGACCGCGGCGCCGCCGACGTTGTCAGTTGTCGAGGCTGCCACCACGACCACCGCCACCAGCAACCCGAGGGTGTCGACGATCCCGAAGCACTTGCGACCGGAGATCTTCTTCCCGGCGTCATATCCCCTGGTCTCGCCGGTGACCGTGGACGCTCCCCGCACGCTGCGTGCGTCGACCACTCCCGCAGACGGCTGGGGATCCCTGTCCTCGGCTGCTCGAACCAGCTCTCGTAGGCGGTCCACGATCTTCTCCCAGGTGCCGTCTTTGCTCCAGCGCACGTGGTAGCGGTGCACCGTGTTCCAATGCGGATAGCAAGCCGGCAGTGCCCGCCACTGGCAGCCCGTCGCGGTCACATACATGATCGCATTGACGACGTCCCGCTTGGAATGTACCGCTGGGCGGCCGAGCTTGCCGGCCCCGGAGAACGTCGGGACCAAATCCGCGATGAGCGCCCACTCCTCGTCGCTCAAGTCCCCGTGGACGGTGCGCCAATCGCTCGCTGATCGTTTCGGGTCGGAAGCCATGCCCTATTTTATTTCGGGCCGCCGGTCAGGACAAGGAAACCTGGGCTCCACCAGCGCGGATTTTACCGACAGCCTCTCAGGTCCCGATCTGGCGTTCCTGAACCGTGCCCGTGTTCCGGTCGGCACCGCGAGTGCGCAACTCTCGCCTACTGACGCCCGGCCAGGCCAGCAGGTATGGGTCGCCGGCTACCCCGAGGGCAACCAGCTGACCATTACTTCCGGTCATGTCATCAACTACATCCCGGGGTCGCAACTCGGCGTCCATGGAGAACTGATGGAGATCTCGAACCACATTGAACCGGGCAACTCCGGCTCAGCTCTCGTCTCGAGCGCTGGTGCCGTCGTCGGCGTCGTGTTCGCCATCCGGTTGAGCAACCACGATGGGCTTGCCGTGCCCGTATCAGAACTCAGCACCTTTCTCCATCACCCCGGAGGAACTCGCAACATGAGTTGCGCCGACTAGGCTAGTTTCAGTTAAGTTATGCGACTCCACGCGGTGAGCGTGCCATCGACATTGCACGACGGAAGGAGTGCATCCAATCGGGCTGACACGATGTCGCCTTGGTAGTGCTCCCACTCCACCGCCATCTGCGCCGTCCAGGGTTGACGTAGGCACCTACGCCGTCTGGTGCGCTCCCAACGGTACTTGTTTACCGGGTCGAGGGGGTACGGGCAGGAGCATCCACCACTTCGGCAGCGCTGTGAGGTAGTCATGTGGCGGGTGGAGCCGAGTGATCGGGTCCTGTTCCGTGGCGCCTGCAAGCGACGACAACCTGGCGGCGAGAGTCGCTGAGCTGGAGGACGTCGTGGCGTTCCTGCAGGTTGCGTTGGAGAAGCAGCGGGCGGAGATGGCCCGCAAGGACGGGGCGTTGATCTGGCAGAAGGACCGGATCGCCGAGCTGGAGAAGGCACTGGAGGACGCCGGGCGCCGCCAGAAGCGGCCGAGCGCGCCGTTCTCCAAGGGAGACCCGAAGACCGAGCCCAAGCGCCCAGGCCGCAAGGCTGGTGAGGCGCATGGCCGCCACGGTCAGCGGGCGGTGCCGCCGGGGCCGCCGGACAAGGACCTGGTGGCCCCGCTGCCGGAGTGCTGTCCCGACTGTGGCGGCGAGGTCTGCCACGACCGCGACGAGGAGCAGTGGCAGGTGGAGATCCCCGACCCGAAGGTGGTCACCACCCGCTTCAGGGTCGCGATCGGCCACTGCGCCGGGTGTGCCCGAAGGCTGCAGGGACGCCACCCTGATCAGGTTTCCGACGCTCTCGGCGCGGCGGGGGTCCAGATCGGTCCGAACGCGAAGGCGTTCGGTGCGTGGCTGCACTACGGTCTCGGGCTCAGCTTCGGCCGGGTCGGACAGGTGCTCGGCCATCTCGGTCTGCCGGTGAGCCGGGCTGCGATCTGTCGGTCCTCGACCCGCTCGGCGTGCACCGATCTGGTCCCAGTCCATGCCGACCTGGTCGTAGCGGCGAACAAGGCGCCGACACTGACGATGGACGAGTCCGGCTGGCGGGTCGGGGGCGAGGGTGAGTGGCTATGGGTGGCCGCCAACGTCGAGCTCACCTTGGCTTGGATCGGCGAGGGACGCGGCTTCGAGCAGGCGACCGAGGTGGTCGACGCCGACTACCCAGGCGTGCTGGTCCGCGACGGCTACGTGGTCTACAACCACTACACCAAAGCGACACATCAGTCCTGCACCGCGCACGTGTTGCGCCGCTGCCACCAGATGGAAGCAGACCTGCCCGCCGCCGACGCTAAAATCCCCGCGGCGGCCAAGACGATCATCAAAGACGCCCTGGCGGCCCGGGAGCTTGCCACCCCCGCCGAGCGGGCCGCCGCCGCGGCGCAGTGCCGGGCACGCCTCGATGAGCTGTGCGCCCGGCCAACCAGCTGCGACGCCAACCGGCGCCTGCTCAAGCACCTCGGCCACCAAGCCGACGCCATGTTCACCTTCCTCACCGTCGAGGGGATCGACGCCACCAACTTCAGGGGCGAGCAGGCCGTGCGGCCCTGTGTCGTCAACCGCAAAACCTGGGGCGGCAACCGGACCTGGGCCGGGGCGGCCACCCAAGGCGTGCTCACCAGCATCATCGCTACAGCCGCCAAGCACAGCCTCGACCCCGTCGACTACCTCGCCGCCCGCGCTCGCAGCCCCGATCCCGGACTCGCCATCCTCCTCGGCTGACCCCCGACCCGGGCCGGGCACACGCATCGGCGAACGCGCATCATTCGACCAGCCCTACCTCAACGCGCCCCGAAATGCGGTAAACAAGTACTCCCAACGCGGCGGCGCAGAGCGATCACGTTCCCGTCATCGTGGACCTTGACTGGTAGTCGCAAACATCGGGACAGTGGATCTTTTTAGGGCCGGCTCCGATCTTTGGCCTAGCCCGCGGACGCTCTCAGCCGACTCAACCTAGCCGACGCCGCCTGAACTCGCCGCCCAAGAACGTCGGCCACCCCCCCCGAGTATCCTGACGTCGTGGCAGGACGTCATGCGAAGGACTCGTACACCCCTACGGAGCGGTTCGACCTCTACCTGCGAAGGGCGAAACAACTTCGCGTGGAACCGGCAGTGCAACAGGGCCACTTCAATATCTCGCTGAGCCTCAACTATAAGGCGGGTGGGCCGCTTGTGACCCGCAGTACCGAACCTGACGAAGCTCTGTTCCGGTCATTCCTCTTGACCTTTCGTATGTTCATTAGCAACGACGAGCCAGTCCACGTCAATGCAGTATATAACACCATTTGGACGACTATTCGATCGGACAAGATCAGAACTGACCTCCGAGAGGCATCCAAGAAGTGGAAGGAATCCTGCCAGCTCGGTGCCATTCGCATCGTCACGGAGGAGGGTCCCCAGTTGCCGTCCCACCTAATGGACATCTGGATCAATGGGTGGTACTTCCACAACGACCGCCGCAAAGAGGCCACGGTCGCGCGGTTGATGGCCGACGGCATCCCCTTTGCCCGACACGCCTTCCTAAACCATGTAATAGACGCCACGAACTACGTCTTCTTCCTCGCTCAGGTGATAGTCGAAGCGCGTCGTGGCGGTCTGCTCGATTAAGCCGGCCTACCTGTAGCCTTCGCGGCAACATCTCCCGCCAACCTCTCCGCGTGGTCGCCAAGCTCGGATGTCATCGCCACCATGCGGCCGCCTGCGGCTGCCCGTTGGCCCGCTCCGCCCGCTCGCGAAGCATCTGGCCCGGCGCCCTGGCCTTCCCCGGGGTTACCCCGTCGCCACGGCACACCAGGCGGCGGCTGAGGCGGCTCTGGGGGTCGCCGCGGACCTTCCGAGAACATCCCAGCCATTACGTCCCATACGACCCTCCGACCGCCCCTGGTCGCCCGCACGAGGAGCACGGCGGTCGGGTAATGCTCACCGGGCGGTCGACCGGCCGCCCTGTCCTGTCGTGGGGTCGTGGTGGAGTCGCCATGCGTCGGGAGCAAGGCGACCGTCCTCCCCCACCTGGCCGTAGCGCTAGACGGCTGGGTCGGCCCGCCCCTGCTCGACCGCGACTACCACGGACTTCACCCAGGCCATCCCGTCACGTCGCTCTGCGTTCGCACTCAGGGCTCGACGGGCGCGCGGGCATCGCCGGCTACCAGAGCGCTGCGCCCCCTGGCCTTGACCTGCACCTTCCGCGCCTCCGCCTCGGTATGGGCACGCCGCGGCACCTGCGGCGATGAGCTGGGGGTGAAGGACGAGCCTGCCTCTGGACATCACACGTCAACTCCAAGGTGGGCCGCGCCGAGCCGCCGTTCGATGGTGGAAACGTCGTAGCGCCATACTGGCTCGTTGGTCTCGGCGGCTTGCCGGACGAGTCCGCTGCCGTAGCGGTCGAGGATGTCCGCCAGGCGCACCTCGAAGCTGCAGCGCTCGCCGGCGGGGCTGGAGGTGAGGTCGGCCCAGGTCAGGGCAGCGGCGGGCAGCTCTGGGGCCGGTTCGAACTCGGCAACCAGTTCCCGGTCGAGGCCACGCAGGCGGGCCTCGGTCAGCGCACGGCTGTGGCCGGCTACGAGGCAGCAAACGTGCGCGTCCCAGCCTGAGGTACGCAGCCATCGTGCCCCGTCGAGGGGATGGAATCTGGCGTGGGCGAGCTGTGGTGCGTAGCCGATGTCGTGGAGCCAGGCCGCGTCGACGAGGAGGTCTCGCCAGGGCTGGGGCAGCAGTGGGGCGACCCGGTACGCCTGCGCGGCGACGGCAGCCGAGTGGGCAAGGCGCGTGCCGAGACCGGCGAGGAGCTGTTCGGCCAGGTCCTGTGCGTTCACGTGGCGGAAGTTACCGGTGGACTGGGACATCGGTCCGCCTCTCGGTGTCGACGCAAGAACCCAACATCCCAAGATCCCAAGGCATCGGCGCGCCACTCCTGCTGCGGGGATGTTGGGATCTTGGGATCTTCCCCCACCGGTATCAGTCGACCTGCCACCCGTTGCCGCTCTTGTGTGCACGGATGCCGAGGCGGCGGCGGGCCCGGTCGAGGGTGGAGTGGCTGATACCGGCGGCTTCGGCATCCGAGCGCAGCGCCGCCGCAGGCTGCGCGCCCGGATGCTGGGAACGCCACTCCTGCAGCCAGTCGATCGCCTCGTGCAGGGACCCCCCGGGCGGTGAGCTGCCGAGGAGCTCGGCGATGCGACGGTCGTCGGCCCGCTCGTCCCAGCGGACACGGGCCACACCGAGGGTGGGGACGTCTTCGAGCCGGTACCCCCAGGTGGGGGCTTCGACGGCGAGGTTGGACTTGACGGTGGCCAGGAGCCGGTGTTCGGGGTCGTCGGGGTCTCGGATCACGGCGTAACCGGCGCGGGCTGCGCCGATGATGCCGATCGACCCGCCACCGCGGTACATGGCGGGCCCGCCGGTGAGCTTGTTGTGGTGGCGGACCATAACGACGGCGGCGCCGGTGCGGGCGGCCGCGCCGGCGAGCAGGTGCAGCAGGCGGCGCACCGACTGGTCCTTGTGGGCGTCGACCCGGTCGGAGAGGTAGGCGGCCAGGACGTCGATGACCACCAGCACGGCGCCGGAGCGTTCGACGAGACGGGCGATCCAGCCGATGTCCTCGGGGAGCACGACGGGGCGGTGCATGATCCCTTCGTCGGTGTCGATCCGGCGGGCGTTGACACACCAGCAGCGGTCCAGGTCGGCTCGGGCGGCCTCGAGGCGGGGGCGGATGGTGTCGCCCCACCCGTCCTCGGCGGAGAGCAGCAGCACCGACGACGGCGGCGTGGCGGGCTGCCCGTCGGGCCAGACGGCCCCGCGGGTGACCCGGGCGGCCAGGTCCAGGGTGAGGGTCGACTTGGCGGTCGCGGGGTCGCCCTCGATGACGGTGAGCTTGCCGGCGGGGATCCGGCCCGGCCAGACCCAGCGGACGGTCTCGGCGGGGATCCGCGAGGCCGGCTGCACCTCCCAGGCCCCGCCGTCGGAGGATGGGGGTAGCATCGCGTTTGACATCTCGCAGGTGTCCTTTCTCGAAGCCCTCCGGTTGCCGCCCGGAGGGCTTCTGTTGCGTCTGAGGGCTGCGGGGCCGCGCCGGTCGGTCTGTCGTCTCGGCGGCGTCGGCCGGCCCTGCAGCTGGGGGTCAGGGCCGCTGGCGGCGTGCCCGGCAGGCGGCGTGGTCGACCCCCTGGCCCTGAGCCGGGAGAGGGCCGGGGGCCGGGCGGTGACCCGGGGCGTCGCCCCGTCGCTGCGGCCGCCACGGCCGGTCCGGCACCTCGGCGTGCAGGCCGGTGGCCCCGAACCGCTCCAGGGGGTCGTCGAGCACGCCGTGGACGAAGCGGCGGTAGGCGAGCCACTCCCGGTCGGTGAGCCGCACCGGCACGCCGTAGCTTCGGGGGACGGTGGCGAGGACCCGTCCGTCGTCGCTGCCCGAGGCGACCTGACAGCGGGCCAAGTAGGCGACGAAGGACGAACCCTCCGACAGCTGCTCGCTGGCCAGGACGGCGCCGGCCTCGATCACGGCGGCGACGTCTGATCTCGCGTCACCTTCGAGGATGAGCAGCACCTCCAGCTGCGTGCCGCCGGAAGGCGTCCAGAGGTCACCGGCCTCGGCCTCGGCGCGCCGCAGCCGACCGCAGAGGGCACCAGCAGCATCAGCGCCGGCCCGCAGGATCGGGATGACGACAGGGTCGTCGACCTCCGCCCAACACAGCCACTCGCTCAGCGCTGCGCACCGCTCGACGGTCTGCCCGAGGGCGTCGAGGACCACGAACGCCCCGCCGGGACCGGTCACTGCCCGCCCCCTTCGCTGCAGGCCTTGACGGCCCGGCGGACCTCGCCGACGGGCAGGCCGAGGACCCGGGCAGCGAGCTCACAGGTGAGCTGCCCAGCCATCTCGGCGACCGCCCGGTCGACACCGGCCTGGGCGGAAGCGACCTCCCGGTCCGCAGCGGCCACCACCTCGTCACGGCGGTCTCGGGCCCGGTCCAGCGCCCGCAGCGCCCTGACGTAGGCGCCGTCACAAGCAGCGAGCGCCCGCTGTGCCTCCCGAACCGCGTCACGAACAGCCACTGGCCACCTCCACGCTCCGGAGAGCCGCCACCTGCGGCCCTCTCCCAGTGGCCCCACGACCCGTACCGGCAATCCAGGGCAGTCCCCCGACACGGTGCTGCGGCCCAGCTCAACACCCCGGAAGCCGAGACCAGAGCCGCTGACGAAGGAAACGCCGCCGCAGGCTCGGGCATCCTCCCGGAGGACACCCCGCCCAGGTCAGTGTGTAGATCTCGACGGCCCGGCCCCCGGCCGCAGCTCGGACGCTCCCAGCACCCACCGGCAGGCAGGTCGCCACCCGAACCGCTTTCAGCCGGGTCAGGCACCCTCCATGAGGCGAGCACCGAGCGGCCCGTAGCCGGCCAGCTGCTCGGCGAGCTCGTCAACGCTCCGCCTGGCCTCGTCGACCAGGGCGTCCTGCTCCGCTCGCACCTGCTCGCGGGCCGCCATCGCAGCCTCTACCGCGGGACGGGCCCGCAACGCCCGGGCATGGTCGACCGCGTCGGCGACGTCATGGAACCGTCGCCGCTCGAGCGCAGCCCGCCACCGCCGCTCCCCCACCCCACCCGTGGCCGCCCGCACCGCCCGATCCGCACGTCGCAACGCCTTTCCCCTCCGCCATTCCACCATCGTCAACGCCGTACGCGCCTCGTCCCACGCCACCGCCAAGCCGGTCAGCTCCCCAGCCACCTCTGCCGCCGCCGACTCCGCCCTCGTCGCCACCCGAGCATCCCTACCAGCCGCCACCGACAGGCCTCTCCCCCCACCCCCCAACCTGTCCTTCACACGGTCGGCATTCGAGGGAAAGCCGCCGCCCGTGGCGGGCTCCCGG
>JGI20133J14441_1002706_pt1 | contig 11930 bp, 9 predicted proteins | sample RS3BMetagenome_FD_14441 | JGI IMG/M metagenome (IMG submission 14441)
TGAAGAAGAATAGGGAAAATATTACTGATAGAGTGAAACTGCTGATTCCGACGGTTGGAGTAAAGGGTGCTAGAAGGGAGCTTGAAGGCGCTGGGTGACCCAGCATGAGTAGCGCCAATACGAATACGATACCTATCTCTAAAGCAGCTGTCCCAACATAAAACCACGATGAAAGTTTAATGCCGAAGTATGGAATTATGAAAATCAATATGAGAGGGATCGGTAGAAAGTAGTATCCCCTAACCGCTACACCGAAAAACTCTAGGAAAATTTGCAGAACCCACGAGCCGAAAATAACCACAGCAGCCGTATTCAGAACCTGATAGAACAGATATATGAATTGGGTGTACACTCCTGTACTCCTGGATATTCCGTTTGCGACGTACCCATAGTAGCCTCCAGCATGGGGGAACCTGCTCCCCATCTGGATCACCGTGTTAGCCGAAAACAGGACTATTACAAGAGCTATGAGGTATGATAGGGCGGGAGCGTTCGAATACCCGAAGATTTCCTGAATCGTGAATATTAGTGTTGGAAGAGGTGCGAGCTGTGCTAGGCTTTGAAACAGGGATAGCCAAGGGGATATTGCTCCAACCGCCAATTTATTTTCATTCATAGTATAATCACCGTAAGCACGCTTACAAATCGTAAAAATATTTAAACTCTACCTAAAAATTTGGACTGAGTATAGATTGAGGGACTTTAACTCAACGTTTTATATATAGAACTCACGTGTCCTTGCAATGAGTAGAAGTGGTTGCCGACTCTCATCTCTTAATAAGCGTATATGGATACTTGTAGGATGTTGTATCTGGGGCGTGACGGTGGGGGTGGGCTCCCACATCACACCCAAACAAGTCCTCCATCAGTATTTGTAGCCTCGTGATTCCCCCTTCAAAGGCGAGGTTTTGGAAACCTTATAAATTTCGACTAGCCTCTTCATCATTTTGTTTAGGGCAAAAGAATTTCTTCACCAATTAATCCCCATTGGCTGTGGGGTGTAGTGACGTGGTCCCCTCCTCGTGGGGGTGAGCCTCTCCCGCCCTGCGCTTCCTTGCGGGTTTGGTTTAGGTGGGGTGGATTTATTTTTGTGTTTGATTACTGTTTTTTATGCTTGATGCCGATGTTTTAGCTGAGAGGGTTAGCCGCGGCCGGGAGGAGCTTGTGGCCCTCTTGAGGAGGCTTATATCTTTGGAGGGAGGCGACCAGGCGGGGTCCTTGGTTGGCGTGCAGACATTTTTGAAGGATTACTTGGAGGGTGTTGGTCTCAGCGTGGAAACCCATAGCGTGGAGGGCGTTTCAGCTATAACTTCCAGTATTGGTGGGAATCGCCGTGACGGTTTGATCTTGTATTCACATTGTGATGTTGTGCCGCCTGGCGGGTCGGCTAGATGGCTGTATCCTCCCTTTGAGGGTAGGGTTGTCGGCGGCAGGGTTTACGGTAGGGGCTCGGCTGACATGCTTGGCGGCTTGGCCGCTGAGGTTTTCGCTCTCTCTGCTTTGGTTGGCTTCGAGGCTGAGTTTTCAAGGGGAGTGAGCTTTGTTTCGGTTCCTGACGAAGAGGATTGGAGGAGGACTCCTACTGGTTGGGGGTTCTCGGATTGGCTTCTTAGAACTGGGAAGCTCACTGGTGGGGCGTGTATTATGGGTGAGCCAAGCGGTATCGGTGGTGTATGTGTGGGTGAGCGGGGTGACTACTGGGTTACTCTAAGAGTGAGGGGTGACGCTGGTCACGGCAGTCTGGCGGTGTATGGTGATAACGTGTTCGTCAGGCTCTTCAGGGCTCTAGACGAGCTACATAGGGCGGTGTGCTCCCACGTTGCCCTCCCACCACCTGAGGTTGCGCCTCTACTTGAGGATTCGTATCCAGTTTTAGCTGTGGAGCTCGGTGTGCCCGTAGCGGAGCTTCGGGCTAAGAGGATGCTTGAATCCCCCAGCATGAATGTTGGTAGGGTTCGTGGCGGTGTTATGGTCAACGTCCTGCCTGACGAGTGTGAGGCGGAGGTAGCATTCTGTGTGCCCATAGGTATGACGTGGAGAGAGCTGCACAACAGGGTTCTGAGCACCCTGAGATCAAATGGGCACCGAGAGGTTGAGCCATCCGTGGTGGAGGGCTCCCAGAGCGATCCAAGCTATACTCCCCCTCAGAGCAGGATAGTGGGCGCCCTCTCTGAGGCTGTAAAGGAAACTTTGGGGGATTGCCCAAAGGCGTATGTGACCCAAGCCACGAGTGACGCCAACGTGTTCAGAGCGCACGGAATACCCACATGCCTGTATGGTCCGGGCCATATGGGTGTGGCTCACTGCTTCAATGAACACGTGGATATAGAAGATATAGTTAGGGCCGCCCAAGTATACGTCAGAACAATCCTCAAATACTGTGTCCAAAAATAGTGTAACACTGTGGTGGGGAGGCTACCCTGATGTGCGCATCACACGTGGACACCTGAGCCCAACAGATGCCAACGCAGAACTCTACGTTTGGGTGTCCCAGCCCACCCTCTAAGGCCTCCACCATGTTAGCCTATATTGAACCCTTAAAGTTGGGTTTGTATATTGTTGAACACCGTTTGGGCGTCTTTCCGAGTAACACTAGCGGCGCTGGTAGGACTACACTCAGAGTAGGTGAGCTACTCCACCCTGAAGGGCGAGGCTTTGGAGGCTTTATAAAACAAGCGTGGTACCACCAACAATCACCGTCCCCAAGGGGGGAGGGGAGGAAGAATAGAAAGAGAGGTGGGCGGCATTATACCAATTACCCATTCGGAGCCAAACTCCCAGTCAGTGTCAAACCCCTCCACAGGGCATAATCTCGGTGAGTTTGACCGAATTTAACGAGGCGTGTCCTATCCCTCAATCCAGACGAACCATGCGGTTCAAAACCCACTAATCATTCACCTACCATTAGTACCCCTATTCCCGCCCCTATGAAACTAACAGGTAGATGGGTGGGTGATGGTGCAGTCCAAGCATGGAGGCCACCTCTTCGGATGCTACTGCCCACTTGGACAATGTGTAGATAAATGGTCTATGTAGGGGCAGCCAAGTACGAACGAGCTCTGATTATCCACGTATCATGGCTTGTTGTGTGCCCAAATATTAATATGTGATTTGAATAGTGTTTTGTTTGTTATGCTCCATTGTTATTTTTTCCTAGGGTGACTCTCAGTTTAGAAAAGTTTTTATAGGTGCTTGGGTTTTTGTTAGAGAAGTATTATGGGCGGCAAACCAAGTGTGCCGTCTAAGGTGTTCGCAAGGGAGGCTACGGGGCTCGTCAAGGAGGTCAGTGGTTGGGCGTCCTTTATGGCCACGTGGTTCCTAGTGACCGGTGGTGTACCCATTTTTATCATAACTTACTATTATGTATATCCTGGAGCTAACTTTCTTTTGGCGTTCGCGCTAGCTCTGCTACCAACGCTCGCTTTGGCGGGTCTGTACACTGTATTCAGCGTGTCGATGCCTCGCTCGGGTGGTGACTATGTGTTTGTGAGCAGGGGGTTGCATCCGTTTCTCGGGTTTGTTAACTCGTTTTCGCTTGCTGCAGCCTTCCTCATCTCGCAAGGGGTTTACGCAGCGTTTTTGGGATACTATATTGGCTACCAACTGTACACTCAGGGTATAATATCCGGGTCGACTTCGCTGCAATCTCTCGCATCCACGGTTGAGACACCTGTTCACCTGTTCGTGGTAACAATGGTTCTCTTAGTGTTCATATACACACTGGCAATCCTGAGGCCGAAGTATTCTTGGGGCACGGTGTACTGGGTTGGCGTGGCTTCTCTTATTTTGACGGCTATAATGTTCGCCACCCTAGGATTCATCAATGTGCACACGTTCGCCACCAAGTATAATGGCTTTGTAACAGCCAATAATGCAACTCTCACCAGTGAGGGCTATACGAATATAACAACCTACCAGCAGACGATTGTGGCTGGCGGTTGGTCTCCTCCTAAGAGTGTTCTTCTCGCAACCCTCTCAGTGTTCCCACTCGCATGGTACAGTTATACGTGGTATACGCTGCCAAGCACTTGGGCTGGTGAGATAAAGCAGGCTAAGAAGAGTATACCCATAGCCATACTTGGGGCTACACTGTGGATAGCGGCCTACTACCTGCTTTTCCTATTCCTCGTGAACCACGCGTTCGGCCAACCATTCCTCACATCTTGGTCAGAGCTATCAACAAACAGTAGCTACGGGTTACCTTACACCGTTAGTACCTATATACCCTTCTTCATACAGATTGTTTATAAAGCGGCGCCGCTTAGCATCATAGCCTTCCTCGCACTGTTTCTACCCAACCTGATGTCTGGTCCACCACTCACAATAGCGGCTACCAGGTATATCTTTGCGTGGAGTTTCGACAGGGTTCTGCCTGAGAGAATATCTAGTGTAAGTGAGAGACTACACACTCCTATAATAGCCACTCTAATAGCCTTCGTGGTTGCAACGCTGGGGGCGGTGCTCATCATATTTTTCCCGCAAGCAACCCCGGGTGTGATTGTGCCAATCTTCACGTTCGGCTACATTCTACCGGCGCTCTCTGGACTACTCTTCCCATACTTGAAAAAGGACCTCTACGAGGCAGTGTTCGTCGTCAAGCGTAAAATCCTCGGTATACCCGTCGTCACCTGGCTAGGTGGGGTTTCACTTGTATCCCTGATAATCGGCACCTACAGCCTGAGAATCGGCGGCTTCATGAACTTCACACTACCCGACTACATCTTCTACGCCCTGGCCTACGGTGTGGGAATAGTGATATTCGTGGCCTCATACTACTATAGGAGAAAACAGGGCGTCGACATCACACTGGCATTCAAAGAGATACCCCCCGAATAAAACACCTTTTTACTTTACTGAACGCTCTCCACAAGCATTCAGATACTCCGTTTCGCATCGCCCACACGGATATATGATTCGTGCTTGATTGAGTTACGTGGTTATAGGTTTATAGTAACTTGAGGTAGAGCGGCAGATGAGGCTTATTAGAAAGTGATGAGAAACAGGAATCAGCTATTAGTCCAATGTGGTTAAGTCTGAGCACCGTGAATATCAAGGTGAAAAATTATAAATACTGGTAACGAGTAGCCTGAAAAGAATGAGAAGAGGATTGTTGCTGTATCACCAATATGGGAGACTATTGGATACAACATCATTACATTGGATTGAAAAAGGTTGCCTGTGGATTTTGCATCGGTAATTGGGTATTGTGAATGCAGTTTTCGAGAATAATTGATCAGATGAGCCACTTTTCAGGTATTTACCACCTCTGGGAGAAAATGCTACCTTCCTCCTTATATTTGGTAGCCTACCTATATTGAATTTAGAGCTATTATAGGGATTGTATGCAGCTGAAGTTAGTAGTCGGATACTAGTTTTATGGGGGTTTTACAGTGGGTTTATATGGGTTTTCGTGGTATTTGGTTCGAGGTTATGCCGCCCCTTCGTCTTGGGAGTGTTGATGGTAAGCCGTTTGATGTTGATGCGGATGTTGTGGCGACTGGGAGGACGTGTGTGATTGGTGCGAGTGGGAGTGGTAAGAGCTACGCGGTCGGCGTCCTGTGTGAGGAGCTTTGTAGGTTTGGTGTTCGCTTCGCGTTGGTGGATACGGAGGGTGAGCACATTGGTCTTAAGCGGAAATACGAGGCGGTTTGGGTGGGGGAGGATGAAGGGTGCGACCTGAAGTGGTCGGGGTTTGACCCGGCTGAGGTGGGCTCACACATACTCGAGGCTCCACCGCTTATACTGGATGTTTCGGAGACGGATAATCTACAAGTGAAGGTTGCTAGATTCGTGTCGGCCCTCTATGAGCAGGTGTCGGCTAGGAGGGTTCCCTACTTGTTGATTGTTGAGGAGGCGGACAAGTTTGTTCCCCAATATGGTGATAGGCTTGAGATATTGGGGGAGGTGGCTCGTAGGGGTCGTAAGAGGGGGCTGGGGCTCATGGTGTGCACTCAGAGGCCCTCCCTCGTGGATAAGAATGTTTTGAGCCAATGCGGTAACCAGCTTATAGGGAAACTCGTGATTAGGAACGATCTTCAGGCGGTTGAGCAATTCTTCCAGGGGCGGGGGCTACCAGAGCAGCTTACCACACTGCAGCCAGGCTACTTTTACGCGGCGGGTGGCTTCTCCGCGGTACCCGTGTGTGTAAAGATACGTGAAAGGGAGACGCCTCCGGGTGGGTCTGCTCCCAAGCTCGGTCAAGAGGTTGAGCTTGGGACAGGTGTGTCTGAATGGCTTGGTAGATTCACGCTCACTAGGAGTGACGGGGAGGGTGTTGGTGTCCCGCGTACCCGGCGTACAATCCCCACGGAGGATGCCCAGATAATTTCCCCCGGGGGTTTAAAGGCTGGCTTAGAGGGTGCATCCAATAGTGCTCGTTTGGGGCTGCGACCCCTGATATCGGCGTCGGATGCGGCGCTCTACGTTAAACGTGAGAGGAGTTTCCCGCTTTTTGGCAGGGAGGAGACCGTGTCATCCGTCCAACTCGTAATGCGACCCCTCCTAGAGCTCGGTATACGTGTAAGGATTAGGAGCGGCCTCCTCAGGCATAGGTATGAGACGAGGTTCGCAGTCTTCGACGGCGTCAGTGGGTGTCAAGCCGATGTGTCTGGGACTCTAACAATTAGAGGTGGACTTGAAAAGCTCATTGGGCTTAGTGAGGAGGAAGTGGCTGTGTTAAGGTGCTTGGATACGGGGACCCCTCTTGGCGTGGTTGACTTAGCACTCAGAGCTAAGATTCCCGAAGGAGCTGTGCGCAAACACCTCGCATCACTCGTGAGAAGAAGGCTTGCGGGTTCCCGCAGGGTTGGGAGAACAAAGGTTTTCTACAGGCTCGTGGATATACCAGTCATAAAGCAGAGTGAAAGGAGCGTTCAACTGGGGGATGTTGGCAGCTTCGCGGACGCTCAGATCCAGGAGCTAAGAGTTGGGGAGGCGGAGCTCCGGGAGGTGATAAGAGGCTTGCTGCGGTACTCTGAGGTTGAATCTTGTAAACCATTTCTTTACCCCCTCTACCGTGTCGAGCTAGTACTCAGAGATAAGACTAGGGTCGAATGGGTGGATGCAAGGTCCGGTGGAACAGTTGAGCTCTAGTTTTGTATGTTTGAGTGGGATGGATGAGCGCTGATTTTTGATGTGCATATAAATATATGCATGTACTTTCACATGTTAGGGTTCTCGCTAAAGCTTAAATTTGCTCTTTGTGAGGGCTTATTGTGTACAAGCTTGTCAGGAATGACTGGAACCTAGCTCTACACGAATTCAGCCACAAATTGATTCAGCTCCTAGGTGACAATTTGGTGATGATTATCGGTTTAGAGGAGGATTCCCGTGTTTATGATAGTAACGTTCTGGTTGTGGTTAAGGCTCTGGATGATGAGGTGAGGAGGCTAATAGCCAAGAGCGCCCTAGAAGTAAACGACAAACACGAATGCACAATCAGCTACTACATAGCTAAGAATAGTGATAAGAACGTTATTGAACTCTTTTCTAACGTGCAGGGAAAGGTGAGGGAGGACTGTGAAGAGGCTTTTAGAGAATTCCACGACAAAGTCGGGCACCACGTATCCGACATGGTATTTATTGGAGATCGCTACATTTATGACAGCAACACGCTTATAATAGTGGATAAGCTGACGGAGGATGTTAAGAGGCTAATAGCCAAGAGCGCCCTAGAAGTAAACGACAAACACGAATGCACAATCAGCTACTACATAGCCACACCATCCGACGAGGGACTCATAAATGAGTTCAAAAAAATCAGAGAAACTATTAAGTGAAGCAAGGAAGGATATCGAGGTTGGGAACCTGAACAAAGCGGCTTCAGCTCTCTATTTTTCGGTCAGGAAGGAATTAGAGGACTTGGTTAAGCGTATGGGATACCGGCTACCGAGAAGAGACGATAAGCTCGCCAACATCCTTAGACACACCGGGTACCTAGAAGCATCCATACACTTCATGGAGTTATACGAGCTAAGAAAGAAGGCGGATTATGGAGATGAATATATAACTGAAGATGATGTACAGCTAGCGCTCAAATTCACCGAGGAGTTATTAAAAATTCTAAGAAATATCGAGAATTCATAACACGTTCACTGGTAGCATACACACGTGTATAAACAATGTGATATTACTCGCTACCAAACACACCACTAAAACGAGCGAGGCATATAGGTATGTACCCGCCCTCTTAGTACAACTTGCCATGCTGATTTTACTAGCTCTATCAGGCTTCTGGCTCCACGGCCGCATAGCTCTCCCAGCCGCAAATGAAAAACAACGCTTAACTTACCCATACTACGGTAACGGGGGGTTATCCGCTGAACTAGCCCAAGGTAAATTAGGGCAAAAATTATGCGCAGTGCAATTCGTAGATTAATGCTCTGTTTGTATTGAGTTTATGTTTATCTCTGTCGAGTCGTCCCAAGAGTTGAGTACACCATCACTGCACAGGGTTATCTCACCTTGCCTTTTGAACGTGTAGCGGCTGAAGGGTTTGTCGTCATTGAGCCATTTGAGGAGGAGGTTACCAACGCTGTCAAGCGTGTTGATAAGGCGGCCGCCCGTGTAGCACATGGAGTCCCCCTTATTGTAGAGTAGGCACTCACCGTCCTGTTTTATCACGAGTATCAGCGCTGTGGTGGCGCCTAGAGGTATGCTGGACACACACTTCTCCCTGTACTCCTCTAACACTTCATCGGGTTGCTCCCGCTCTAGGATTCTGTCAACATATTCGAGGAGTGTGTTCGCGGCCCTACGTGAAGCGAGGCCTCCCGAGCCATCCCCCTCTCCGCTCACGCCGTCGAACACTGCGGTCACGACCCCGTTGGGCTTGGCATAAATGAGCATAGAATCCTCACAGAAACGTGTCCACATGTGACCAGCACCCTTGCGCATACTGAAGCGAACAGGTCCAAGCGAACCTTCTAACTCTTTGGGTTTACCGTCGTCCCCCAGAACTTTATCAGCGCCACCCGCCACAAGCCATCCACGCCCAAAGCTCGGGTTGAAAGCATCCGTGTTGACGCCTCTAATCTCGGGTTCCCCGTAATCCAAATCTAACCCCAAGGAGATTAACACCCACCCAAATATTTCTCTTCTCTTAATCCGCAAACCAAACTTGTAGCTCAACGGGGCCCATGGATGATAGGAGGGCTTCAAGCCAGGTTGCCTTTTAAGTAGACTAGAACCCTCTTAGTTGTATCTTGGTGCGCTCATTGTGTTTTCAACTAAAACCCTCTTATCAAATACTTGTTTCTCTAGGGTTAAGTATGATATTGCGAGAAGTAGTGGGGGAGTGTTGGGGTCTGTTCCGAGCCCTGTGAGCAGCCCTCCTAGACCCATGCCAAACCACCACGCAAAGGCGAGGTATACACATGAGAGGATGAAGGCGGTGCGCCTGTGCCCTGTGAGCCAGAGCGCTATGAGGGATATTATGGGGATCACCTCGAGAATGTTGGCGAGGAAGGGTGAAGCTATCGAGTATCCAGCTAGCGTAGCAACACTCCAAGCCAGGGCTTGCGGAATATTGGTGTCAAGGTTTGATTGAAATATCGTGGCCTGCCCACTCGCTGTGAAGAGGTTTGGGTTGAGCTGGGCGATTAGGACTCCTGTCAGAAGTAGGGGGGCGAAGTCCCATAGCGGTGAGAGACTCTTTCGGGAATGGTTTTCCCACACTTTGTCAGGTAAGAGTAGGATTAGGGATAAGTAGATATAAAGTAGGCCGGAGCCTGGGAACCCCGTGTATATACTCGGCGTACCCAGCATAAGGGTGCCCCCGCCAGTGAAGGCAAATATAGAGCCGAATGCTTGGCCGAACACCCATATGAGAGTCGACCAAACAATCGAGGTGACGAGTGAAACCCCGTAGAGTCGTTTTGGCGCCACCAGTATGATGGCGCCAAGCGCCACTTGGACTAAGAGTGCCAGTGTGTTGAACACCTGCTCGTGCAACTGGATGTATGGGTAGAGCGTGCCCAGTGCGAACGCGCGGAGTGGCTGGGGGAGGCTTTGAAATGATGGTAAGAGAACTTGTGCTGGAAAGTTTGATGTGAACATTTGGGGCTGCATTTGTAGCAGGCCATCGAGCAGCCATAGACCTCCCAGAAATAGGCGCAGTCTGTGCTTTAAGAGGCCAATTATATCCAGCGCAGTCGGGCCTGAGGTTGGATTTCCACCCATAGCTTAGAGGAATACGTGAGTGGTGTTAAACTTGAACCAGTAATGGTTGAACGAAAAGGTTTTTATAGGAGTTCCAGGGGAGTCCGAGGATTCCGCATGAGGTGTTGAGGAGGCAATGTAGAGAACTCTCGGAAGTCCCTATTCGTAGCCAATATTCGGACGCTTACCAAGTGTGACTAGGTAAATACCCTCAAAGACTGTGCTCACGTGTATTCGACGCTTACCTAGCAGCAGCTAGGAGCCAGAGATGTCTGGTTTACACTAATCTTAAATTCCCTGCTTTGAATGAATGCTCTGTGAAGGCGGGCCTTACTTCCCTTCTTGTTGTGTTCCTGCTTTCGGCTGCAGCAGTATACTCCATCAGCTTTGTGTTGCCCAATGTTATCCTAGAGTTTGGTTCAGCGGCGGCTTTCGCTGTGCCTCTAAGCTGGGTAGGTGGGGCGGTTGGGGGAGTTGTTCTCTCGATGGTGGGTGATGTTCGAAGTAGAAAATATGCGCTTCTCGTTTCGATCCTACTCTTCACTCTACCACTCGGCTTGAACATCAGGATGGGGGGTCTGATCGAGCTACTAGCAGTCTGGTTCCTAATAGGGTTCGGGGTTAACGGGGAGAACGGGTTGAGCTATGTGTACGCAGCGGAGCTCTCCAGTCCGCAGAAGCGCGGGTTCATAGGAAGCGTGATGCAGGGGCTCTACTATCTTGGAGGTATAACTGATCTTGTGCTAGCCTCGTATACGCATGGCATCTCAAACTACTTCCTTATACTGTTCAGTGTGGGGCTGATAAGCCTACCTCTCTGGTTCTTTATACCCGAATCGGGTGCACATTCAGTTAAACGATTTAGGAGTGGGACCCTCCTACATGATGGGCGTCTTATGAGGACAACAGTGTTCGGTTCGCTCTTCGCAGTCGGCTCATTCCTGTTTTTGGTGCCACTCGTCTCGCTAAGCTATACCTATCTTTCAGGCTTAGGGCTCCCCGCGTATAGGGTGCTACTTGTGGGTCTAAGTGTTGGGCTGGTTGGCTTCGCGGTGTCGGGGAGGGTTTCGGATAGACTAGGTAGAAGGCTTACTACTTATCTCTTTGCTGGTTTATCGGGGATATTTGCAGCCATTCTCTTCCTAAATGTTTCCCCGCTCATAGATGAGGCATCAATCATCGCACTCATGCTGGGCTCCTCCTTCTTCGCATACTTCGGGGTGTGGATGAGCGAAGTCTATCCCGCTGAAATTAGGGCTACGGGCACCAACACCACACTCTTCCTCGGCAGACTTTTGGGTGGCGGATTCGGTGTGAGCCTAGTTCTACTTCTACCATTCAGCCTCGGAAGAAGCCTCTCACCGGCGCTCATAGCGTCCAGCATACTGGTGCTAACCTCAACAACACAGTTACCAGAGACTGTGAGCGGAAGACAGGCTGATGCTAATTCTCAAGTACCATAGTATCTTCGTGGCACCCCAACAGAGGCGGATGATATTTTATGGGTTGTGTGAGCCACACCCACATGTAGGCGGAGGTCTCCGCCCCCTCTGCGCCCACAGACGTGAATTACCCACTCCGCGTAACACGGGTACCCGCGGATATTCTACGAAGATCCGGCTTAAGGCCTGCGGCTTGAGGCCCCCGCCCCTGGAGGGGGGAGTTTTAGAATCGATAAACCGCGTAGTTGACTTGAACATTAGACGCTTATGGATTTCTGGATTGTTCTCAGACATTTGTGTTAGGGTAAGGTTTAAAAGCAAAGTTGGGTG
>JGI20133J14441_1002721_pt1 | contig 11872 bp, 13 predicted proteins | sample RS3BMetagenome_FD_14441 | JGI IMG/M metagenome (IMG submission 14441)
CCTGTGGGCGTGGCAGTAGATCCAGTAGTTCCCGTGGGGGCTCACGTCCCTCCCCCTGGAGCGTTGTGGTCCACGGTGTCGTCTATGATGACGGCCACCTCACCCTTCACCAGCCCCGACAGGACCTCCAACCCCCACGTGTCGTGGAGTTCTCCCAATGTCTCCAGCAGGTTCGCGTAGTCCAACCCGAACGTCTCAGCAGCATTCCTCACGCTGGATCTCCCACCTACCAGGACCATGAGGACTAGCGCCAACCCGACCTTCCTGCTCCTCCCGTTCCTCCTGACCACGCCCAGGACCTGGTTCACTGCCTTGATCAGATCCTCCTTAGCCAGTTCGACCTGTCCCTTCTGGTTTGACATCTTTTCAGCAGGAAGACGTCGAAAATTAAAAACTTCTCGCTAATACCGACTTCTTCGTATTACCCCCCTAAGATTCCCATAACTGCTGTATTATGGTCAATAACACTGCTGAGAACCAGGATCACCACACCATACCAACTCTCCACCGCAGCCTCCTATTATTGGCACTTCGTGGATGCGGTGTGGGTAGTAGTCTTCACCATGCTATATCTACAGTTGCCCATATATCACCCGTGATCCCATGAAGAAATATCTCTTTTTTATCCTCCCCTTCCTCTTAGTTGTTAACCCATTAACTGAACAGATGTACCAGGAGAATCTCCTGGCATTGATGGCCTCTCACTATGCTCTCTTCTTCTTAGGGTTCCTGCTCGGGGTAAAGACTTCTCCAAGGAGACTCTGGTTCTTGGGCTTAATCGCTCCTGTTTTAGTCCACGTCCCGCCACTCTTTCAGGTTTTTACCACGAATGAGGCGTTGAGGGTTTTGTCTGAAGTTTCGTTGGTCCTCTCAGGGACTTTGTTGGGTTCTGGTCTTCCTCTGATGAGCACTAAGGTGAGACTATTCCTTTTCGGCTCCTGGATGTTAGGTGACACGATACTCTCCGTGGACTTCCTAGTGGGAGGGGAGAACTTTGCCTCTCCCTTTACGCCCTACAGTATCTATCAGGTCAGGGACACTGGAGTCTTCATGTTCCTGATCATGAACCTAGTGGCCTTCTTTATAATAATGAAGATCTTGCTCAATGTCTTTGAGAGATCCTAGTCCGTCAATCCCCTCAGTATATCCTTGAAAGCTAGATAGATCACCACTGCTAGAACAACGTTCATCACAACCACCATGGCAATGCCGGTGGTGGGCAACGTTGAGGGAGAATAAGGGGAGAAGGGGTAGAATAAGTTGGTGTATGATGGACTCTCAAGGATGAAGAGTATGCTCAGTACCGTGTCCCCCAACATGTACAGGACGAAGAGTGTGACTTTTCCCCACTTCGGTGTCACGCCCAGTGAGGAACCTATCAGTATTCCTCCCAGAAAAATGGAGAGCTCTAGGACTATCCTCCACCCCAGGCTAGAGGCCCCGAGGGCAAAGTAGTAGGGAAGGTGCCAGAGCACTACGGGAAGGATCCCCAATAGTAAGTTATATTTGTTACCTTTAAGATATGAATATCCTAGTAGAACACCTGAGGAAACTAAGGCATAATGGGATAACATGTAGGGCAGTGGAGAGTAAAACTCCGCCTCCTCGGTTAGCGGGTTTACGGACAGGACGAGGAGAAATATCGATATAAGAATATCCCTTTTCATACCCGACTCACAACTCTCATAAGTTTTAACTTTTCGGGGATGGGGGAACCCTCCTGTGACGGATGGGACGAACCTCAACTAAATCCATTTTTAGAAAGAAATATTGATATCCTCATGGATAAGCGTTGCTGAGAGTACTTCGCTAGGGAGAGGATTATGTGAGGCATCTCTTCTACCTTCGACGGCCTAGATAGGCTCTATGATCAGACCGCCTCATAGCAGCAGTTATTAGATTTTGCCTTGACTTCAAGGCTACACCTAACGAGAAATCCCATAACTGCTGCTTATAGGGTAAAATGGTCCGTAGAGCCTGGGAATTTCAACCCTCACTCCTAGCCTACAGCTTGGCACTAGATGGGCATGGAAGCAGGTCTGAGGAAAACGTCGGTAACGTAGTGGTAAAGATGTCCAAGGGAATACACGTTCCCTATGACGGCTCACTGNTAATCCTTATGGTCATCTATTAGAAGTATAAGTATCTTTTTAAGATAATATCTCGTTATACCAACAAGATTAAATATAAATGTCTAGGACATAAGGATGTAGCACTAAATAACTATAAACATCCCGCTAGTCTCACTGAGCTTATGGATATCCCTGGAGAGTTAGCGAACCATGAGACGTAACTAGTCCGCCCTAGGGAGCTGAAGGGAGAACAGTTCACGCCCTCACCTTTAAGATTTAGGTGTAACGCTCTTCCATTTATTACCGTGAAGTCCACGCGAGTTTCAGTTTGTCCTCACACCTGCATTTCAATCATTTTGTCTTCGATCACGATCGAGTGTAGGGACTTAGCCCTCAACTATCCACCAAGCTTTACGGTAGATGGGTTATGGGACTCCCTCGAGCCAAAAGGCGTAGGGCTCACATCTCTGCGATCACTCCCTTTTGGGCAGAGCCCACATCGGTGTGAGAGATCATGTTTTATTAGTAAAAATTGTAATAAACAACGATAAAAACTTTTTAACGTAAAAAATATTTAGCCCACTATTTCGTGGTCTTTTTCCCTGGACAGCAGCTACTGGATTTCACCTAGATTACAGGGCGGTACCTAAGGGAGAATCCCATAACTGCTGCTGAGTACTTAAACGTGAAGGCTGCCCCTGCTACCTGAGGAAACGAAGCGCCCACTATACCATTACACGCAAAGTTCTTGGTCCTGTGGAAGAGGTGCATATGTCCTCCCTTTCCTTTACACAGTCCAGTGGACTTCCCGAAGATCTCAGAGGCCAACCCCTTGAGGCCAACTCCCTTGGCTATGGCGTGATTGTGAGGCCTATGCGTGCTAACCACGACGTCACTGTCTCTGGACAGATAGAGAGTACCAACAGTAGTAGCTTCCTTGCCAACTGACAGGCGCATCTCTCCTCTTATGACCCCTGAGGCCATGTTGAATGGGTTTCCCCGTGGTAAATCTTCCTTATGGACTCCTCGAAATACCTAATGAGGGTCATCCTTTTGTATATCTTGAGCAGATCCTCACTCTTCAACCCAGTACTTTCCAACTGAAGCTGTAGATCCTTTAGCGAGGGTTCAGGTTTGATTAACATGCAATAATAGTCAACAAGGTGTAAAGAACTTTCAGCAGACGAGGACCACCCAGGTCAGAAGAGAGTTCTAAATGCCACAAGCTCACACTTCACATAAGCAAGGCTAGGTTGGATAGATCTGCCAAGGCAAACAAACCGATGAGAAGTAACGCCGGGAAGATCATGGATCTTCTCAATAGAAGGTAACTCAACGCCACAGCAATAGTCTTTAGCACGGCCATCACCGTGATCATCAGGATCGGGTTGCCCGACAGGGCGTGGAGAAATAGATTCTCCTCAACATATCCCTGCGAGACTCCATAAAAGGTAGTTAGGACGTCGATGACCCCCAACCCGATTAAGGCACCAGTAATAGCTCTCTGCATCATGCCTCTTCTTCTCCACTTAAACTTAAAAGTTGCATACGTTTTAAAGAAGTCAAACATATTAAAAATAACTCAGATGAACACTTTCACATACATTTATCTACACTTAAACACAAAGCTTATTAGTGAAATCTACATAAATTACATTTAATAGTGATGCAAAGATGAAATGGGGTGTTAGAATAGGAGAGGTTGTAGCTATCGTGTTGATAGCAGGGGCACTTTCGCTGGGTTTCCTAGGCGGGAATCCTAACGCACAAGTTCCCTCTTACCCCGCCTTAACGTTGGTGAACCACTATACAGGTTTATCGTGGACCGTGTATAGCTCCTACAGGGGGGTAGCTGATGGGTCTCCGTTCATATTCCTACAAGGGTTCGGTTCCAATCCTATATCATACGTCAATATGACGGATCAAGGCGGTGACATGTTGTCGATACTTCAGGTCAAATTCCCCTCTCAGCAGAGTGCACTGAACTACTTGGAGAGTACTTCCTCTTCCAGCCCCTCGCTGGTTAATGGGGTTTGGGTCTCTACATACTCCTTGGGTCAGGTAGAAATAGTATACTTAGTAAGCGGAGATAATTATGTCCAGATATCCTATGTGGGCAGCTCTGGGGCATTGCCCAGTTTAAGCTCCATGGTTACATTAGCCACTCAGCTAGTTCAGTGATTTCAAGGGACTCAATTTCTTTATCTTCATAAAAGGTTTTTCCCTTCTCCAGTAAGATGGGGCCAGTTCGGGGACATTCGTTGATGATTGTATCGTTTCACTTTAGGGTAGCATAATTGCATTAACCTCATATTAATGCTCACCCAAATCAACAATTAATTAGTAAAAATATGTTAGATAAAATTAATTTACAATTGAAATCCGAATAGCTCATCGCTAATTAATAATAAAAAGGAAGCTCGTCCCGAGTGGGGTGAGCCGCGACCATAACGTGTACTTCTCCCTTAGGAATCAACCCTCACCTCACCCGTCAATTCCAACGAGTCCCTACACTCACCTGAGGGACAATCTGGTCAGGTTCAAGAGGTCCACCAAGACAGTTAATGGAAGCATGGAGATGGTAAAGCACTCAATAGCCTTAGTCCTGTGGGAGAGAGGATTACTATCATAATTTGTAATTAAGTGACTACACTTAACCCTCTTTACCCTATCAAGTGCTAAGGGAAAGATTAGCTAGAGGTTGTTTAGAATTATGGGTTTTTAAACTATAACGGCAATTTTGGCTCTCTGAATTAGTGAAGTCCCTCTGAAGTAACCTCCTATGAAAGGGGGAGTTCACTATTTTAGGAACCTATTTCCAAAATAACTTAAGTCATGAGGCTTACCTCAAACAAACTCTTCGTTATCTATGCTATTTTCTCTATATACATGATGGGATTTTACCTTATCTCCCAGGATCCATCCTCTCTCACCAACCAAAGAACCCTTCTTGGAACTTTTCTTCCTATCTTGACGGGTTTTATGATCGCCCCACTCCTCAGCCACCCTAGGGGGAACCTATTGGCTATACCTGCTACAGTTATTTCGTTATTGGTTGTTCCCCTGTTCTTCCTTATCCTTCACACAAATAATATATGGATCCTAGCCTTGACCCTCGCTCTCACCCTCTCGTCCCTCACCCTACCCTTATGGATTAGGAGGAACCCGATGCTCTCCTTAGTAACCTTCGTTTTTCTTTCTTTGTCATATTTAGCTTCTTATATTACATTGGTTAGGGAAATGGATTTTCCTTGGGAAATCCTAGCCTCTGTTCCTCTACTCTCTGCTGTTCCTGTAATTCAGGACGTCAATCGGCGGATATCGCCCTTGATTTGCTCAGTTCTAGCTTTTCTGGGCTCCTCTCTTCTTTCTAACCAAGCCATCCTGTACCTCATTACCCACATCTGGCCCCCCGGTCTGTACCAGATTACCCTTTATGTTCTGATCGCAACCTTAACACTCACCCTCTTTGGCTTCAAAACTTTCAGTACCTTTCCCTTCATTGTGTTGTCTGCCTTGGCCTACCTCCTCTTTTCGCCGTCTATTACCATCATACCCCTGGTGACAGGTTCCTCTCTGACCATCTCTCCAGAATCCATAGGAATTCGTATTGAGGTGACGGAAAACAGGATCATAATAAGAGCTCAAGTCCCAAAAAGTAAGAGGATCAGCTTAAGGTTGGATGGTACCCCATTAAACTACAGGATAGTTGGAGATAACTTAGAAGCAATAGTTTCTGACATCACTCCTGGTGATCACTTAGTAGAAACCTGCGTGGAGTCATTATGTGTAAAGAGAACTTTCAAAGTTCAATCTAAACAGGGAACCCTCCCGCAGATCCGCATAGATCACCAAATAGACGGTAAAACTCTCAGGCTCACCGTTAGACTTACCAGCGTACTTGACGCTAAGGTTACAGTGAAGGTTAACGGCGAGGATGTCTCCCTCACCTCAAAGGAGAGGGGTAAGTACGTAGGCGAATATGAGTTAAGGCAACCTGGCAATTACGTGGTTGAAGCAATAGCCAATCTGAAGGACACCACGTTGGCTGCCTCCAAGGAAATAGAGGTGAGAGGTCCTTTAGATCTAGATGTAGACGTTCAAGATAGATGGCCAGAGTTATTCGTTAGAGTGAGTCCCTCACTGGGTGGGAGAAAGGTTTCTGTGGACAAATTGTGGGTTAGGGTTAATGGGGAGGAGATGTCTTTCAGCAACCCAGACGTAGGGGTCTATGAGGCCATATTTGGTCCCACGGAAGCTAAGACCTATACAGTTGAGGTTGAGGGGATCAGGGACGGCATGAGAGCGGAGAAAAAGATAATGGTCCAGGTGAGGCCACCATCCCTCAGAAATTGGGACCCTGGTGTTTGGATCGGGAAGACGATCTACGGTTACGAGATCTCCTCGGTGTTAGGTGTAGGAGGTACTTCCTATGTCCTACTAGGTGTAAGGGAAGGGAAGAAGTATGCCATAAAGATCCCAACGGTGTCTCCATCTTCATCCTCATCATTGACCAGGGTAGGATTGGGTACTTTCTCAGATTTAAGTAAGGAATCCTCAAAGCTCCAGGAGATATCTGAGAGGTCTGGTGACATCGTAAAATTGTATGGAGTTTATGCTGACGTGAATAGCATTAGGGACATCCTTGGAGGTAAACCCTATCTATACCTGACCAACCCTCCGGCCATAGTTATGGAACTGATGAAGGGTGGGACAGCGGAGGACCTCCTGAAGATCACGCAAGTATCCGGCTCTAAGGAGTGGAGGTTGATTGTGATGGAAATACTCAGGAGAATGGCCTCCGCTCTTCAGGTAGTTCACTCAGAGGGATACGTTCATCTGGACGTGAAGCCTAGAAACATATTTTTCTCCTCTCCACCTGGTGGATCTGGAGAGGAGGTCCTAAACAACTTAAGGAGCGGTTCTGTGCAGGTAAAGCTAGGCGACTTGGGCTCAGCTAGGAGGATAGGCGAAAAGATTACCGAGTACACTGGGGAATATTGCCCTGTGGATCAGGTGGAGTCTATGCTCTTAGGGACTGGAGCTAAGCCTGAGATGGACGTCTACGCGTTGGGGGCTACTATTTACAAATTATTGACTCGCAACCCCCTGAACCCTCCAGAAATGGTTAAGGAGATGGATAGTTCAGTGGACGCGTTTCTGGACCGTAGGGATTACAGGTCGCACCTCGATAGAGCTAGGAAGGTGTATAGTGAACATTACCAGAAGATAAGGGTTGTCGATCAAGACTGCCTTATGAGGCTGATCCTAAAGATGGTCAGTCCCGACCCGTCAGCTAGACCTCCCATGAGGGAAACGCTCGATCAGCTGAGGCTGATCAAAGATTAGGAACAAACATCCCACAATGGGTTTTGGACTTCACGAGATTTCGCAATGTATGATATCAATCCTCAGCTCCTGGACTTCACGGAGTCAAGGCTTGATCCGTTCATCCTCCGTCCCTTTAGCGGGATAACTCCAAACCCAACGGAGTGTCTCTATCCGTTGAGGAAGCCAGCACACCTTCAGCCGACCGTCACACCTCGTCGGGATACCTTTACCCTATCTGGCGTGACTATATTTATCTCTTCTAACAAGTAATATAGACTTTCTCGCTTATCGGAAACTGTTGACACAGAACAGTTAGACTCACCCCCTTCCAGGGGTGAGTTATGGTTTCTGCATCCCAATACTCAAAATTTCCCGAGTAAAACATCCCCCTGAGGGTCTACTCGGTGACTACTCCCCACCTCCCCGAGTCCCTAACATCACGGATAGAGGTCTCTCAGCGGTGAGAGATATGGGTTGGGTAACGACCTGAAGACTGGTCCGAGATCTACCGCCGGACGAACGGAACTGGCCAGCTGAGGGACACCATCCACGAAGTAGTGAGAATGAAGGCTGTGAACCACAGACCAGATTCTCCCAGGAACCCCCATCCTCAGGGCAGGTAGGAGGTCAGAGGAAAGGTTAAGTTTCTAACTCCGTGGCTCTCTCACCTCGATCTTCTCAGAGTTCCAGGTCTCAAGAATGTGAGGAACACCCCAAGCAAGGTGATGGAAGACCCCAATCCTTCCAGCAGGGTAGGGGCAGTCCTCAGTAAAAGAGCAGAGAAGAGATAGGAGGAAACCGGTACTAGTAGTACAGCAGAGCTAGCCTTCACCGGACCCAACATATTTACAGATTTGAACCAGAGCAGGAACCCAGTCGCCTGGGCAGTGACCGCGAGGAGGAGAGTGGAACCCCACCCCACAGGATCTAAGGAGAACTTACTGTCCACAAAGGACAAGGGCAGAATGAGGAGGGCAGAGAACAAGGACATGAAGGTGTTGAGTCCAACAACGTCTCTGTCGCTTAAGTACAATCTGTGATAGATCGTACCTACGGCCCAGGTCAGTCCACCCAAGATCGCTATGATTGAACCGATGGAGAAGTCGGTACTGCCCACTGAGATGAGGACCCCTGAGAAAGCCAGTACCACTCCCAGTATCTGTAGTGGTATCAATCTCTCCCTGAGCACGAATCTGGAGAGGACAGTCACGAAGACGGGTTGCGTGTATATCATCGTGGAGGTCAGTCCAGGGTTGGAGGAGTACTCCACTCCTAGGTTCAACAGGATCATGAAGAGGCCCACGTTGAGGACTGCGGAGATCGCCTCCTTCTTACCATATATCAACTTCCTAGATACGAGGAGGAGGAGTGTGCCCCCCACCGTCACTCTCACGAGGGCTATGAGGAAGGGCGACAAGTAGTCTAGGGCAATCTTAATGACTGGAAATGCAGAGCCCCAAACCATCACAAGAACAATCAAGTAGAGGCAACTTCTGTTCAACGTTACCAAATGAGTGAAACATGAACGTTTTTAAAGCATTCGGAGCTACAAGAGGTTCTTTCTGCACTTCCGGCCGATCATCCTGGGCTGACTCTTTAGGTTTACCGAGCATGAAAGACGGCCCTTGATCCCAGGGGCCGAGAGGCTGCTTAAGACTCAATGCGTCAGCACAGGTACCTTTTGATAAAGGGTTTAATGTGACCTATGTCCCCGGTCCCCGAGGTACAACGACCGAGACAAAGTCTTCAAAATTGGTTTTATAGGCTAGAGACAATTCTATTTCAGGCGCTTACCAGAACCACGGATCGAAGAGTGCATCAAGATTTATACGTTGGGTAAGCTCAAGATAGCTATGACCCTCTCGCTGAGGATCAGGGCTAGTCAGAGTAGGAGCTGGAATTCTCCCATGAGACTTTACTTCTCCGTTGTTGTGGTTCCTGAGATCACGGCTAAGGTTGGGCAGGACCTAGTGATCGTCCTGGACACCAGCGGGTCAATGAACCTGGTGGACATAGACGTCGATCAAGTGGATCCTTCGCTCATTGAAGGATACGATGTGGTCGACGGTAAGGAGGTAGTCTACTTGAAGGACCGAGTAGGAGCCAGGAGGATAGATACCGCACTTGAGGCCCTGAGAAAGGTGCTGGAAGAGCTCGATCCTTCCTCTAGAATAACATTAATAACCTTTTCAGACTCCGTGAGAGTGATCTGCAGGGGGGTGAGTCCCTCCACGTCCCTAGAGTACCTGGACCACATCGGGCCGGAAGGCAACACTTCGCTCTACCAAGCTATCTCCACTGCCCTGGAACTGACCACGAAAAATACGTCAAAGGTCATAATAATAACGGACGGTTACCCGACCGACGTGGAGGATCCGAGGCGGTACAGGAGCCTTAAGTTTCCGCCTTTCGTCCAGATAGTGCCCATAGGAGTGGGAGAGTACAACGCCTCTATCCTCTCTGCGTTGGCTGACATTACCAACGGCAGGTATTATCACGCTGAGAGTATGAGCGAAGTGTTGGAGGTACTGAAGACCGAGACCACTGGCCCTGCCGCAGCAAAGGAAACTGTCTTAAAATGCGAGAGCGATCTCAAGGTCAACCTGGTGAACTTCCAGGGGTTCCCAGTATTCCTGGGATCAGTTGAAGGGGTGATTAAAGTCTTTGGTTACGTTGAGGTTCCCCCCAACTACTCGGGTAAGGTCCTTAACCTAAGGGTGGAGTATGTAGATCCGGTGGACGGTGAAAGAAAGGTTGAACAGGGTGAGATAACCCTATCACCGGCGAGGTCACAGGAGGACTTCAGGTCTGGACTCAACTCCTCCGTTGTGACGGAGGTAAACTACTATCAGAAACTCAGGGAGGTGCTGGAAACGTTGAACTCTGGGGATCCAGTGGAGGTAACGAGGAGAGTCGCGGAACTGAGCCAGCTCGCCGAGAAGACGAAGAGGACAGACCTGATTGAGGAAACCAAGAGACTCACGAGACTTAACGACTTAAGGAATCTCTCCAGTGAGGTCACAAAGAGGTTGAGGTCTTGACCAAGGTACTGTACCACGAGGAGGAAGGAGTGTCTTGGATAACCCTCAATAGACCGGAGAAACTTAACGCTCTGGACGGGGAGGCCTGGAGACTTTTAGGAGACGCCTTAAGGAGGGGAAACGAAGCAGACACGATAGCGTTGGTGGTGAGCGGGAGCGGGAGGGCGTTCTCCTCCGGGGACGACATCGAAGCCATGTTGCAGGCGGACACTCCTGAGAAGGCCGAGGACTTCTTTAACAACCTCTGGTACGCAGTGGATTCCCTGTTCCACGTGAAGAAGCCCGTGATAGGCGCTGTGAACGGCTTGGCCTACGGTGGGGGTTGTGAGCTCCTATTCCTCATGGACGTGGTGGTAGCGGTCGAGGGTGCCAAATTCTCCATCCCGGAGGGTAAGCTGGGTCTAATCCCGCCCATGGCTCTCACCATAGGCTATAGGGCTATGGGGAGACCCGTAGCTTGGTTGATGCTCACCTCGGAGGTCATCGACTCACTGAGGGCTAAGGAACTGGGTCTGGTAGACTACGTCGTGAAGGAAGGGGAGCTGAGGGAGGCGGTGAGAGGCATAGTGAAGAAAATAGCTGGATTAGATCAGATGTCTATCAGGGTCATGAAGACTTGGTTGAGTAGAGAGAGACAGGGAATTAGGGAGGCGGTTAGGGAACTGACTCTCATGAACTTATCTAAAGAGGCTAGAGATAGGATGAGAGATTTCCTAGAGAGACGCCTGAGGGAATCTAGCTAAGGATTCAAGAGCTCATAAGGGAGGGTGGGTTCGTAGTTTCAGCGAGGGATGAGTGAGAGGTATCGGATCGAGGTGATCTCCTCTCACTTTCAAAACGTCGTCACGGCTTCTGAAACCGTCCTGAGGGTGGTCAGGTTGGACGGATGTAATTCCACTGAACTTCCTCGATCAGACTTAGCATTCACGGGGAGGGTCTGACGATATGCCAGATACACGGAGAAGGTCTCTACGACTCCCTCCCGCAATTGAAGGGTTTAAGGATCATCACGCGAATCAAATGGACTTAATTACAGCAGTTATGGGATTTCTCGTTAGGTGTAGCCTTGAAGTAGAGGCGAAATCTAATAACTGCTGTTAATTATTTTTGTATTNAATATTGATTAAGNTTATTTATTATGTTTTTTTAAAACATGAGCCCTCACATCGTGTAAGCTCTATCCAGAGGGAAGCAACGAAGGATACTGGAGCCTTACACCGTTAGGTTCAGGGAGTCCCTTAACCCATTTATCGTAAGTGTTTACCCGTGGCGTAACTTACCTTCTTTAATTACTTCTAATTCCACCACGGGCACCCCTCTTAAGGGATCATACACGGTCACCCTTAACTCATTGGGGCTAGTCGAGGGAAACACCACTACCCTCCCATCCACACTTTTATCACTCCCCAAACCTCGTGAGCAGTGCCC
>JGI20133J14441_1002726_pt1 | contig 11833 bp, 14 predicted proteins | sample RS3BMetagenome_FD_14441 | JGI IMG/M metagenome (IMG submission 14441)
CCGCCGGTTACATCGATGCTGCACCCGGATGGCAATCACCTGTTCTGCAGTGAGGCGGGCGCTCCCAACAGCCTCTCCCCGTACCTGCCGTTCGGGCGCAACGGCTGGGCGCGTCCGGCATGGTCGTCCTCGGGAACACTTTGTACGTGGCGGAAAGTACCGCGGGTGCGGTCGCCAAGGGCCTCGACCGACCGCGTTGGTTAGTTGCCACGGGCGGGCTGATCTTGGTGGCAAATTGGTTCCAGTATGAGGACGGGCAGTTGGTCTCGATTAACCCCACGACCGAAGCCGTGAGACTGTTGTCATTTGTCACTCAACCCTGCCCGGGTACGGGCAAACGGAGCGGCGCGCAATGCGCGAGAATCGAACCGACGCGCACAAAGTGACCGCAATCTTTTCAAACCGCGGTCGCGTTGTGGAGAAATTCCTGTTGGCAAGACGGCGGCACAGGTGTCAAACGCCACCAAGCCTCGCTGGTAGCTTCTGGTCAGTATACCGGAGAGGCTGTCGTGACCCCGCGGATTGCTTCCCTGCATGGTTCTCGGGATGCGTGGTTGCCTCAACGTGACTTGACCATAGCGAGGGTTTCATCCACCGAGGACAGAAGACTCGAACCACCGGAGGCCTCACACTCAGTACAGCCATTAGAGTTGGGTCGAGATGTTATCCAACAGACTTGACTGCACGTGCGGCCATGAGGAAAATGGGCCAACACGGTGACCCGACCGGCCGAGGCGGCGCTGACGTCGCCGTGATTCGATTGAGGAGAGCATGCCGTAGGTGTTACGCGGCGATGTTAGCGCATCGGCCGATTGCACGCCGCTTCCGCTCGCACTTCGAGCGCTACCCGAACAACAAGACGCTTGTTATAACTGAGCCCGTAGTCGGCAGCCCGGACAGACGTGTGATTAGTGTGCTGAAAGAGAGGACAACGACATGAACATTCTTGCCGTGGTATTGCAGATCCTTCTCGGACTGATGTTCCTGGGTTTCGGCGCAAGTACCCTCGCCAGGCAACCGATGCAGATGAAGCGATTTGACCACTTGCGCTTGCCCCAGTGGTTCCGTTCGATCGTCGGCATCGTGCAGATCATCGGAGCGCTGGGCATCCTGGCGGGCGTGGTGGTCCCTTGGTTAGCCGCCGTCGGCGCTCTCTGGCTTGTCGGAGTCATGCTCGGTGCATTAGTGGTGCACATTCGTGTCCAGGATACCATCCAAGAGCACGTGCCAGCCGCGGTGGTTCTGATTGTCGCCGCGATCGTTGCCGCTTTTCGGTGGTCCGATCTGGTTGGCTACCTCGCCTAGGAAACCACGCGGCAAGCGCCGTGTACGCCTCGGATTATTGCGACATTACGTTTGGATCGAACGGCACCCGCGCGGCCGTTAGAGCGAACTCGTCTTCGGTGACGTCGCGGTCGCGCGCCAGATTGCGCTGCCGCTCGGCCCGTTCGTGCTCGCTCCAGACGGCCGGGAAGGGAACCGAGAGGGCCAGATTCAACATCCCGCAGCCCAGCACCTGGCACACTTCGAGAGAGCGGACCAACTTGTCGTAATTTTTGGCAGCGCTCAGGCACTCCTGGCCTCGGCCAGTGTATCGCCGAAATGCGGGCGAATCGCCTTCACGGCAAGTCTGGTGAGAGTGCCACCACGTCAATGATCGCCAGAATGACCGTTAGCCCAACCACTGCAATAGCGTCACCTATCGAGGGTCGATGTGGCAACACGGCGACTGAAGGGAATGAACTCCCGGCTGACTCGTCAAACTGCTCTTGGTCATCGGCGAAGCGCGAGGTCGTCACCTCGCCTGCGACCATCGTGCCAGCGAGATGATCGTGCAGTCCCTGGCCGGTCTGGGAGAGCAGAATTGTCAGCCAGAGAATCGTCACCAGGCCGATAGTGACCACCGTGGGGGGATTCAACGGAGGCCCCGAGGTCCCGGGCAACCCGACACTCACCAACAACCCCAAAGCCATCAGAGCAGAACCGGGCATCAGTCCCTCGCCGAACGCCAACGGCACAAAGAACTTGGGAGCAGTGCGGATAAGTGACCAGAATACCTCCGGGGATTGGCCCGTGCTGTCGATCACTCGAATCGCGCAGAGGCGTTTGCCAATGGTTGCTCCGACTGGGCTGCTCTCAAGTGCGGTTCCGTAAACCAGCCACATCGCACCAGCGAGAAGCGGCGTCAACAAGAGCCACGCGCCCGCTAGCAAGAGCAGTCCGCCTCCAGGGTCAGTTGTTCCCAGGCGAATGCTGGCGATCAAGGCTATCCCACCAACGGTCAGGGCGAACCAGGCGATGGCGACAATCATTGCGTCGATTGCGAAAGCGGCAATCCGCAGGATTGGGTTTGCTGGCGCGTACCCCTGATCCTCATCACTCGCTTGTGATCGTTTCTTCAGGTGCACTTCACCTTTCTGGTCGAGGTACAGACTATCATCGGTGTAGTTGATCGCGCAGACGGCGTAACCGCGCTTGAGGCCCTCGATCGGCGGGTAGGTTTCGTCGTCGCCCTTGTCGCCGGTGAAGTAGCCGCCACCGCGGGCGAAGAGGATCATTGGAAATGGACCCTCGCCATCGTTCGGCAGATAGATGTCCATGAGGGCACGGGCCCCCCCTCGGCATACTGGGAAGGTTATCGGCTTTGCCATTACCCCGTATCGTCGAGAAGCCCAGCAAAGCCATTGGTTATGGTAATCTCATCTCGGTAATGGTCTTTACCCAGGAACGAACGTACTGCGACATGAGTTACCAAGCCGGAACATCGCCGCCGCTCCGCGAACTGCGGGGCGTGATCGAACGGATCACCTACCAGAACCCGGAGAACGGCTTCACAATTGCCCGTCTTGCTCCGGAGGACGCGGACGGTGAGGCCGAGATCGCGCGCGGCGAAGACCGCCTCATCACAACGGTTGGTCCAATGCTCGACCTGACGCCGGGCGAGGCCATCATCGCCCACGGCTTCTGGCGCAACGACGGCAAATATGGCTGGCAGTTCGTGGTGACCGATTACCGTACCGCCTTGCCCGCTTCTCTGCAAGGGATGCGTCGATACCTCGGGAGCGGGCTGGTTAAGGGCCTGGGACACGTGATCGCCGAGCGCATCGTCGAGCAGTTTGGCGAGGCGACCTTTGACGTTATCGACGATACACCCGAGAGGTTGACGGAAGTCGCCGGGGTCGGTCCGATTCGGGCCCAACGGATCGCGGCAACCTGGGAGGAGCAGCGCCAGATTCGCGAGGTGATGGCTGCCCTCCAGTCGTTTGGCGTTTCGACCTCCCTCGCGGTGCGGATCTACAAGCGATTTGGCGATGCCAGTGCGAAGATCGTCTCTCAGGAGCCGTATCGGTTAGCCCGCGAAGTCTGGGGAATCGGCTTCAAGACGGCGGACAAGATTGCCCGAGCGGTGGGGATTCCCGAGGATTCGCCCGCCCGGATTCAGGCGGGAGTGCTGCACGCACTGGGAAGCGCCGCCGACGACGGGCATACACTGCTCCCCGATGCGGAGCTGGTCAAACGCGCCGGGGAACTCCTGGGGACCGACGCAACAGCGATTGTCCAGGCGCTCGGTGTGCTCCTGCAAACGGGCGAGATCATCGCGGGATGCCGCAACGGAGAGGATCGGCGCTTCGTCGGCCTCGCGCCTTTTGCCCGCGCCGAGTCCGGTTTGGCCAGTCGCCTACGCACCCTCGCGGCTCAAGCAACGCTCGGCCAGCGCCACTTCACGGACGTCGATTGGTCCGTAGTCTTTGGCTGGCTGGTCCAGCGTCACCTGATCACCCTCGCTCCGGAGCAGGAAGCCGCGGTGCGCATGGCCCTGACGGAACCGGTGGCGATCCTGACCGGAGGCCCGGGGACCGGCAAGACCCACACGCTCAAGGCGATCCTGACCCTGGCAAAAGTGAAGGGGTTGCGCTGCCTTCTCGCCGCTCCGACTGGACGCGCGGCAAAGCGGATGGAAGAAGCAACGGGAATGCCCGCGGGAACCTTGCATCGGGTGCTGGAGCTTCGCCCCGGCGGCAAAGCGGAATATGGTCCGGATAACCCTCTGCCCGCCGACCTCGTGGTTGTCGACGAGGCGAGTATGCTCGATGCTCTCCTCGCCAATCAACTCGCGAAGGCGCTCGCGACAGGGAGCCATCTCTTGTTCGTCGGCGATCCGGACCAGTTGCCCAGCGTCGGAGCAGGGAACGTTCTCGCCGATCTGATCGCATCGGGGCAGTTTCCAGTGACGAAGCTGGAGCAGATCTTCCGTCAAGGAGCGGGATCGGGGATCGCGACCAACGCCCGACGAATCAACGAGGGTCACCATCCTCGCTTCGGCGGCTCCAGTCAGGATTGTTTCTTCGTCAAGGCCGAGACCCCCGCCGAGGCCGCGGAGATTGTCGTCGATCTGGTGGCCCGTCGTCTCCCCGCGCGTTTTGGCTTCCGAAAGGAGGATCTCCAGGTGCTCGTTCCGATGCATCGCGGGGAGGCGGGCGTCGGAGCACTCAACCTGCGGCTCCAGGAACGGCTCAATCCGGGGCGCGAGGGAGTACCCGAGGCACGGTCCGGGGGACGGGTGTTCCGAGCCGGGGATCGGGTGCTTCAGTTGCGCAACGACTACGACCTGAAGGTCTTTAACGGCGACCTCGGGACGGTGCAGTCCATCGACCCTATCGAGCAGGAAATGTTCGTGCTCCTCGACGATGGTCGGGAGCTTCGTTACCCCTTTGCCAGCCTCTTTGCCCTGGCCCACGCCTACGCCATCTCGGTCCACAAGTCCCAGGGGGGCGAGTTCCCGGCGGTGGTGATCCCCCTGTTGACCAATCACGCGATGATGCTTGGTCGGACCCTGCTCTACACCGCGTTCACCCGGGCCCGCCAGCTCGTGGTTCTGGTGGGCCAGGAGAAGGCGCTGCACCTCGCTATCCGCGATTGGCGACAGACCCCCCGTTGGACTGCCCTTGCCGGGCTACTCGATGGATCACTGGCATTTGTTTGGTCCGGTGCAACTGAGGACGTCAGCGGCGATTCCTGGGAAGGCATTCCTCCTGATGCACCCACACCACGACCCGAACGGCCGTTAGAGTGATATACTGTCCGATGTTCGCCCAGGCTGGCTGGGATACGACGATTCGAGGCGAACGATAATCCCTTTTGACGTACCGGACGCCGGGTACAGTTCTGTCGCTCATTTCAACTCTTCGCAAGTACCAGAACCGCGCCGCCGAGTCGGCCCAGGTGATCGAGGAATTGATTCAACTCGCCAAGGACATGCGGAGCGCGACCGCCCGCGGCGACAAACTGGGCCTCTCCGACGACGAACTCGCCTTCTACGACGCCCTGGAGACCAACGATAGCGCGGTCAAGGTGCTCGGCGAGCCGACCCTCAAAGGGATCGCGCGGGAACTGGTCGCGACCGTGCGCAAGAACGTCACGATCGACTGGACGCTCCGCGAGAACGTCCGCGCCCAGCTTCGGGTCCTGGTGAAGCGCGTCCTCCGCAAGCACGGTTACCCGCCGGATAAGCAGGAAGCCGCGACGCAAACCGTCCTCCAGCAGGCGGAGTTGTTCAGTGGCCAGTGGGCGGGGGAGGGCGCGCCGTAGATTGATTCGAGCGGTAGGCGGAAATGTTTGATCCCGAGCGACGGCTGGCCGAAGAGGTTGCCAAGGCAACCCAGAAGAACGCCCCCGCGAAGCTTCTGACCGCTGACGAGATCGCGCGCTGGGCAAAGCGTCGGTACGAGGAAATGTCTCTCCTGCTCGATGAGGACGGACGCGGGGTCCCGCTCTCGCCGGCCCAGATTGAACGCGCAGTGGGACTGGTGGTCGAGTGGCGGCAAAGGGAGTTGTAGATATCGGTTATCTCGGTTCGGATCCGATATCGCAAGATTATGGAGATACGGTAAGTGACGACCGATTGGCCATGCTCTCAGCGATGCTCACTAGATTGAACGTGAGGAGGCCAGCAACGAAAGTCAGTGCAGGCAGAAGAATGGCGAACCAAAATCGAGACAGCTAGCCGAACTCGTCCGGAGCCAATCCAGGCAGTGACGTATCGTAAGAAGTGGGGGTCTTACTCTCAACCTGTTGTCCTCTCGTGTAACGACGGAAAGGAGTACGTCGTGAAGAGCCGGTGGAAGGATGGAAGCCGGGCGCGTGCAATCGTGAATGACCAAATCGTGGGCCGCATCGGGGAGTGTCTCGCAGCTCCGGTGGGAACTGTTGCCCTTATCGATGTCCCCGCAGAACTGATCGCGATTCAGCCCGACATGGCGCACATGGCGCCGGGGATAAGTCACGGCTGCTTACTCATTTCAGACTGCTCGGAGCGGTCGACACTTGCTAACTTGGCGCTCTCCGAGAACCGCCTCCGTTTCGCCCTACTGGCCGTTCTTTATGGCTGGATGTGGGCAGGAGACCATCAGTTCATCTACCGAAATGTGCCTCCCCAGATTGTCTACTCAGTTGATCATGGACACTTCTTCGGGCAGAATTGGAATACACAGTCGCTCCAAAGTGCCCCACCGGCCACGATGGATACACTGATTGCGACCCGATGTCCCTTCACACGCCAGGAAGTAGACGAGGCACGCACCAGGCTTGGAAAGGTCGGTGAAGAGCAGATCGCCCAAGCGGTCGCCATGCCCCCGGACGATTGGGGTATTTGTTTGGACGAGCGGCTAGCACTAGCCACGTACCTGGCTCAACGCCGTGATGCCCTGCTTGCGGCCATGGCAGTCTAGTAAAGGAGATTGGTGATGCCGAGCTTCTATTCCGTCGTTCAGTACGTTCCAGATCTCGTCACCGACGAGCGAGTCAATGTCGGCGCCATTGCCTTCGATGGCGCGGCAAACATCGAGGTCCGCTTTCTAGAGAACTGGAAGCGGGTACGCAGTTTCGCGGGAACTGACATCGGGTTCCTAGAAGAACTGGCCGAAGACATTCAGAGAGCCACGAGCGATCAGCTTGGCCTGGAGACGAGTGATACCGGTATCCCTCGCCTTAATGAAGACCTGATTCGCCGGATGGCGGATCGCTGGGTCAACACAATCCAACTGACCGAGCCTCGGGGATCTCTGCTGAGCGTGGCAGACTTAGCCGAAGACGTCGCGCATCGCTTCCTCAGGGAACCCAAACGGCGCCCGAAGCGATTCCGGAACCGGCGTGTCGCGGTAACGCTTACTCTCGAATCAGTCGAGGTAGCCCTCCAATCGCATCTTGGACGCAAGGTTCGAAAGCTCGTGAAGCGGAATGAGCCCATTCCAGGCGCTTTTGACAATTATCGCTTCGACGTCGCAGTGAAGAACGGCCGCATTTACTACGCGGCCGACGCACTGTCTCTTGAGATACCTGATGCCCATAAGCTGAAGAATGAGATTGACTTGACCGCGTGGGCAATCGACGAAGTCCGACGGCGAGACAAAGCGCTACCGCTTGCCGTGGTCGCCATAGGTCCGAACGCGCACCAAAGCGGCTACGAGAAGCTAGAGAGGGTCTGCAAAGGGCTGCACGCCGAGATGCTCAGCGAGGAGTTGTTGCCAAGATGGGCCGAAGAGATGGCTCGTCGTGTACCAGCCGACGTACTCGTTTAGGTCGCCGACGGCGCGTTCGCCAGTGTAATCCTGACTCGCCAAAGAACACTGAATTCTATTCACTGACTAGCCAACACCATCTTCCGGAGGCGACCGTCGGTAGGCTTAGCTCACTGCGACGAATCCCTTGTCGGGGCATCCCAGAGCAGCGGTGGAATTCGCTCCTCGCCGATGTCCCAGGTAGCGCCAGTAGGCATCTCGACGCGGCTGATTTCCCAGCGGTGCAATTCGTGGCACCAGCGTCCCCGCCAGACAAGGAGTATTTCAAGACCAATTTCGTTCGCCGCCACGCGCTCATCGGTCGCCGGCGTCTCCGAAAGATCGAGGTCGCCCGCGACGTGCGCCCGATCCAAGCCAGCAACGTCAGCCGGTCGCCATTTGGTCGATGGAAGCCGCGGGCTGCGGAAGCGCCGCTGAATCGTGGCTAACGCGTCACCAGAGACCTGGCGAATCTTCCAGTCCACGGTCAAACCGGTCTCCCGCCGACTATAGCCGCCGCCAGTAACACGTGCGAAGCGCGGTCGGCGCGGGTCATCGGCAGTTTACTCAAGAAAGCCTTCAATCTCCGTAAGCGCCCGTTCCGCCGCGGGTTGAAATGACTGCCGATACTGGTTCTCAATCGTCGGTGACGGATAGTCCTTCAGACTGTCTTGGTCTTGCACCTTTTGCCTTAGAACGTAGAGGCTATCGAGAAGGTCCGAGCCAGCGCTAAGGCGACCGGTCCGCTCCGCTCGTCGAACCACCTCATCCAGGTGCTCGCGTTCAAGATGACCGGCAGAACGACCGGTGAGCTTCAGATTTCGACTAATCTCACCGTGGAGAAGACCCAGTAGTGACTCGAAATCCGGAGTGCTGGGGTCGGCAATGAATTGAGAACGGCGGTCGTGATTACGAATCGCTCGGATGACTTCCGATGGTCGCGCGGGCCGGGAGCGAGATCCGTCTCGCAGGTAAGGCCGATACTCAACGTAGTGAATCGGCTCACCTGAAGGCTCAATCCGCACTTCCGCAACAATGGCATGCCCGACGCCAAACCAGTTAACGTGGACAGGGACTGGAGGGTCCACTTTATCGGCAATACCTCTCACCCGTAGCTCGAATTTGTCAACCTGTTCGGTCGATGAGAGCGATAATCCCGCGATGCGCGCGGCGTTGTTGACGCCCAGATAGACGCTTCCCCCAATTGGACCGAACGACGCGAATACCTCGGCAAGGTCGCGGATCGTTGGGGGTATGTCCTCTTTGAAGTCAATCTGCGGCCCCTCTAGCTCGGTTAGGGCTTGTCGGAGCGCGTCGGCGCGGTCGGGTTCGGGAATGACCGGCGCGATACGCTTTAGCAAAGCTGGCAGATCTTGGTTGAGGAGGTCGTCAGCATCCTGGTCAGGATAACGGTTGCTCTTCACCATCTTGAGTGCCCACGCGAAATGGCGTGTTAGGCCCTGGCTGCGCATCAACTCCTCGACGGCCGGTACCACGCGCTCAAAATCCTCCGCTGCGCGTCGAGCACGATCAATCACGGTCTGAACGTCTTCCAGGGATGCCCGTGCATCAACGGTCGTTTTCAGATCCTGGAGGGCGTTATGAAGCGTCCGAATCGGGAGCGCGATAGTGACCGGCAGAATGCGTTCAGGCACGGGAACCAGCCGAGGAGGTGATCATTGGGAGACTCCGTATGTCGCCTGATAGTCTGTTATTGAGTTTACACGGCTGGACAAGTTGTGAAAACTCCCAGCAAGGAGACCGGTCCAGCGTAGCGCCCCGACGATGGCGAGGGATCACTTCCACATCGCTGAGATGTATGTACAATTGACACGCTTTAATGGACTAGATAATATCAAAGCATATTAAGCTGACAGGAGAGTTTTCGATGGATTCCAACCTCGCCCTCGCGCGCTTTTTCCGTTCCTTGGCCAGCGCGGCTAATCAACTCGCCGCCGACCTGACTGAGATCGCCGCAGCGCCGCCCCCCCCATCGCCGACAACAATTTCCCCCGAAGCGCTGGTCCAGGGCCCCCGCCAGCGAGCAATCGTCCAGATTCCGGCCCTTCGGACCGATCTGGGATTGAAAACCGCACAAATCGCGCAGGCGATCGGCAATCCGGACGTCCCGAACGTGTATCTCGCCATGCGGGCGTTGGAGAAGCGAGGTCTCATAGAGTTGATCCCCAATTCGGAACCACAACGATGGCGCCTGACAGAAAACTTTCGAGAGCCGCCAGCCGCCTAACGCGCCCTAAGGAGGCCAATCGCACCGGTCACTCTACATCTGGATCGGTGCGATTGGTACTGCCTTCCTTCTGAACCATCCAAGTTCGTGCAATCCCGATTCCCTCTGTCCTACACCCGCGCTGGCAGTGAGGCCTGCGCCGTTGACAGCGCGGTCGCGAAAGGAGACTCGCTAGTCGTTTGCTTTCAAGATTTCTTGCGTACAGATACCGGGCTAAGCGTCTGGTTCACGATTGAAAATCTTGGTGACCGGGCCTGCCGGTGGTTTGGCCCCGTTTTCACTGCCTACGCGTCGCCCCAGTATGAGGAAATCCAGCCTACCCCTGATGATCGCGGGGGGCATAGGATAATCGACATTTACCCCGGTGAGCAGTATACCCGCTCCTATTCCTTCCACTTCGATCCCAACGTCCGTGGTCCGAAGTTGATTACCTGCCGATCACGGGATAAGGATTTGACCTCCTGGTGGGCCCGCGGAGCATAGACCGACGGGAACTCCGATTCTTGCCACAACGCGTCTGGTTCAACACCGCTTTGGTCAGCAGATATCCTCCATACACCAAATCGATCTGCCATTCGTGGCAGTTTCAGCGTCTCGCGCCGCAGTCACCTTCCTAACTCCACTTCCGAGGGCAGCACCGACGCGGAGGAGGCGCCGGCATAAACGGTTTTCTCACTGGAATGAACATTTGTTCGTATCCTAAAGTAAGCGCGCGGTCGGTTGCTCAAATAGGCGACACACTGAAGAACGAGGAGGGTCAGTGAAGCAAATCGTTGTCACGTGTTCAGCCGGCGACGCCATTGGTCAAGAGAATCCACGCGCCGGCCTACTGGCCTCGCTCCTACTAAAAAAACCACAGGCGCCATTGCACACACCTGTGGCGTGAAATTGACGGCGATGTCAAACTTTTGTGACAGCCGACCGGCAAACAATCAACTTGGGTCGAATGACGGGTAAAGGACATTGGCATGGAAGCAGTTGTCCTCGATCCTCCGAGCAAGCTCCGGGCGACGGTAGCACTACACAACCGGTCGCAAGAAACCTGGGAGCAGTACGACGCCGTGATTGACGAATATGCCAATGACGGCGTCACGAGGCTCGCGGACCTCCGACGAGAAGTCGAAGAGGAGGGTGGAGTCGCGCTACAAGCTGCCCAAGCCATTGGCCGAATGGGCGTGGAGGGGTGGCCGACCCTCAAGGCTCTCATGACCCACTTCAGGCCCTCCGTTCGCCACAGCGCCATCCTGGGTGGCATCGTCGAGCTGTGGAAGGGCTGGCGGTGGGACGACGCGACGCTGGCGGAATGTACCGAGATCCTCGCGCAGATTCTTCAGTACGATACTCCCAGAAACCGCGCGGCGGTTCTTCAGAGCGCGGTGGAGTTCGTGGACATCGCGCTGGCGCACCCCTTAATTCCCCACCCTGGTGGAACTCGCGGATGAGAGAAGCGAACGCGCCAAAGCCTGGGAGGTAAATCGCTGACGCAGCAGGGCGTTACTGATTCGGGACGGAAGACGTGGCATCCCGGTCATCGCGCCGATCACAGGCCAGTGTCGTTACTCGAAGACGATGACCGGCTTGATGCAGTCGCCGCGCTGCGCGAACGTCTCGAGCGCCTGCTGGATCCGCGGCAGATCGAAGCGGTGGGTCAGCATCTTCCGGAACGGGTAGCGGCCGCTGGCCAGGACGCCGATGCAGGCTTCGTAGTTGAGCGCGCCCAGCTGCATGCCACGGATGTCGCGCTGGCTCCAGACCAGGTCGCTCGGGTTGAGCGTGACGCGAGCGTCGGGGTGGTGCCCGCCGACCGTCACCAACACGCCCCCGGGAGCGAGCATCGTCAGGCCCAACTCGATCGCTTGCGCCGCGCCAGTCGCTTCGATCACGCGCGTCGCCAGGCGGCCACCGTTCACCGCCTTCAACTTCTCGACCGGATCGCCCTCGCCGACGTCGATCGTGGCGTGGGCGCCGAGTTCGCGACCCAGCGCTAGCCGCCGCTCGTCGCCGGCTCGGCCGGCGAGAATCACCCGCC
>JGI20133J14441_1002727_pt1 | contig 11832 bp, 5 predicted proteins | sample RS3BMetagenome_FD_14441 | JGI IMG/M metagenome (IMG submission 14441)
TCGGGCCGTCGGAACGGCGATGGCCACCGGCGGGGCCGTCATCCGGTACCCGCCGATCGAGCCCGACCCCATCGCATCGCACCCCATCGCACCCCATCGCATCGCATCGCATCGCATCGCCGTGGGCGTAGGTGTTCCCCGCCGCTTCCAGTAGCCCGCACCGTCGACGTCGCGGTGATGGCCACCACCGGGGCCTGCAGGGCGGCACCGGCATCCGAGCCGTGGAAGGTGGCGTCCCCGCAAGCGAAGATGCCGCCGTGGCTGGCCACCAGCCAGTAGCCCCGGCCGTCCGGTGTCGAGGCCGTCCCCACGATGGGTTCGTTGAGGTGCGTTCCGCCGGACCCCTCGGACCCCTGGTGATGCTCCCGGGTATGCGGCAATGGTGGCAGTCCGGTCACCGTGGTCGGTGAGGGTCACGCCGGCCGGCAGGACCAGAGCGGTGATCGAGGCCACCAGGTATCCGGCGATGGTGAGGGTGAACGCGCTCTGGGTGCCTACGGGGCCAGCGACCCAAAGACCGTTTCGCGGCAAGCCATGCATGATCGGGTCGGCGCGCACGGCGAGGCCCAGCCGATGCGGCTCCCACGCCCAGCCGATGCGGCTCCCACGCTGCCGGTGGCGAGTCCTCCACCGGTGCCACGGCAGTCAGCTGGTGGCCATCCCCACGATCGGTCTGTTGAGCGACAGGGAGCCGGTGGAGCCAGAGAACGCCGCATCGCCGAAGCTGAAGATGCCGCCGTCACTGGCCACCAGCCAGTAGCCCCGGCCGTCCGGTGTCGAGGCCATCCCCACGATCGGTCTGTTGAGCGACAGGGAGCCGGTGGAGCCATAGAACGCCGCATCGCCGAAGCTGAAGATGCCGCCGTCACTGGCCACCAGCCAGTAGCCCAGTGAGTCCGGGGTGGCCGCCATGCCCACGATGGGCTTGTTGAGCGTCAGGGAGCCCGCCGATCCGTGGAAGGCCGACCCCGCGAACGAGAAGATGCCGCCGTCACTGGCCACCAGCCAGTAGCCGGGCGCCACGTAGGAGTAGCGGCTCCCAGAGGAGTCTCCGCTTGGTCCATTGGCATCGGAGACGGTCACGCTGACCTGTCCACCCCCGGTTGGCCCCGGCGGTACCACCGCGGATATCGAGGTCGGTGACGTCACCAGCCAACGCGGCGACGGTGTGCCCCCGAAGGTGACCGACGTGGTCCCGGTGAAGTTCTCCCCGGTGACGGTCACGATGCCCCCGCCGGTCACCGGTCCGTAGGTCGGATTGAGCCCGGTGACCGCCGGGCAGACCCGGGGTGTGGTGAGGGCACCGAACAGGGACGCGCCGTTCGGCGACCCCCACCCCGAGGCGACGTCGTAGCCACCGGTGGCCGGGTACTTCGGGCCGCCGACGGGGAAGATGTCGTTGTCACCGGTGGTGACATCGTGGAAGCCCGACGACGCCGTCCCGCAGGCGTAGAGCGTGGGGTTGACGAAGCCGACAGGCGAAGGGGTGGGGGCCTGGTCGATGAGTGCCACCAGTGCCGCCCACAGCGGCGAGCCGCCGCTGGTGCCCCCGATCTGGCACCATCCGATGCATAGTTGGTTGGGGGCGGTGACGTACACGGCGTATCCGTGGTTGGGGTCGGCGGAGGCCGCCACGTCGGGCACCTCGCGGCAGCTGGGCCGGCTCACCGCCGCGCACCGGGCGGTGGCGGCCGCGGCGTCGACCCCGGTGCCCGACTGCCACGACGGCTGGCCGAAATCGGACGAGACACCCCCGCCCCCGGCACCGGCGGAGTCGTTCCAGACCGACTCGACGGGCGAGCCCGTGCCGGCGGAGAAGAGACTGGTGCCGCCCACGCCGGTGACGTACGGCTGATCGGCCGGGTCGTCCACCTGGAGCGACAGATCCGTGCTGGCGGGCGGGAGGTAGCAGTCCGACGACCCCGAATCGCCGGCCGCCGCCACCAAGGTCTGGCCCTGGGCGGCGGCCTGGGCGAACAGCGTCGTCTCGGTCGCCTGCTCGCCGGGGTCCATCTGCGCCTCGCACTGGCCCCAGCTGGTGGTGAGCACCTTGGAGGTGTTGGCGGTGACCATGGCGTTGTAGACGTCGATCGGTCCGCTGCCGCTGTTGGGCCCCGAGTAGACGTCGATGGCCGCTCCGGGCGCCAGGCCGGTGACGTCCTCGATGTCGAGGGCCGCCTCACCGGCCTGGGGGCCGCTGGCCCCCCCCTGCACCGTGGTGGTGGTGGGCGCCGGCGTACTGATGCCGTAACACGCCTTGTAGGCGGCGATGTCGTTCGGCGTGAACGGCTCGAGCTCGTAGATGCCCACCGTCATGCCGGCGCCGTTGCGACCATTCGAGTACAGCGAGTCGAATCCGTAGGTGGAGGCCAGCTGATCGGCCGTGTACGCCCCGCCGGCGCGGAGGGCGGCCGCTCCCGAGCACGGCGTGACCAGGTGCGGGGTCGGCCCGGTGGTCTGCGGGCTGGCCACCACCTCGCCGGCCGGCGGGGCGGTCCCCGTGGTTGGGGCGGTGGCCGCGGGGCTTCCCGACGAGGTGGCCGGGGTGGTGGTTGGGGGCGGCGGGGTGGCCGGTCCTGCCGCACGCCGGACTAGCTCGGCGTGGGGCTGGCCCACGGTGCTGAGCCCGATGACACCTTGGAGGTTCGGGGCCAGCGATGCCGGCACCAGCGGGGCGGTGGCGTTGAACCGGGCCAAACGCCCCGACGGGAGGCGGGCGTTCCCGAGCGACACGCCGAACGCCCGCTCCACCACCGCGGTGGTGCCCGAGACCGGAATCAACAGCCCGTTGGCCGACGTCGTTCCCAGGGTGAGCCCGGTCGAAGCCAGCCACGACCGGGAGGCGGCGATGGTGGCCGGCGCCGGCCCGAACGCCGAGGCGAACTGTCCGGTCGCCAGGTAGTGGTGGAAGGTCGGCGATCCGGGGGTTGAGACCGCCGCCACGAAGGCATCGAGGGTCGCCGGGTCACGCGGCTTCAGCGCCACATCCAGCGACATGACGGGGCCGGACGGGGCCGCGCCCTGCACCTGACTGCCTGGCGGGAGGGGCGATGGGGCCCGGCCAAGGGACACGTGGGTGGTGGCGCCGGCCGAGGGGGTGGCGGCCCCGGCCACCGAGGTGGTGCCGAGGACGGCAAGCACGGCCGCCACCGACACCGCCGACCGGGTCAACCCGCGTATCGCTCCCCCCCGCATGGTCGTCAGTCTGGCCCAAGCAGGAGGCCGCTGTCGCGCGACGGCTCCAGGGACCGTCGGGGGGGACCGACAGCCGTCAGCCGGCAGCCGTCGGTGGGTTGGGCGTGCCCGACGATCCCGGCCCCTCGGTCCGGTCCGGGCCCCCGGACCCTTCCGGACCCTCCTGCCGCCACCGCCGGAGCCGATCGCCGACCACGGCTTCGTGCCCGCGGTCGCTGGGCTCGTAGTAGGGGGCATCCCCCAGCTCGGCCGGCCGGTAGCGCTGCTCGACCCAGGCACCGGGCTGGTCGTGGGGGTACACGTACCCCTCACCATGCCCGATCCGGGCGGCGCTCCGGTAGTGGGCGTCCCGGAGGTGGGTGGGCACGTCCCCCCGGGGTCCCTCCTGGACGTCGCGCCGGGCGCGGTCCAGCGCCACGGTGACCCGGTTGGACTTGGGGGCACAGGCCAGGTGCACCACCGCCTGGGCCAGGTTCAGCTGGGCCTCGGGCAGGCCCACGAATTCGACCGCCCGGGCGGCGGCGTCGGCCACCACCAGGGCCAGGGGGTCGGCCTCCCCGATGTCCTCGCTGGCCAGGATCACCAGGCGGCGGGCGATGAAGCGGGCGTCCTCGCCGGACTCCAACATCCGGGCCAGCCAGTAGAGGCCGGCGTCGGGGTCCGAGCCCCGGACCGACTTGATGAAGGCCGATACCTGGTCGTAGTGATCGTCCTCCCCGTAGTGCTGGAGCCTCGAATTCCGGGCCTTCTCCACGTCGCCGAGGGCCACCGGCCGGTCCCCCGCCAGGGCCAGGGCGACCTCCAGGGTGGTCAGCACCGCCCGGGCATCCCCGTCGGCCAGCCCCACCAACGCCGCCACCGCGCCGGGCTCGGCGGTCGTCCCCTCGACGTCACAGGCCCTGGCCACCACCAGGGCCAGCTCGTCGGCGGACAGGGGCTCCAGCCGCCACAGGGTCGAGCGGGACAGCAGCGGGGCGTTCACCTCGAAGAACGGGTTTTCGGTGGTGGCCCCGATGAGCACCAGCAGTCCCTCCTCCACGGACGGGAGCAGGGCGTCCTGCTGGGAGCGGTTGAACCGGTGGACCTCGTCGAGGAAGAGGATGGTCCCCCGGCCCTGCTCCCCCAGCAACCGCCGGGCGTCGTCGACCACCTGGCGGACGTCCTTCACCCCGGCGGTCACCGCCGAGAGCGGCACGAACCGCTTGGCGGTGGCCGAGGCCACCACCGTCGCCAGGGTCGTCTTGCCGGTCCCCGGCGGTCCCCACAGGATCGCCGAGGTCAGGCGGTCCGCCTCGATCAGCGCCCGCAGCGGGGCGCCGGGACCGATCAGGCGCTGCTGGCCGATGATGTCGTCGAGCGTCCGCGGCCGCATCCGGGCGGCCAGGGGTGCCCGGGCGGCCAACCGCTGCTCGGCCGCGTCGGCGAACAGGTCCTCGGCGGCCACCCGGGTTCAGTCCCTGGCCGGCGCCGGGATCGCCCGCAGGCCCAGATCGGTGAGGACCTCGGGTGCCAGCGCCTTGGGGGCGCCGGTCATGGGATCGGACCCGGACTGGGTCTTCGGGAAGGCGATGACCTCGCGGATGCTGTCCTCGCCGGCGAAGATGGCGGTGAGGCGGTCGATGCCCACTGCGAACCCGGCATGGGGCGGGGCCCCGTAGCGGAAGGCACCCAGCAGGAAGCCGAACCGCGACTCGGCCACCTCGTCGGTGATCCCGAGCACGGAGAAGACCCGGCTCTGGATGTCACCCCGGTGGATCCGGACGCTGCCCGACCCGAGCTCCCAGCCGTTGAGGACCAGGTCGTAGGCCTGGGACCGGACCGAGGCCGGGTCCGACTCCAGCCGGTCGAGGTCGTCGGGGTGGGGCATGGTGAACGGGTGGTGGGCGGCCGCCGGGTTACCGGCGACATCCACCCCGTCGAACATCGGGAAGTCGACCACCCACACATAACGGTAGGGGCCCTCGGAGACCGGGCGGCCGGCCAGCTCCAGGCGGAGCTGACCGAGCACCGTACAGACCAGCCGGTACTCGTCGGCCACCACCAGCACCAGGTCGCCGGGCGCCGCCGCGGTGGCGGCCAGCAGGCCGGCCCGCTCGTCGTCGGACAGGAACCGGTCGAGTGGAGAGTCGAGGCCGGGCGCGCCGCCGTCCCCGGTGGTGACCCGGAACCAGGCCAGGCCCTTGGCCCCCAAGGCCTTGGCCCGGTCGGTCAGGGCATCCAGCCGGGAGCGGGTGAGGGTGGCGCCCCCCGGCAGCACGATGGCCCGCACGCAGGGGGCACCGAAGGCCTTCACCTCGGTGCCGTCGAAGATCCCCGAGAGGTCGACCAGTTCCATGCCGAAGCGCAGGTCGGGCTTGTCGGTGCCGTACCGGTCCATGGCCTGGGCCCAGGTCACGGTCTCGATGGTCCCCGGTCGCTCGCCGGTGGCGGCCTCGGCGGCGTCGAGGACGGCCTCGGACACGAAGGCCAGCACGTCGTCCTGGGAGACGAAGGAGGCCTCGATGTCGAGCTGGGAGAACTCGAACTGCCGGTCGGCCCGGAGGTCCTCGTCGCGAAGGCACCGGGCGATCTGGTAGTACCGGTCGACCCCGGCCACCATCAGCAGCTGCTTGGCCAGCTGGGGGCTCTGCGGCAGCACGTAGGAGGCGCCATGGTGGAGGCGGCTGGGTACCACGAACTCCCGGGCCCCTTCGGGGGTGGGTGCCCACAGCAGCGGCGTCTCCACCTCCACGAAGCCCTGGCGGTCCATGGCCGCCCGCAGGGCGCCGTTGACCGTGGCCCGGAGGCGCAGGTTGGCCTGCATGCGGGGACGGCGAAGGTCCACGAAGCGGTGCTTCAACCGGATGGTCTCGTCGACCTCCACGCGGTCGTCGACCACGAAGGGCGGTGGCTCGGCGGCGGCCAGCACGGTCACGGTGCACTCGCCCAGCTCCACCTGACCGGTGGGGAGGTCGGGATTCACCGTGCCCTCCGGGCGGGGCCGGACCACACCCTCGACGGCGATGACGTACTCGCTGCGCACGTCGACGGTGCCGGGGACCACGCACTGCACGATCCCGGTGTGGTCGCGCAGGTCGACGAAGGCCAGGTGCTCCCCGTGCTCGCGACGCTTGGCCACCCAGCCGCACACCCGGACGGTGGCACCCACGTCGGAGGTCCCGACCCGGCCGCACAGGTGGGTACGCATCGACGTGGCGTCGTGCGCCCCGGGGGTGACGGTCATGGCAGGTCCTTTCGATTCGGCGGGGGCCCGTCGGGCCCGTCGTCGGGCGGACGGGTGGCCCGGACAGCTTCTACCACCTCGGCGACGGGCACCCACTGCTGGTCCCCGTCCCCCCGGAGCGGCCGGAGGATCACCGTGGCGGCCGCGACCTCCTCGGGCCCCACCAGCAGTGCCACCCGGGCTCCCGACCGGTCGGCCGCCTTCAGCTGGGACTTCATCGAGCGTCCGTCGAAAGCCCGGTCGGCCCGGAGCCCGGCACCCCGGAGCCGGGCGGTGAGGTCGCGCGCGGCATCCCCGCCGGCCACGTCGACCACGAAGGCATCGAGCACCGGCGGCTCGACCGGAAAGACGCCCTCGGCGTCACAGGCCAGCAGCAGGCGCTCGATGCCGATGCCGAAGCCGATCCCCGGGGTGGACGGTCCGCCCAGCATCTCGACCAGGCCGTCGTAGCGCCCACCGCCGCCGATGCCGTTCTGGGCGGCGTCGAGGGCCGCGGAGGCGAACTCGAAGGTCGTCCGGGTGTAGTAATCGAACCCCCGGACCAGGCGGTGGTCGAGCCGGTAGGGCACGCCGATGGCGTCGAGTCCCTGGCGGACCCGGGCGAAGTGGGCGGCGCAGGCGTCGCACAGGTGGTCGACCAGCTTCGGGGCACCCTCGGTGGCCTGGCGGCACGGCGGCCGCTTGCAGTCCAGGACCCGGAGGGGATTGGCGTCGAGACGCTCGGCGTGCTCGTCGCAGAGGGCATCGCGTCGCTCGGCGAGGTAGTCGCGGAGCTGGCCGACGTAGGCCGGGCGGCAGGTCCCGTCGCCCATCGAGTTCAGTTTCAGCTCGAAGTCCTCGAGCCCCACCGAACGGAAGGTGCCGTCCGCCAGGGCCACCACTTCGACGTCGAGGTCGGGGTCGGCCGGTCCCAGCGCCTCCACCCCCAGCTGGTGGTGCTGGCGGTAGCGGCCGGCCTGGGGTCGCTCATAGCGGAAGGCCGGCGTGGCGTACCAGGCCTTCCACGGGACGGGGGGCCGGTGCTGGACGAAGGCCCGCACCATGGGGGCGGTGCCCTCGGGACGGAGGGCCAGGGTCCGGCCGCCCCGGTCCTCGAACTCGTACATCTCCTTGCCGACCACGTCGCTGCCCTCGCCGATACCCCGCCGGAAGACCTTCACGTCCTCGAAGATCGGGGTGTGGGTCAGCCCGTACCCGGCTCGCTCGACCCGCTCGGCGAAGCGGGCGAGCAGCACCTCCCAGCGCCACGACTCGGGCCAGAGGACGTCGTGAGTGCCACTCGGGGCGCGCGCGGCGGCGCGGTCGTCGGCCATCGCCGGGTCAGTCCTTCTTTCCGGGGAGGATGCGGTAGGCGTCGTAGACGGCGTCGAGGTGCCGGATGAGGTTGAGCACCGACTCGAGGTGGGTGGGGTCGGCGAGCTCCACGTCGAACCGCATCCGGCTGATGCGGTCGGGATCGGTCTGGGTGTTGGCCCCCACGATGTTGAGATGGTGCTCGGACACCACCCGGGTCACGTCGGTGAGCAGGCTGGAGCGGTCGATGGCCACCACCTCGATGGTGGCCACGAAGACCCCCGACGACCGGTGGTCCCACTCGACCTCGATGAGCCGCTCCCGCGATCTGGCGGCCAGCGAGGCGGCGTTGGAGCAGTCGGCGCGGTGGACCGACACCCCCCGTCCCCGGGTGACGAAGCCGACGATCTCGTCGCCGGGCACCGGGGTGCAGCACCGGGAGAGCCGGACCATCAGGTCGTCGAGTCCCTCGACGTAGACCCCCACCGGCGATCCCCGACCGGGCCGCGGAACCTGGGCCTGCTGGCGGGCGGTGACCGGCAGCTGCTCCTCGTAGACACCGCCCCGGAGGTCGCGCAGGAGGCGCTGGGCCACCGCCCGGGCCGACACCCGGTTGTCGCCGATGGCGGTGTGGAGGGCGTCCACGTCGGCGAAATTCATGGCCGTGGCCAGCTCGGCGAAGGCGTTGTCCGAGGCCAGCTTCTGGACCGGCAGGCCCTCCCGGCGCAGCTCCTTGACCAGCTCCTCTCGTCCCAGCTCCTTGGCGTCCTCGCGGCGCTCCTTGGAGAACCACTGGCGGATCTTCGAGCGGGCCCGTGACGAGGCCACGATGGTCAGCCAGTCCCGGGAGGGACCGGCGGTGGCCGCCTTGGAGGTGAAGATCTCCACCGTGTCGGCCGATGACAGGCGGGTGTCGAGGGGCACCAGCCGGCCGTTCACCTTGGCGCCGATGCACCGGTGGCCGACCTCGGTGTGGATGGCGTAGGCGAAGTCCACCGGCGTGGAGTTGGCGGGCAGGGCGATCACCTTGCCCTTGGGGGTGAAGACGTAGACCTCGTCCTGCTCGAGGTCGAGCTTCAGCGCCTCGAGGAATTCGATCGGGTCGGTGGTCTCGTTCTGGAAATCGACGATCCGCTGCATCCATTCGATCTCGGCGGTGGTCGAGGACGTCTCCTTGGCCAGGGCGATCCGCTCGGCCCGGCGGTCGCGCTCGGCGAGCTCGGCCCGCTGGGCGTCGGTCATCGACGACTTGGCCCGCTTGGCGTCCGGCTTGCCGCCCTTGGGGCTCCGGAACCCGCGCATCCGGCGCCCGTCCTCCACCGGCACCGGAGCGCTCGGACCGCCGCTGCGACCCCGGAGCGAGCGGCCGGCCCGGGCCGCCTTCTCCTTGGCCTTGGAGGAGCGCCCGCCCTGGCCGTCGCCGAGGCCGGCACCCTCCTTGTAGCCCCAGTGGGCGGCGATGCCGTACTCGGCCCGGCGGTGCATCTCGTGCGTCCGGACCTGCACCTCGATGGGCTTGCCATCGAGACCGATGACCGTGGTGTGCAGCGACTGGTACAGGTTGAACTTCGGGGAGTTGATGTAGTCCTTGAACCGCCCCTGGACCGGCGGCCAGATGGCGTGGATCGATCCGAGGGCCGCCCAGCAGTCCTTCTCCGCCTCCACGATGACCCGGATGCCGACCAGGTCGTAGAGGTCGTCGAACTCCTTGCCCCGCACCACCATCTTCTCGTAGATGCTCCACAGGTGCTTCGGTCGCCCGGTGACCTCGGCGTTGATCCCCGAGGCGGCCAGCCGCTCGCGCACGGCTACCAGCACCCGGGCCACGTACTCGTCTCGCATCGGGGCCCGGCTGGCCACCATCTGCTCGATCTCCGAGTACCGCTTGGCATGGAGGGTGGCGAAGGCCAGGTCCTCCAGCTGCCACTTCACCTCCTGAATGCCCAGGCGGTGGGCCAGCGGGGCGTAGATGTCCATCGTCTCCTGGGCGGTGCGCCGCTGCTTCCACTCGGGCATGGCCCCGAGCGTGCGCATGTTGTGGAGGCGGTCGGCCAGCTTGATGATCAGGACGCGCCAGTCGTTGGCCATCGCCACCAGCATCTTGCGGACGGTGGCGGCCTGCTGGGCCTCCTTGGAGTCGAACTGGAGACGGTCGAGCTTGGTGACACCCTCCACGATCAGCGCCACCGCGCTCCCGAAGTCGCGGTCGATGACCTCGGTGGTCACCCCGGTGTCCTCCACCGCGTCGTGGAGGAGGGCGGCGGCCACCGTCTGGGCGTCCAGACCCAGATCGGCGGTGACGGCGGCCACGGCGATGGGGTGGGTGACGTACGGCTCCCCTGACCGGCGGAACTGACCGGCGTGGGCCACGGTGGCCGTTTCGGCGGCCCGGACGATCAGCGAGACGTCGGCACCCGGGTGGCGCCGAAGGAAGGCCTGGAGCACCGGGGCCATCAGCTCCCGTTCCGCCGGGGGCAGCGAGGATCCCTCGAGCAGCTCGATGCCCGGGATCTCCACCCCCTCCTGGGGCACTGGTGTGGCCAAGGCCATCCCTACACGGTACCCGTCCGGCTGCGCGCGCCGGGTCCCTGCGGTCGGCCCGGGGTGCGGCTCAGCGCTTCTTGCCCTTGCCGCCCTTGCCCTTGCCCTTGCGGGGACGGGGCGGCGGCCGGTTCCCCGCCGGACGGGTGGAGCCGCCGCCCGAGCGGGCGGTCCCCGACGGCACGCTGGACGAGCCGGCCCGGGCGGACGACGATGCGGACGACGACCGGGCCCCGGACGCCTTCCGGGCCGAGGAGGCGCCCTGGGCGGCGCCGGGGCGGAGCACCCCGGCGGTCTGCGACTTCGAGCGCCCGCTGCGGCCCCCACCGGCCCCGGCACCGGCGCCGGCCATGGCGGCGGCGGCCGCCGGCGTCAGGATGCCCATTCGGTCACCACGGGTCTCCAGGCGCTGCCGGATCGTCACGTACCGGGGCTCGCGCTCCTTCATCAGGGCGAGCAGCGGCGAGGCGATGAAGATCGAGGAGTAGGCCCCACTGGTCAGGCCGATGACCAGGGCCAGACCGAAGTCCTGGAGGGTGGTGGCGCCCAGGAAGCCGGCCCCCACCAGCAGCACCGACAGCACCGGGATGATCGCCACCAGGGAGGTGTTGATCGACCGGGCCAGGGTCTGGTTCATCGACAGGTTGACCATGTCGGAGTACGTGATCCGACCCGACGCCCCGAGGCCCTTGGAATTCTCCCCGATGCGGTCGAAGACCACCACGGTGTCGTAGAGCGAGTACCCGAGGACGGTGAGGACGGCGATCACCGTGTCCGGAGTCACCGGGAATCCGAAGATCGAGTAGATCCCCACGGTCACCAGCAGGTCGTGGATGACCGCCACGATGGCGGCGATGGCCATCTTGAACTCGAACCGGATCGAGATGTAGAAGGCCACCGCGATGAAGAAGAGGATGAGCGCCTCGATGGCCTTGTCGGTGACCTGGCCGCCCCACGTGGGTCCGACGTCGTTCACCGACACCACCGACGTCGGTTGATTGGCCGCCTTGGCCAAGGCGCCCTGGACGGCGGTGACCGTGTTCTGGTGCGCGGCGCTCGACTCGCCGTTGAGGTCGGCCTGGACCTCGATCTGCTTCTCGTGGGTGATCTGGTTGGTGAGCACCACCACCGTCGGCTGGGAGACGCCCGCCGCCTTGGCCGCCGTGGTGGCCTCGGCTACCGTCAGCGTCTGCGACGGGATCGTCCAGGAGGTGCCGCCCTTGAAGTCGATCCCCAGGTTCAGGCCCCGGGTCCCGAGGGAGATCACCCCGGCGAGGATGATGATGGCGGAGACGGCGAACCACCACCGACGGCGCCCGATGAAGTCGAAGGAGGTCTCCCCCCGGTAGAGGCGCCGCCAGGCGTTGGGGCCCTTGTGGTCGGCCTTGCCGGCGGCGTACGCCAGCTCCTCGTCGAACTCCTCCTCGAGCTCCTCCGGGGACACCTCGTCGTCGATGTCGTCGATGCCGCTCCCGACGGTACCGTCGTCCCTCGGTGCCGAACCCGGATCGGGGGCACCGTCACCGGGGCCCGCCAGCTCGTCGTCGCCGCCGGTCGGGCCGGTGGCCGGCGTCGGCTTT
>JGI20133J14441_1002734_pt1 | contig 11807 bp, 8 predicted proteins | sample RS3BMetagenome_FD_14441 | JGI IMG/M metagenome (IMG submission 14441)
ACCGTGGAGTTCTGCTCAGTCCGCTGCGCCGCGATCTTCTGGTTCTCCGGGGTGGGCATCGCCGCGACTGTGGAGTTCTCCTGGGTGCGAAGCGCCGCTACCGTAGAGTTCTCCGGCGTGCGGATCGCTGCCACCGTGGAGTTCTGCTCAGTCCGCTGCGCCGCGATCTTCTGGTTCTCCGGGGTGGGCATCGCCGCGACTGTGGAGTTCTCCTGGGTGCGAAGCGCCGCCACCGTAGAGTTTTCTTGGGTGCGAAGCGCGGCTACCGTGGAGTTCTGCTCAGTCCGCTGCGCCGCGACCTTCTGGTTCTCCGGGGTGGGCATAGCCGCCACTGTGGAATTGCCTTCGGTCCGGAGCGCGGCGGTTTGACCGGGTCCGGTGATCACCTGGGCTCCCGATACCGCGGCCACGCACGGGCTGCCGGCCTGGCCGGCGAAGGCAACCCCAGGACCCCCAAGCGCGATCGCTGCGACCCCAGCCAACAAAACCGACTTCATCACGTTAGACATAAACTCTCTCCATCTGATGTTGCCATACGGCCCATGCCAAAAGGACCGCTTCGGGTCACGCTGCCGGCGACCGGAAGAATTCCGATCGGCCCGGTGTTCCCTCCCCGCAGGGGGCATGCCATGACCAACCTCTGAGCATTATCTGGGATGCGGTTTGTCGTTTGCAAGCCATCCGCCTGCCTCCTGCAAAGAGCTTTTTTGCTTGATGTTTCCGTTTGCCGGCGGAACACCACGCAGTTATGACGCCGACAGGACGCAGGCATTTCTTTGAAGAAGATCAAATTCTTGCGATTTCATCGTCAAGTTTCGCGAGGGCCATACCGGCTATGAAAACTGCCGGAATATTGCATTTTGTGAAATTTTGTGTGGTATGGATGGTCTTCGCTTGACGAAAAAAACATCCATTCAGGCGCCGCAGACGATCGGAAAGGGCTGGAATTGCCCCAATTTTCACGACGCCAAACACCAAGCGCAAGCATTTCGGCGTCTGGTTTGCCGCTGCCACCTGAAAGCCTTGCAGCCATCCGGTCGGTGTTGTTTGCGGGCACCGTTATCGGGGCATGTCGGGGCGAAGCGCTTTTATGCTGAAGCATCGGCTATGCTGAAGCACCGACGCCCGGAGGGCTGATACCTTGGCGTTGGTGACGCATAAACCGCAACGTTCCGAGCGATCCTGACCGATCGGGATTGAGCGGGAATGCCGGCTTCCTCGCGAGAGGATGGACAATGAGCCGCTTGCCGCCTTCGCGCCGAGAGATATCGCCGCACGGATTATTCTCCTGAACGGTCAGGAATTTTTGTTTGAGAAACACAATGCAAACCTATGCAAGAAGGTTTTCTCACTTTGAAATCATATCAAATGATATTTTGCTGGAACGGCGCCTTCGCGTTCGCTGACGTCCTGCCAACATCTTTTGGCCTGTGCAGCGGCTTTTGTTTCTCAAGCGCAGGAACAGCAACGCATTCTACGTACTCCGAATTCGCCGCAAACTTTGCGGCGGTAACGCGGCGAGAAGTTCCAACACACTGCTGCCGAGTACCGGATGTTCCCAGCTCGGCGCGAGCTCCGCCAAAGGACACAGAACGAAAGCACGAAGATGCGCACGCGGATGCGGCAAAATCGGATTGGAATCAGTCCGCACCAATCCGTTCAGGTCGATGATATCAAGGTCCAGGCTTCGAGGCGCATTCGGGACGGAGCGCTCACGCCCGAACGCTTGTTCAATGGATTGAAGTGTCTGCAAAAGCGCTTCCGGCGTTGTGGTGCCGGCGAGCGCGGCGACCGCATTCACGTACAGCGGTTGATCGGAAGGGGGGATCGGCGCGCTCTCCCAGAAGCTGGAAAGCGCGCGCAATTCCAAACCGGACAAGTTCGCCAAAGCGGCCATCGCGCGCTTGGCAGTGCTCAGCGGCGAGCTGCCATCCGGTGCGGGAAGGTTCGCTCCGACTGCAATGAAAATCACGCCAGCCTCTTCCGAAAAACGATCCGCCTCATTAGACTTGAGAGGAGACCTTCACAGCGGCAATATGCTGCGAAGGCCCTCGTCTCTCTCGATTGGAAGTCTATGGATTGGAAGGATTGAAAAGCCATGCATTTCCTTGCCACGGAACGAAGCGCGCTCTTTATTGACGGGGCCAATCTTTATTCAGCATCAAGAAATCTTGGTTTCGATGTGGATTACCGGAATTTGCTCGACTTCTTCCGCAGACGAACGCATCTTATCAGAGCATATTACTATTCCGCAATGCTGGAAACGGAAGAATATTCACCATTGAAGCCGCTTACGGATTGGCTAGCCTATAACGGCTACACGCTCGTGACGAAACCCGCCAAGGAATATACGGATAGCGCCGGCCGCCGCCGGATCAAGGGCAATATGGATATCGAGCTTGCCATTGATATGTTGGAGTTGGCCCCGAAACTCGATCACGCGATTCTGTTCAGCGGGGATTCCGATTTCCGCCGCCTGGTCGAGGCGGTGCAACGCAAGGGTGTGCGTGTGTCGGTCATTTCGTCCATTAAAACCACGCCACCGATGATCGCGGATGAACTGCGCAGGCAAGCCGATCAATTTATCGAACTCGGAGACATCGCACCGGAGTTCACGCGCCGTCAAATGGAGCAAAAACCCCGTCCGCCGGCCGGGCGACAAGCCCCTGCCGAGCCCTATGCGGAAACTCCGGACCTCGGCTAAGCCTGTGGACGAAACCCTGTCGGTTGATCAGCAAAGGCTCGCCGATGAGCCCGAGCGTGATTGCCCGCTCTGCCCGCGGCTTGTTGCCTTTCGTGCGGCCAACCGTGCCGCGCATGCCGACTGGTATAACGGCGCGGTGCCGGGGTTCGGGCCACGCTCGGCGCCGGTGCTGATTGTCGGGCTGGCCCCGGGCCTGGCCGGAGCAAATCGCACCGGCCGCCCCTTTACCGGGGATTATGCCGGCGTCTTGCTCTATGAAACACTGCTTGCCGCAGGGTTTGCGACCGGCACCTATGCCGCGCGCATGGACGATGGGCTTCGGCTCACCCGGTGCCGAATTGTCAACGCGGTTCGCTGCGTTCCCCCCGCCAATCGGCCGTTGCCCAAGGAAATTGCAACCTGTAACCGGTTTCTTACCGCGGAATTTGCAGCCATGCCGGCGTTGAAGGCCGTGCTTGCGCTCGGACGCATTGCGCATGAAGCGGTGCTGCGCGCACGCGGGCTTCCCCCGCGCAGAGCGCCATTCCAACATGGGGCGGAGCACAGGCTTGGAGACAACCTTATTCTTTTCGATAGCTACCATGTTTCGCGATACAACACCTCAACCGGGCGATTAACAGCAGCGATGTTCTCCGAGGTTGTTGCGAGGCTTGCTGCCGCACTCGAAGCATGAGCCCCTTCTTGCATGAGCCTGATCGATCATCGGATCGGCAAGGCGATGCGGCTTGATTTTCAGAAATAACGTCACAATACCCTGCAAAACTTGCAGAAACCTCAATTTCGGCTCAGGCTGCCACCATGAAGCGCTTAATTGGCATCGCCTTGTTGATCGGCGTTGGCGTGGCGCTCGCTCTGGTGGCGCGCTTTGGTTTGTCTGCCGTGATCCAGGCGCTGGCGGCGCTGGGTTGGACCGGGTTTGCGCTCGTCGTGCTCTTTCACCTCGGCTTGTTCATCCTGATGGGGGCCAGCTGGTGGCTGCTTGGCCGACAAAGACCGGAGGCGGAGCTTCGCAACTTTGTCTGGGGGCGCTTGATTCGGGATTCCGCTTCGGAAGCGCTCCCCTTTTCGCAACTCGGCGGCTACGTGCTCGGCGCGCGTGCGCTGACGCTGAGCGGGGTTTCCGCGCGATTTGCCGTTGCCTCTACGGTGGTGGACATCAGCCTGGAGCTGATTGCCCAATGTCTTTATGCGCTGCTTGGAGTGGCCCTGCTGTTCCGGCTGGAGCCGCGGAATCATTTGGTGATTCCGATCCTTGCCGGCCTTCTTGCCATGAGCGTGCTTGCGGGCGGGTTTTTGGTGATCCAGGCGCACGGCTTTGGCGTGCTGGAACGGGTCGGAGCCGCACTTGGCGCGCGCTGGCTGGCCGGGCGCACGCAACTCGTCCAAAAGCTTGAACGGGAGATTCGGGCGATCCACGACCACCGCCTGATGCTCGGCCTTTGTCTGCTCGGCCATTTTTTCTGCTGGCTCGGCAACGGGGTGGAAGCGTGGCTGACGCTGCGCTGGATGAACGTTCATATCGGCATCTCTGCGGCGCTTGTGATCGACAGCCTGCTCTACGGCATGCGGAGCTTGGTGTTCTTTCTTCCGGGGGCGATCGGGCTGCAAGAAGGCGGCTACATCATGCTGGGGGCGCTGTTCGGCATTAGCCCGCCGGCAGCGTTAGCGCTTTCCTTTATCCGCCGGGGGCGGGATCTGGCGATTGGCGTGCCTGCCTTACTGGCTTGGCAGCTCGTGGAAGGGTGGCGCGCGCTCCGCGGTGTGACGCAACGTTAAGACCGGTGGTTGCCGGAAGCAAATGTTCCCGGCATGCTCCGCCCGGACGGAATCCATGGTCGAATCGCCGCCACCGGACATACTCCTCTTGCCCCATGGCTCCGCGCCGGTTCAGTGGCGGCGGAGCCGCCGCGCCCGCAGAGTGAGCTTGCGGATTGATCCGCGCAGCGGATCGGTGGTGGTGACGCTGCCGCTCCGCGCGGGACGGCGCGCCGGCAGAGCCCTGTTAATGGACCAGGCCGAGTGGGTCGCGCGCCGGCTTGCCGCTTTGCCGGCCGCGGTGCCGTTGGAAGACGGCGCTTGCGTTCCCCTGCACGGAATCCCGCATCGCATTCGCCACGCCCCGCACGAGCGCGGAGGTGCTTGGGCGGAACAGGGGGAAATTATCGTCACCGGCCAGAGCGCATTTCTTGCGCGACGGGTGACCGATTTCCTCCGGGCGGAGGCGCGTCGCAGCTTCCAGGCCCTGGTTGCGGCGAAACTCGCGGCTGCGGGTATCACCAGAAGCTGCCGAATCACCATTAAAGACACACGCAGCCGCTGGGGCAGTTGTGCCCCCGACGGTTCGCTGGCGTTCAGTTGGCGGCTGGTGATGGCCCCGCCCTTCGTGCAAGATTACGTTGTGGCACATGAAGTTGCGCATCTGGCGCACATGAATCATGGGCCGAAGTTTTGGGCGTTGGTCGATCTGCTCACGCCGCATCGCACGCGCGCAATGGCTTGGCTTAAGAAGGAAGGGACCGGGCTGCTCAGAGTGGGCTGACCAAGTTCCGGCAGAGCGCGGTTCCGGGCTTGTCTTGGCCCGCTTTTCCGCCGATCTCATAGGGATCAGGTTTTGTCCCATGCCCATGAATGAAAGGAAGAGCCCATGAAAGCGGTTGCCTATACCCATTGCCGCCCTGTCTCGGACCCGGAGGCGCTGGTGGATATTGAATTGCCGGAACCGCTGCCGCGGCATCGGGATCTTTTGGTCGAGGTCAAGGCGATTTCGGTGAACCCGGTCGATACCAAACTCCGCCGCCATGCCGACCCGGTCGGCGAGCCACGCGTGTTGGGATTTGACGCCGCGGGGATTGTGCGGGGCCTCGGCCCGGAGGTGACGCATTTCGGCCTTGGCGATCATGTCTTTTATGCGGGCAATATCGGCCGCCCCGGGTCGTACGCGGAATTTCAGCTGGTCGATGAGCGTATTGTCGGACGCAAACCCCATCATCTTTCATGGGCGCAGGCCGCCGCCATTCCGCTTGCCGGTCTCACCGCATGGGAAATGCTGTTCGATCGGCTGCAAGTACCGCAGCGAGGGGCCGAAGTGCGAAGCCTGCTGATTATCGGTGCGGCCGGAGGTGTCGGCTCGATCGCCACGCAGCTCGCCAGCCGGCTGACCGCGCTTCGCGTGATTGCCACCACAGGCTCGCCGGAAAGCAAAGACTGGTGTCTGAAGATGGGCGCCCATGCGGTCATCGATCATCATGGCGATATTCCGGCCCAGCTTGCCGCGCTGGGGCATCGCAATGTCGATTACATTTTCGGGATCACCGCCTCCGATCACCACTGGCCGGCGATTGTCCGGGCCATCCGGCCGCAAGGAAAGGTCGGGCTGATCGATGACCCGCAGCATCTGGACATTTTGGAACTCAAGCCGAAATCGGTCTCTTTGCACTGGGAAGGGGTGTTTACGCGCTCTTCGTTCGAAACCGAGGACATGATTGCCCAACACCATATTTTGAACCGGCTGGCGGCGCTGTTTGACGATGGAACGCTGAAAAGCACGGTCTCGCAACATCTGGGCGGGATCAATGCCGCCAATCTCCGGCACGCGCATGCGTTGATAGAAGGCGGGCACGTGCGCGGTAAGCTGGTGCTGGAGGGCTTTTCCTAATTGCCTGGGCGGTGCTGGGCTTCAGCCAAATCCCACAGCACTGTGGGGCCGGAAACCGGGCCGGACAGAACAAGCCCGAGTGCGGGCGGTTGCGGCAGGCTGGGGCGCAGGACGGCATGCAGATCGATCGTTTGGTCGGGAAGATTGATGCTGCCCGAGAACGTGCCTTCGCCGTCCTTGCCCGTGAAATGCATGGAATCGACATGGGCAACGCCTGCCGTGATGCTTGCGTTCAGGCGCATATGGTCAAGGGGCGTTTCACCCCCCTTCAGGCCGGGCTCAAGCGGCGCTTTCTGTTGCCAGGCGGAAGCAATCTGCGCCAGATCGAAACCCTGAAAGCGCCCGTCTTCCATGTTTGCCTGCAGCGTTCCTTCCAAGGTCGCGAGCATGGCCGCGAGGCTGAAGCCGCGCCCGGAGAGGCGGAATTTCCCCGATAAAACCCCCTGTGCAAGATCGATCGGCAAACCAAGAAGCGGGTGGTCGATATGCACGCTATCGAGCGTGCCGGCAAAGGCAAGCTCCGGCGGCGTTGCCGCGGCCTGAAGGCTTGCGTCGGCCTTCAGGGTTCCCGATGAAAGCGCAACCGAAAGGCCGTGCAGGTCAAGCCTCCGGTTGCCGAGAAAAACCCCTGCCTCGGCCGCGCGCAATCGCGTCCCGGAGCTTGTTTCCAGCGCTTCGGCTTGGATCTTCACCTCGGCTTTCCAACCTTCGAGCCAGGAGAGGGAGAGCGGCGTTTCCGAACGGAGCGAAACGGCCGGAAGGCGGATCAGCCCGGTCGTGATCCGGCCGCGAAGAAAGGGCTCGTTCTCCGCAACCTCCAAGGCGAGCTCGCCTTTTATCGGCACGGTTGCGGCCTGGATGGCCAAATCCTCGGCCACGACGTTGCCGGGGGAGATTTGCATCCGGGCCTCTGCGTCGAGCGTGCCCGGCCCGATCAACCCCGCAAGCGCTTCCCAACCGAGCGCGCGGAGAAATTCCGCAGCATTCGGATGCGTGAGCCGAAACGCGCCCGCTGCCCGGCGTGCCGGCCAGTCCAGCACAGGATGGGCAAAAAGCCGCGCTGCCGCCATGTCGGCCTCGATATCCATCGTCAGTGCGGAAGGCGGGCCGAACGCGCGCAGCTCCAAGCGCGCCGGGCCGTGCCAGAGACTCTCCGGCCTGAGCCATTCTTGCGGCAGCAGCTTGGAAAGTTTGCTTGCGTCTTGCGCGTCGAGCTCGAATGCAACCCCGGTGAGTATGCCGCGTTGCAAGCTCCCCGCCAGATGAAATTCGGCATCTTGGGCGCTGGCCTTCAGCGTGCGCAACGTGACGCAACAGTTCCGGAGAGACAGATCAAGACGAACCCCGCCGAAGCTCGTCTTGGAAAAGGCCACAGCGCGACATGCCTCTTCGGCATGGCCAAGGCAGATATCGGGAACCTCCATGTGACCCACGGAAAGACGGAGATCCAGGGGAAAGGGCGGCCCCTGCTCCGAGAGCTTTGCCAGGGAATCCCAAAACCCCTTTTTCAGCCACGGATCGAGCGCGAGCGTGTCGAGCTCCAGTTGCAGGGCAAGTTCTGACAAAGGCCACAAGGTTGCCTCGGCCGCCCCTTGAACGTGGCTGTCATCGAGCGTCCCGGAGAGCCCTGCGACATGGAGTTGCCCTTGGCTGAGCGTAAAGTCGCCAGCCAGCACGGTCCGCCGAAGCACGTCCGGCGGCAATGCCGAGGCGGTGCCCGGATGAAGCCAAGCGAGCGTGGTGCGGAAATTGGGGGCATCCAGCCGCGCTTGCCCGCTCATTTTCCACACGCCGGAAGGAGCTTTACGCGCAACGGCAGAGCCGGAAAGGGTTGCCTCCCCGGGAAGGATGGCACTGAGTTCCCGCAGGCTCGTTTCTGTCGCGTCGAATTCGAAACTTGCCCGCAGCCGGCGGAGCGTGCCTCCGACCAGGCTTGCTGCCTCTACCGAGAGATCAAGTCCGGTCGGGAAAGCCGGAGTTTGCAAATGCCGCATGGCGCCAAGCCAAGGCCCGAGGTCAAGGCTACCTGCGGCAATCGCAAGGTCAAGCCGCAAGGCGGGCTCAAAACGGAGCGCGACCGCACCCTGCGCAGGGGTTTGTCCGATTTGGAAACGGAGATTGTCGGCCGCCGCAAGGCCTTGTGCCATGGTGAACCGCCCTTCGGCCGAAAACGGCGAAGCGGGGGCAGGAACCCACGCGGAGAGATCGGTGCTGGCGAGCCTTAGCGTCCCGACAAGGGAGCCGTCGGTTGCGATTTGTCCCGAAAAACGGGCGTTGAGCCCGGAAGGCCCCGTCTCGCGAAGGGTCAAGGTTAATCCTGCCGCGCCGTCCAAGCCGACATCGGTTACGCGGAAAGCAAAGGAAAACGGCCTTCCCCAAGCCTCTGCCGTGCCTTCCGCCGTGTATCCACCTGCCGGGCCGCCGATGAGAAAACCGGCGTTGATCTCGGTCAGGACAAGCCTGCCGATTGCAAGGCGCCCGGCCGTTACGCGCATGTGCAAAGGGGCGCCGGGCGACGGCGGCCTGCGCGGCAGGCGAATGCGCGGCGAGAGCGGCCACGAAAGCCGCACATCCGGAGCGCGGAGCGCAATGTCTTCAATGGCAAATTGCCCTGCCAGCAAGGACAATAAGCCCAGGCGCATATGCATGCTTTTGGCTGCGAAGCGTGCGCTGAGCCGAGGTTCTTCTACCGTGATGTTTTGCGCGGCGAACTCCGGCTCAGGGAGAAGTCGTAGGGCAATCGGCCCCTCGATCCGCACTTTTGTGTGCAATTTGGTCGATGCCAACGCTTCGATTTCCGCGCGATAGCTGTTCCAATCAATCAGTTCCGGGGCAATCGCCGCCGCGGCGGCGGCGAGAGAGGCCAGAAAAACCGCAAGGAAACCGAGAGCGCGAAGTGCCCGCACCTTAGATTGCGCCATAGCCGCCACCGCCCGGTGTGGCGATGGCGAAAATATCACCCGGGCCGAGTTCAGCGGAATCAGCGCCGGAAAGAATCAACCGGCTGCCGTCCGCGCGCTCGACCCATTGCTCTCCGGCTTTGCCGGGCTCACCGCCGGCAAGGCCGAAGGGTGGCACGGTGCGACGGGAGGCCACGATGACCCCGGTCATCGGCCTGAGAAAGCGGATCCGCCGCAGCGCTCCGTCACCGCCGCGATGGCGCCCCCGGCCGCCCGAGCCCCGGCGAATGGAAAATTCCTCAAGCCTGACAGGATACCGCAGCTCCAGGACCTCCGGGTCGGTTATGCGCGTATTGGTCATATGCGTTTGTACGGCGGAGGTGCCGTCAAAATCAGGCCCGGCGCCGGTACCGCCGCAAATGGTTTCGTAGTATTGATACGTGGCATCTCCAAACAGGAAATTGTTCATTGTGGCTTGGCTACACGCCATGACCCCCAATGCGCCGAACAGAGCATTGCAGGTGGCTTGCGAAACTTCGGTATTACCGGCGACGACCGCAGCGCCCGGAGAAGGGGAAAGAAACGTTCCTGGAGGAATAATCAACCGAAGCGGTTTGAGGCAGCCGTCGTTGAGCGGAATTTCGTCATTGACAAGGCAACGAAACACATAAAGCACAGCCGCACGTGTGACTGCGGGTGGGGCATTGAAGCTGTTTTCTTTGCGCTCCGGCCCGGTGCCGGTGAAATCGATGATGGCCGTGCGTGTGCTGTGATCAACTCTTACGGAGACGCAGAGCGGCGTGCCGTCATCCATTATGTAAGTAAAACTGCCGCTGCCGATCCGATCGATGACGCGGCGCACATGCTCCTCGGCGTTGTCCATCACATGCTTCATGTAGGCGGAGACAAGCGGCCAGCCATATTGTGCAACGACGTGCTTCAATTCCTGTACCGCTTTGTTATTGGCGGCAATTTGCGCCTTGATGTCGGCCACATTCGTATCCGGAGACCGCGCGGGATACTTTGCCGAAGCAAGCAGCGCGCGAAATTCCTTCTCGCGGAAATGCCCGCCATCGACGAGAAGAAAGTCATCGATGATCACGCCTTCTTCTTCCAAACTTCGCGACACCGGCGGGGTGGAACCCGGCGTAATGCCGCCGATATCGACATGATGCCCGCGCGAGCCCGCAAAGAAGAGAATATTCCTGCCTGCTTCATCGAAGACAGGGGTGATGACGGTGACATCAGGCAAATGCGTGCCGCCATTGAACGGATTGTTGAGCGCCACGACATCGCCCGGCTTCAATGTCTTGCGCCGGTTACGCAGCACGGTGCGTACGCTTTCACCCATGGCGCCAAGATGCACCGGAATATGCGGCGCGTTGGCGACAAGGTTGCCTTCCGAATCGAAGATTGCGCAACTGAAATCCAACCGTTCCTTGATGTTTACCGAAAGCGCCGTGTTCTGCAAAATCGCGCCGGCCTGTTCGGCAACGTTCATGAAGAGGTTGTTGAAGAGTTCGAGCAAAACCGGATCTGCCCGATCGGTTCCTGCCGCAACATGGAGTTCTCTCGCAAACGCCCGGCGCAGCAGCAAATGGTCTTGGGCGGTTATCTCCGCTGCCCAACCCGGCTCCACGATGGTGGTTGCGTTTGCTTCGCGGATCAGAGCCGGCCCCCGAATCGTATCGCCGGCAAGCAGGCTGACACGATCAAAGACGGGGGCGCGGTGTTCCTTGCCGTCGCTCCAGATTTTCACGTGGTCGATGGCTTCTGGGGCACCTTGGATACGCGGGCGCAACGGTGTTGCAAACACGGGCTCGCCCTTGGCGGTTGCCTCTACCGCGACCGTTTCGACAATCAACGCCCGTTCCGGTGTGGCGAATCCGAAACGGGTGCGATGCGCTTCGGTAAACGCTTCGCGAATGCCGCCTTCATCGGTGAATGGAACAATAAGCGGCGTGTCCGTGCCGAGGTAACGCACATGGACGAAGCGGGCGACATGAATATCGGCACGGTTTGCGCCTTGGTTCAGCAATGCCGCGGTTGCTTCTTCAGCCAACCTCTCGGCCACTGCGGTTAAGCGTGGCAGGGCCGAGGCATCAAGCGGCAATTCAACCGCCTGTTCGCGCATCGCCGTCTGATCGGCAAGCCCCATGCCGTAAGCAGAAAGCACGCCCGCGAAGGGATGGATGAAAACCGTTTCCATGCCGAGTTCATCGGCGACCATGCAAGCATGCTGGCCGCCGGCGCCGCCAAAGCATACCAAAGCAAAACGCGTGGCATCATGGCCCTTCTGCACGGAAATTTGTTTGATCGCATTGGCCATATTTGCCACTGCGATGCGGAGAAATCCTTCGGCGATCTCACGCGGATCCCGGCGCTTGCCGGTAGCCGCGGCAATTTCATCGGCAAGTTCGGCAAACTTTTTGTATACGATTTCGGCATCCAGAGGCATGTTGCCGTCCGGGCCGAAAATGGCGGGAAAATGAGCGGGTTGAATCTTGCCTACGCACAGATTGGCATCGGTTACTGTAAGCGGGCCGCC
>JGI20133J14441_1002735_pt1 | contig 11806 bp, 12 predicted proteins | sample RS3BMetagenome_FD_14441 | JGI IMG/M metagenome (IMG submission 14441)
CTCGCCACCGGCGACGAAGTCGTGCGGCCGGTGACAGCCGATGCACGCTTCGTGACCGGCAGGTCGTGGGCCGGCCGGCTGGGCGTGGCACGACGAGCACGTGGTGAGCGCGGCGGCGGCCGCCGTGTGAGGCGCGTGGCAATCGCTGCAGCCATGACTGCCTTCGTGAGCGGCGTGCTCGGGGGAGCGCTCCTTGTGGCAGCTCGTGCACGTCGTCGTCACGGTCGACGGCGAGTCGTGCAGCCGATGGCATTGCGTGCAGTCCGCCGTGGCGTGATGCACGATCGCGGGCGACTGGCCGTGTGCCTCGCGGTGGCAACCGATGCACGCCGTCGGCTGCCGGTCGGGTGCGAACACGTGGCATGTCAGACACGTCGTCGGCGCGCCCGTGTCTCCGTGATGCGTGTGGCCCGCCTCCTTGGCGTGGCAGTTGCCGCACACGGTCATGCTCGGCGTGACGAAGCCCTGATGCTCGAAGTCGTGGCACTCGCGGCACTCGACGTTCGCCTTGCCGACGTGCACCCGATGCCCGGGGCTCGTGCGGTATTGTGCCCAGGACGCCGGCACGAGCTCCGGCGGCACGCGTCGTGGCCCGCCAGGCCACCACGCGATGGCCGCGGCGACGCCCGCCGAGACGACGAGAGCCGCGGCTCCGAGGAGCCAGAGCAAGCGTCGTGTGCGCGGGCTCATCGCCCCACGCCGTGGCAAAGGCGGCACGGCATGTCGTGGTGCTCGTCCTGGCGGCTGTTGAAACCTGGCCCGTGCGGATTTCCCCCGGGCCCGCCCACGCGGTGGCAGCCGACGCAGAGCTGCTCACCCGCGCCGCCGTGGCAACCGGCGCACGAGACGGGATCGATGCGCGCTTGCAAGCCATGGTCGCCGCCGGCCGGCGTGAGCCACCCGGGCGGATGCGGGCTCGTGGTCGTCGACCCCGGGGCCACGCCTTCGCGCGTGTGACAGTCGATGCAGGAGCTCTCGGTATGGCACGTCGTACAGAGGCCCGGGTCCGCGCGCGCTTCGAGCGAGTGACGCGCGGCAAAGCCCGCCGGGTGGAGATCCGAGAGGCGCATGTCGTTGCCGAGGGCGAGCTTCCACGGCAAGGCGGGCACGGTGCCCTCGCCATGGCACGAGGCGCACTGCCGCTCCGTGTGGCAGCTCGCACAGAGATCGCGCGCCGAGGCCGCGCGCGTTCCGTGCTCGCGCAGCCAATCTCCGTCGTGCACCAGGTGATCGTCGGGCATCGTGCCCTCGGCCTCGAGGTCCACGTGGCAGCCGTTGCAGTCGCGCAACGTCCACTGGTCGCGGTGCTCGTGGCAGCCGAAGCAGGTGGCCATCTTGGGCAGCACGCTGTCGGGCCGCGCCTCGGTCACCTCGACGTGGCAGCGGACGCAGTCGCCCTCGGCGGCGACCATGTGGCGCGAGTGCTCGAAGCGGAGGTGCGTACGGGCCAGCTCGGCGGCGTCGCGCACGTAGGGTTCGCCGTGGCAGCCCTGGCACGGGCGCTCGTCATGCGGCTTCCGATGGCAGCGCACACACTCGGCATCGGAAGGAAAATGCAGGGGCCCGGTGTCCTTCGCGAGCCCGACGCCGCGGTGGCACTCGAGGCAGTTGATGCCCTTGAGGATGTGCGCGCGGTGCTCGAACGGATGCGACGGCGCCTGCGGGCGGATGCCGAGCACGCTCGCACAGGCCGCGAGCGACAGCGCGAGCATCATGAGGAGCGTCAGGGCCCTCACGGTTTCCCCAGCGCGTAGGAGACACGCATCAGCGCGTCGGCTTCGTAGCGGTGAAGGGGCGACGAGGACGCCTCGAGCGCCGCGCCGACATCCCAGCCGTCACGGGATCGCCAGGACAGCGCCTCGAGCGCCCAGGGCCATGCCACGCCCCGCCCATCGGGGTAATCGGGTGCGACGATCTCGATCTCGTTCGAGTAGCGGAAGCCGCCGCCCAGAGGAAGCGCGGCCACGCCACGCACACCCGTCCACTGCGACCCCGGAACGTCGACGCGTCGAAACTCGAGCCCCAGGTTCCCGTCGCCGCGGTCGTCGAGCTTGAGCGAGGCGCGCACGAATCCGTTGCCGCCGAGGCCTCCCGCCAGGTCCTGTCCGGCGCCGCTCACGAGCAGGTCGAGCCTCGGCGCCGCGCGCCAGCGCACCGTGGCGCCGGCCGTCTCCGACGGAAAGTCGCCGAGCACGGAGAAAAGCGACGTCGCGGGTAGCAGGCGCCCCGGCGAGATCTGCGACGCGAACAGCTCGACCCGCCAATCGGCCACCTTGGCCGCTGCCGACGCGCGCGCCTCGGCGAGGCCGGGATTGGTCACGTCGTACGCGGCGAAGCCGGCGAGGTCGAACCACCGCACCGGCGCCACCGCGAGGTCCGAACCCACCTCCTCGTCCGAAATCTCCCCGCCCTCGCGCCGCTGCACGTACGACACGCCGACGGTCGCCGTGTTGGCGACCACCTCGGCCACTCGCCCGCCGGCCATCCAGTCGTACGTGCGCGATCCGAATTGCGGCACGACGGGCACTCCGCCGAACGTCTCGATCGTCGATCCCCAGGGCGCTCGCGCGATGGCGTGCGCTCCGTCGATCTGCACCGGGTGCACCGCTCCCGTGGCGAGCACGAAGCGTCCCAGTTGAACCTGCGCGTAGCCGTGCGGCTCGCGAAGACGGACGCTGAGCACCAGCACGTCGCCCGTCGCGGACGGGGTCGCACCCGCCCACACCAGCCCCTCGGCCGAGATCCACGGTTGCATCGCGTCTTCGCCTTGCAAGACGACCAGCCCCGTGGGCGAGCCGCCTCCCTCGGTCTGCAGGAGCGCGTCGCCGCGAAGGCGGATCGGATCGGCGCGCGCGACGGTCAGCCAGGTCGCGCACAGTCCGGCGGCGGCTCCGGCGCCCAAGCACCGGGCCCTCGCGTCCATGGCCGCCGTCTTCGACATTCGCGCTCGAACCTCCGAGAGTCCGCGGTGAGGTTCTTGCAAGCCAGAGGCGTGCCGATTCGGAGTATTCCGTGAATCTCCCCACGCAGCCGCTGGCAGTCATCGCCCTCTGCCTCGCAGCGCTATCGGCGACGATCGTGGTGACGTACCTGGTCACGCGTCCGCCGCTCGTGCGCGCGACGAAGCTGTGGCTCCTCCTCGGCCTGGGAATTTTGCCGATCGGCGCAGCATTTGCGGGCAACGTGCAGGGCTTCGAAGCGACGAAGGAGCGCGAATTCTGCGGCTCCTGCCACGTCATGGCCCTGCACCAGAGGGACTCGGAGGACCGCTCGAGCAACTCGCTCGCGGCGCGGCACGCGCGCAACGCCTACTTCGGCTCGGCGAACTGCTACGCGTGCCACGCCGACTACGGCATGTTCGGCACCGTCGTCACGAAGCTCGGGGGCCTGCGCCACGTGTGGCTGTACCTGACCGAGTATCGCGCTACGCCCATCGAGGAAGCCAAGAAGACCATCAAGCTGAGGAACCCCGAGAAGATGAACGGCAACTGCATGCAGTGCCACTCGACCGAAGACCTGGTCTGGCTGAAGGTGCCCGACCACCGCTCGTCGCTCGACGACGAGCGTGCAGGGCGCGTGAGCTGTGCGAGCGAGGGTTGCCATGGCCTGGCACATCCGTTCTTCCGGCCCCCCAAACGAGGAGACCGGTGATGGCCACGCACAGGATGCATCGGTTGCTGACGGTCGCTTCCGTCTGCGCGCTCGCGGCGCTCGCCTTGATGACCTGGCAGCTCTTCGACCCTCGCGTGTTCCCGGTCATCGTCGCGATGTCGCTCGGGCAGGTGCTCGGCACCGCGTCCTTCGCCGCCTTCGGCTATGTCGTGTTCGCCGACCTACGCGCGCGCCTGACGGCCGCGCGCGAGGCGCGCACCATCAAGACCGACGCCGAGTGAGGCTGGCGATCATCGCGTCGAACGCGGGTCGGGCAGCGCGCACCCTCGCCGTGGGGCCGAGCATCTTGAAGAAGTAGGGCGTGCCACCGCCGGCGGCGATCGCGCCGACCAGAGTCCAGCCCTTCTTGGGCTCCGCGTTGCTGCCCGGCATCATGCCGTCGCCCGTGTACGTGCCGCTCACCTGGACGACGATCACGTCGACGTCATTCACTTTCCGGTCGGTGCGCGTGTCGGCGCCTGCGTCGTCGAACTGGGCAATCCAGCGCCGGATGTTCGCGTCAGCAGAGCCGCCGGCGCGCGACACGGTGACCTCCGTCGGGTCGTTCGGATCTGCCGAGACGCGGTAGGTCGCGAGGCGGAAGGCATTCGGGTTGGGCGCGACGTTCCACGCCGCGGGCACGGTCCACGCGAGGGCTGCCGGCTCGTCCGGTCCCGCGAAGCCTGCGGCGCCGTGCGGAGGCGGCACCGCGCCGAGGGCGGGGTGCCCCGGGGGAAGCCGAGTCTCCGCCGCCGGCCGTGCCGTATCCGGCTCGCGGGAAGTGCCTTCACCTCCCTCGCTGCTCGCAACCGGGGCGCGGAAGAACGCTATCGCGGCCGCCCCGAGGATGGCGCACACGAGCGCGACGGGCACGATTCGGCCGGCCATGGTGGTGCACCACCATGCTCGTAGTGCGCGTTCTACGCAAGCGCCCCCCGCCCCGGCCGCCCGGGGGTCCGCGCTCGCGCAACCCTATGAGCCCTCACGCAGCCGGTGCGGAAGCGCTCGACACCACGGTTCGGATGATCGCCTGGGCTCATTGGGCAACTCACTCGTACCGGAGCGCCTCGATGGGATCGAGGCGCGACGCCTTGCGCGCGGGGTACAGCCCGAAGCCGACACCCACGAGGGCGCTGAAGCCCATCGAGAGGAGCGCCATGTCGACGCGCGGGACGTACGCCCAGCCGAGCCGCGCCGCGACCACGCGGGCCAGCGCGGTCCCCACCGCCACGCCCATGATGCCGCCGAGCATCGACAGCGTGATCGCCTCGGCCAGGAACTGCGCGAGGACGTGCCATGGCTTGGCGCCGACGGCCATGCGCACGCCGATCTCGCGCGTCCGCTCGGTCACGCTGACCAGCATGATGTTCATGATCCCGATGCCGCCGACGACGAGGGACACGACCGCGATCGCCGCCAGGAGCGCGGTCAGCGCCTGCGTCCCCTGCTGCTGCGCGGCGGCGATCTCGGTGAGGTTGCGGATGTTGAAATCGTCCTCGTCGGCCGGGCCGATGTGGTGCCGATCGCGCAGGAGTGCCGTGATCTCGGCGGCTGCACGCGTCGTGTCTTCCGACGAGATGGCGCTGACGGCGATGATCCCGGCGATGTACTTCTGCAGGCCTCCCTGGATCTGGTTCTGGAACGTCGAGATGGGGATGAACGCGGCGTCGTCGTAGTCCGTTCCCAGGGGCGACTGGCCCTTGCGCTGCAGCAGCCCGACGACGAGAAACGGCACGGAGCGGATGCGTACGGTCTTGCCCACCGGATCGACGCCCGGGCCGAAGAGCTTCTCCGCCACGGTCGCACCGAGGACGATCACCTTCGCGCCCGCTTCGACGTCGCTCGCCGCGAACAGCGAGCCCTTGGCGATGGCCCAGTTGCGAATGTCGAAGAACTCCGGCGACGAGCCGGTCACGCTCGTCGTCCAGTTCTGATCGTCGGCCATGATCGTCGCGCGGGTCATCTGCGCGGGCGCCGCCCACCGCACCGCGGGCGCCTGCGTCTGGATCGCCCGCAGGTCGTCCCAGGTGAGCGTCGGCAGCGAACCGAACCCGCCGGCCACGCCACCACTCATCGTCGTCCCCGACAGGACGATGAGCATGTTCGTCCCCATCGCGGCGAACACCGACGACACGCGCGCCTTGGCCCCCTCGCCGACGGCCACCATCGAGATGACCGACGCGACGCCGATGATGACGCCGAGCGTGGTGAGGAAGCTGCGCGTCTTGTTGCGCAGCAGCGCGCTCATCGCGATGGGCAGGACGTCGAGGAGGTTCATGGGTCATGCCGCCTTCGCGGCGAGCAGCGCGTCTTGCGCGACGTCGGCGACGATCCGTCCGTCGCGCACGGTCACCACGCGCGAGGCGTAGCGCGCGACGTCCGGCTCGTGCGTGACGTACACGATCGTCAGCCCGCCGCCCCAGAGCTGCTGGAAGAGCGCCATCACGTCGATGCTCGTCTTCGTGTCGAGGTTGCCGGTCGGCTCGTCGGCAAAGACGATCTTCGGCTCGTTGACGATCGCGCGGGCGATGGCCACGCGCTGCTGCTGACCGCCCGAGAGCTGCGAGGGACGGTGCTCGAGGCGCGCGCCGAGGCCGACGCGCTCGAGCGCCGTCCGAGCCCGCTCGGCGCGCTCGCGCCGAGGCAGCCCGGCGTAGACGAGCGGAAGCTCGACGTTCTCGCGCGCGGTCGTACGCGCGAGCAGGTTGAAGCTCTGGAAGACGAAACCGATGGTCCGGTTGCGCACGTCGGCGAGCTGCCCCCGGCTCAGACGCGCCACCTCGCGGCCGTCGAGGACGTAGCTGCCGCTCGTGGGCCGGTCGAGGCACCCGAGGATGTTCATGAGCGTCGACTTCCCCGAGCCGGACGCGCCCATGACGGCGAGGAACTCGCCACGGCTCACGGTGATGTCCACCCGGTCGAGCGCGCGCAGCTCCGTGTCGCCGAGCGTGTAGATCTTGGTCAGCCCCGTGGCGACGACGAGCGGCGGACTCGAGGCGGGGGCCATGGCCTGTCCTCCTCAGCGGCGCCCGTCCGCCTGCACGACCGCCTCGGTCACCGCGACGTCGCCGGGGCGAAGGTCGCCCTCGGCGATCTCGGTCACCATGCCGTCGCTGATGCCCACGCGCACGGTCGCGGGCGAAGGACGACCGTTGCGCATCACCCACACGACCCGGCGCTCGAGCGCGGACGGCTCGGCGGCCGCCGGCGCTGGGGCCACGCTGCCTCGGGTCATGGCCGCGACCGTCGCCGCGTCCGGCCGGAAGCGGAGGGCCGCGTTCGGCAGGCGTACCGCGTCTCCTCGCGTCGCGTACACGAACGTGCAGTTGGCGGTCATGGTCGGCCGCAGGGACAGGTCGGGGTTGTCGACGTCGATCACGGCGTCGTACGTCACGACGTTCTGCAGCGTCTGCGCGTTGTTGCGCACCTGCCGCACCCGCCCGCGGTACGTGCGCGCCGGGAACGCGTCGACCGTGAAGGTCGCGTCCATCCCCTGGCGGATCTTGCCTATGTCCCCCTCGGCGACGCTCGTGTCCACCTGCATCTTGGTCAGGTCCTGCGCGATCGTGAACAGCGTCGGCGCTTGGAACGATGCGGCGACGGTCTGGCCCACGTCGATGTTGCGCGAGATGACCGTGCCGTCGATGGGCGAGACGATGCGCGTGTACGAGAGGTTGAGGATGGCCTGATCGAGCGCGGCCCGTGCCTGCTGGATGCCGGCATCCGCAGCGGCGACGTCGGCGCGCGTCGACGAGGCCTGCGCTTCGGCGGCGTCCAGGTCCGCGCGCGCGGCGAGGGCCTGCTCGAACAGCGCGAGCTCCCGTGCATAGTTGCGCTCGGCCACCAGTCGGTTGGCGATCGCCTTGTCGTAGGCGGCCTTGGCAGCGGCGTAGTTCGCCCGCGACTGCTCGACCGCGGCGCGGAAGAGCGAGGGCTCGATGACGGCGATGAGCTGCCCCTTCTTCACGGGCGCGTCGAAGTCGGCGAACCAGGCTTGGATGCGGCCCGAAACCTGGCTGCCCACCTGGACGGTGACGATCGCCGAGAGCGCGCCGCTGGCGGTCACCTTGGCGGCGATGGGACCCCGGTCGACCGTCGCGGTCTGGTAGCGCACGACGGGCGCCGCCGGGCGGCGGGCGTACCGCCACGCGCCGAGCCCGACGAGCGCGAGCGCGAACGCCAGGAGCAGCCAGCGCACCAGGTACCATCGGGCCAGGTGCGCGTGGCGCGGCACGCCGACGGCCGCGACGGAACCCGCGCCGAGCGGCGCTTCCAGGGCGCTCTGCATGGTCCTCAGCCCGCCGGCAGCTCGCGCCGGAGCTGCTCGACGACCTCGTCGAGGAAGCGGTGCACGGTGGCCTCCGCGATGCGATGACCGATCGCGGCGTCGATGGCGTTGCCGACGACACCGAGCGGCGGCTGGTACGCGCCCTCGAGCTCGAGCTGGGTCTCGGTGGCGGTCAGCGGCCAGAACGACAGCTCGGCGTTCATGACGGGGAACAGCGCCGTGGCACGCACCGCTTCCCATGCCAGGGAGATGCGCGTCACCGGCGACATCCCGGCCACACCCTGCTCGTCGCGGATGCGATGGACGGAGATCCGCACGTCGACGCCGACCTCGAACCCGGCGATGCCGGCGTGCAGGCTGGCGGCGATCGCGTTCGCGCGCGCGGCGGCCGACATCGTCGCGTGGTGGAAGACCTGCACCGGATGGCGGTGCAGGAGCTGCCGCACCGTCTCGTACGGCCGGTTCACGTACTGGTAGCACCGGAGCTTTCGGGACTCGCTCATGCCGAGCACCGAGAGCACGGACGGTGCCGAGCGCGAAACCGCGGCGAACGGCGATGCACCCGCGACGTGGGGCCGCGCGAACTGCACGCGGGCGCAAGGGGTGCGCCGCGGGCTCAGCCGAGCACGAAATGCCGGATGGCCGAGACCTGGCGCCGCAGCTCGCCCCGGAAATCGGGGTGCGCGACCGCGATGAGCGCCTCGGCTCGTTGCCTCAATCCCAGGCCGTGCAGGTTGACGGCGCCGTGCTCGGTGACGACCCACTGGACGTGCCCCCGCGTCGTCACGACGCCGGCGCCCGGGCGGAGCGCCGCGACGATGCGCGACGCCTGCCCGCCGGCCGCGGTCGACGACAGCGCGATGATCGGCTTGCCGCCCTTCGAGAGCGCCGCTCCCCGGACGAAATCCATCTGCCCGCCGATGCCCGAGTAGAGGTGGTGACCGATCGAGTCGGCGCACACCTGACCGGTGAGATCGATCTCGATGGCCGAGTTGATGGCGACCACCTTGGGATTGCGTCGGATGATACCCGGATCGTTGGTGCGATCGCAGGGGTGCATCTCGACGAGCAGGTTGTCGTCGAGAAAGTCGTAGACGCGCTGCGTACCGCTGACGAAGCTCGCGACGGTGCGACCCCGGTGCACCTCCTTGAACCGGTTGGTGACGACGCCGTGCTCGACGAGGTCGACCAGCCCGTCGGAGAACATCTCCGTGTGCACGCCCAGATCGCGCTTGTCGCCCAGGCGCGCCAGCACCGCCTCGGGGATGCCGCCGATGCCCATCTGCAGCGTCGAGCCGTCCTCGACGAGGCCCGCGACGATCTCGCCGATCCGTTGCTCCACGGGGGACTGCGGCGCGGGCGGCACCTGCCACGGGGGTCGGTCGACGAGCACGAAGGCGTCGACGCGGTCGAGCGGGACGACCGTGTTGCCGTGGCTGCGCGGCATCCGCTCGTTGATCTCGGCGAGGACGACGCGCGCGGAGTCGGCGGCCGCGCGGGCGGCATCCACCGACGTCCCCAGCGTGCAGTTGCCCTGCCGGTCCGGGGGCGAGAGCGACAGGAGCGCGACGTCGAGCGGGATGACGCCCCGGGTGAACAGATCCGGGATGTCCGACAGGAAGATGGGGATGAAGTCGGCCCTGCCCTCTTCCACGGCGGCGCGCAGCGGCGGGCCGATGAACAGGGAGCTCGAGTGCAGCCGCGTCGATACGGCCGGGTCGGTGAACGGCGCCGGCCCGTTCGTGTGCAGGTGGTAGAGCTCGACCCTCTCCAGGTCCGTCCGCGCGCAGGCGGCCTGCAGCAGCTCCGTCGGCGTGGCCGCGGCCCCGTGGACGAACACGCGGTCGCCGCTCCTGATGTGGCCCACCGCCTCGGCGGAGCTCACGGCCTTGCTACGCCAGCTCGGATCGCGACCCATCCGGCTCGTCGAGGTTCAAGACCGGTGCCGCGCGGCCTCGGCCACGTCTCCGGCCGCGGCAGGGGCGTGGATCGTGAGCACCGGGCAGGGCGCCGTGCGCACGACCTTCTCGGCGACGCTCCCGAGCAGCGCGCGCGCGATGCCGCGACGGCCGTGCGTGCCGACCACGAGGAGGTCCGCGCGGTACTCCTTCGCGACGGCGTCGATCTCGGTCCAGGCGACGCCGTTCCGGAGCACGCCGAGCACCGGCACGCCGGGCCGGCGCGCGCGCTCGACGACGCCGTCGAGCGCCTTACGCGAGGCGCGCTCGATCTCGCCGGCATAGTCCGAGCTCATGGCGGAGCTCTCGGGGAAGCCGTAGACCGGGATCTCGAACGCGTGCATCACGGTGACCCTCGCGCCCAGCGACTCGGCGAGGTCGAGCGCGTAGGTTAGCGCGTGCTGCGCGGCGTCGCTGAAGTCGTGGGCGACGACGATGTGCTCCACGCGGAAGGCGCGGTCTTTTGCGATCATGGTCGAGGGTCGAAGCAAGGAAGTGGCCAGACGGCCGAGCCGCGGAAACTGCGTGGCGCCCCGTGTCGCCGCTCGTTCGCACGCGCATCGCTTGCGATTCGGAGAAAGATCTGCGCGCACCCGGCCGGGCCTTTACGGCGAGCCCGCCCGAGGGTGGCGAACCGTGCGCGTCTGCGCGAACGCGGGCGTCTTCTCCGCCATCTCGAGGGTGAGCCCTCGTTGCAGGATGCCGAGGGCGGCCTGCGGATCGTCCGCGAACTGGAACAACGCGACGTCCTCCGGGCTGATCGTGCCGTGGCGCACCATCGCGTCGAAGTCGATGACCTCCCGCCAGTAGCTCGATCCGTAGAGGACGATCACGATGTCGCGCGGCAGCTTCCGCGTCTGCGCCAGGGTGAGCGTCTCGAAGAGCTCGTCGAGCGTGCCGAAGCCGCCCGGAAACGCGACGAGCGCGCGCGCAGGGTGCATGAACCAGAGCTTTCGCATGAAGAAGTAGTGGAACTCGAAGAGCAGCTCGGGCGTGATGAACGCATTGGGCCGCTGCTCGTGCGGCAGGCCGATGTTGAGGCCGATCGTCTTCCCCCCGGCGTCGGCCGCGCCGCGGTTGGCGGCTTCCATGATCCCGCCCCCGCCGCCGGAGCAGACGACGAATCGATGCGCCGCGTGCGGAAGGCTCCTGGACCACGCCGTCACGAGTCGCGCGAGCTCGCGAGCCTCGGCGTAATAGCGCCCGAGGGGCCCGTCCTCACGCAGCCGGGCCGACCCGAAGAAGACGATGGTGTCGTGGACGCGCTCGCGACGGAACACCTCAAGAGGCTGGAGGTATTCCGCCAGGATGCGGAGGGGGCGGCCGTCGTCGCCGTCGATGAACGACGCGTCCTTGTACGCGAGGGGAGCGTTGCGCCGAGGCGTGTCACTGGAGTCCATGCGCCCAACGGTAGCTGCGTCGGACGCGGTCAGCCACGCAAGACGGCCCGCCGGGCGATCCGAACGAGATGCCCGTTGGCGCAGGCTCCGTGCAGCCGCTCGCACTCGCCATCCACGTGCAAGTCGACGCGCTCGTCGCAGTTGCCGCAGCGACCTGCCATCCAGGGACCGCCGTCGCGCTCCTCGAGGCGGGCATCGAGCACGTCACGCCTGCGTGCCCCACTTTGGAGCACGCGGGGCGCGGACTGGGCGCCGCCACAGCGGTGAAGCGCGGAGCGCCTCACGGCTCGCGCGACTGGCGCGCGGCGTGCACCGGCTCGCGGCGGACGGAGCCCATCCGCGATGACCGCCCACGCGAGCGTCCTGCCGACCGCCGGCCTGGCCAGCGCCGATGCACCCCCGTTGCAGCTGCCGGGCGAGCACTTCGTGGCCGCGCTGACGTTCCTCGCGCTGGGCGGCGTCGGCCTCGTGTGGATCGCGCCCGAGCTGGCGGCCGGCGCCTTTCTGGC
>JGI20133J14441_1002739_pt1 | contig 11789 bp, 15 predicted proteins | sample RS3BMetagenome_FD_14441 | JGI IMG/M metagenome (IMG submission 14441)
CGAGGGTGGTGGGCATCGCCGATCCAACTGACGCGGTGACGGTCGCATCGCAGATGCGCTGGCCGGTCGTGCCGTCGACGACCGTCGCGACGACTGCGTCCGCCGGCGATAGTGCGCCCGAGCACCCCTCTTGGGACGTCCCGCCGCACGCGCACGGCATCAGACCAGTGGCAAGCAGCATCAGTCCGATGAGCGTTCGTTCGCTCCGCATAGCGGCCGGAGCGCCCCGAGCGAAGCGTGGCATCAGCAGCCGGTGCTGCTGCAGCAGAAGCCGAACATCGGGTTCGTCACGCCGCCCGGCGGCCAGCACACATCGCCGGCCACCGTGCAGTCGGCGTTCGTGCCGCTCCGGCAGACGGTGCGGCAGTACGACGTCGTGCCGTTGTTCAGGCACGCGAGGCCCGCCGCGCAGTCGGCCGTGCTGGTGCAGGCTGCGCCCTCGGCCCCGGTGCCCAAGGTTTCGCAGTCGGTGAGCTCCGGCACGCCGGTCGCGCCGCTGTAGATGCAGCCCAGGCCCGCCGCGCAGCCCGACGCGCCCGCGGCCGTCACCGGGTTGCAGGCGATGCTGCAGAGCTCATAGCTCGTGCCGGGGATGGTGATGAGGCAATGGCCGACGTTGCCGGGCTCCGGCGTCGAGCCCGACGCCACCGCCGGCTGCTTGCAGTCCGAGTCGGTGTTGCAGAACTCGCGGCATTCCTCGCTCGTGCCGTCGCTCGTGCAAAGGTCGCCGGCGACGCAGTCGTCGACCGGACCGCAGGCGCCGCCGGTGGTGACCGTGCCGGTGGGCACGCAGGTCGGCGGGCTGACGGTGCACTTGTCGGAAGGCGGGCAGCCCGTCTGCGCGACCGGGTCGCACGCGGCGCCGGCGTCGCTTCCGCCGTCGCTCGCTGCGTCGGTGGAGCTCGCGTCGCCACCGGCATCGGTGGCGCCATCCATGCCGCTGTCCGCGCCGGCGTCGACGCCAGCGTCCATCGCCGCTGCGTCGCTCGCGGCGGCGTCCGTGCCCGCGTCGCCCGAAGACCCGCCGTCGCCGGCGTCGACCTGCGCGTCGGCGGGCGGCGACGGCGCGTCTCCGCTCGCGTCGGGGAGCGGGAGCTGCGAGGTGTCGGGCGCGTCGTCACCGGCGCTCGCGTCCTGGCCCGGGGAGCCGGTATCGGCCTCGCCGCTCCCGCAGCCGCTCGCGCCGGCCATGGCGACGACGACGCCGTACGAGAGAAACAAGAAGACGCCACGAGCCAGGAAACGTCGAGCGCTCACCTCATCGATGACGCCAGAGAATCGCGGGCGCCCAGGGCCGGGATTCCGAGTCATGGACGTGTAGGTAACGCTCGCGCCGGCCGGCTCGCCTCGGCGACGTGCGCAGCCTCGATTCATCCCGGCCGCGATCGCGTCCCACGCGGCGATGCTGGTTTGCTCCGCTGCCTCGGCCTGGTGGATCTCGAAGTCGGCGCTCATCGTCCGCCCCCGAGCAGCGCCGCGAGCTGCGCCACGATGTCCCAACGCTGGCCCTCAGCCGCGAGCCGGAGCGCCCGCGCGACGTCCGCGATCAGGTCGCCCGCCGCGCTGGAAGGGGGCGGGGGAGGGGCAGCCCCAACGGGTCCGCCGGGGAAACCCCAACGGGATGTTTCGCGACCCCAACGGGAATTGCTCTTTCCTGTACGAGTCCGTCGGCGCCGACCCAGCGCGCGCCCACCCGCGCCCAAGCCGGCGGACGAGTACAGGAAAGACAGATGACCGTTGGCACGGTGCAGAGCACGCTTGCGTGCTCCAACAGGGGCGACCCCAACGGGAATTGAACCACGGTTCCGACGATCACGCAGACCTCAACAAGGACGCGGACTTGACCGTCAGTCGCTCGGAATTGCTCGCATTTGGTCGTCCCGTTGGGTCCCGCCTCGTTTCCGAGAATTTGGTGCTGGGCTGCACGTTCACGGCAACCTGACGGCAACGGACGCCGCCTGATCTACCGGTACCGAGCAGCCGGGCTCGCAGTTGACGCGGGAAAGGTCCGCTCGACATCAAAGGAGGCGTAGCCGAATGACCTTTGGAAGGATGGATGACATGCCATTCCCTCGATGCGCTACCAAGCCATAACGCATGCCAGGCATGCGTATAGGCTCGCATCTTCCATGGAGGAGTGGTTCGCCGACATTGCTCCAATATTCTTCATGCGGGCTCGGGCTGCTACAGTCCCGAGCCCTTCGGCTATCCAAAACAATTGTTTTTCCTACCGCCCTGTCATCGGCAACATTCGCAATCGCGGTGTTATAGATGTCATAGCCACACCGCGCAATGGGCAGTGGCAAGGAGAATACAATGTCAGAGAATATCAAGAACCTACAACCGCATGGAACCCATGCCGTGTCCTTCCGCGTCAGTGAAGAGCAATTCCAGGCATTTCAACACCTTCTGCACCGGGTGCCAGGCTCGGACGCTGGGAGCATGTATCGAGAGGTCTTCCGTCGAGGCTTGAAAGACCTCGCAATCTTCTACGATAAGCACCTCAACAGGACCTGCCAGGAGACGGCAGCAGAAGCGGAGGACGACCAATGAGCGCCCCAAGTACCACCGCCCTGGTGCAGGCGGAACAGGCGCACCACATGACCCTCGTGTCCTCGGACACCATGCCCTCGGTCAAGGACCGATGTATCAAGAAGTACGGCTTCCACGATCATCGCCTCCTCCTGACCATCAACAAGTCCACCGGCACGGTTCTCATCAAGCCGAATGCCTTCAACTACCGCATCATCATCGAGAACTGGAAAGACTTGAAGCTTTCCTTCTCTGCGTTCGAGCAGACCGAGCTACTCAATGGGCAGCCGCTGACCGACTTGGAGATCGATGCAACCTGGATGCGCATGATCCAATTCCTGGACGGAGCCCGCGTCCATCGAACTGACGTGCAGCGCGTAATGGAGCTTGTTGCACACGCCAACAAGTTCAACCCACTGCAAGAATGGTTCGATGCACTTCCACAGGCGCACGGTCATGGCTATCTGGATCGCTGGCTGGTCGAAGTGTGCGGCTGTCCTGACATCCCGATTATTCGCGTCCTTGGAAGGAAGTGGCTGATCAGCGCCGTCGCGAGGGCACTCGCCCCCGGATGCTATGTGGAAGGGAGCCTCATCTTCTACGGCAATCAGGGCATAGGTAAGAGTTGGCTCTTTCGCAACCTCAATCCCCGTCCTGAATATTACTCGGGCGAGGAGTTGAACATCGGCAACAAGAAAGAGGCAGCAGCGGTCTGCGCCGGCAAGTTCATCATCGAGTTGGGCGAACTGAACTCCATCCGCCGCAATGAACTGAACGCCATGAAGCAATACCTCACGGAAACCCACGATACATACCAGCCGAAGTACAAGCAGAAGGCGATCACCGTGGCACGCATGCACGTCTTCGGCGGCTCGACCAACGAGGAAACCTTCCTCACCGATCCCACCGGCAACCGTAGGTTCTGGTGCGTTCCTGCCGGGGAGAAGATCGACAAGGAGTTGTTCCTTGCGATCAGGGAGCAACTGTGGGCAGAAGCTTTGGCAGCCTACAGGGTGGCGAAGGGCGCCGAGGACTGGACGCTCACCGACGAAGAGCGTGAGATGCTCGACCAGTCGAACCGCCAGTTCCTGGAAGAAAATCCGTTGCAGACCTTCCTACAGGTGGCGCTCGAAGATCGCTGCCGAGGTGAGCAGACTATTACTACCTACCGCTTGCTCAACGAAGTCCTCGCCCCCTACAAGGAAAAGGTGCATCCTAAAGCGTTGGCGTCAGCGATGCAGGCTTTGGGTTGGAAGAAAACGCAGATTACCTCCGGACAGCACAAGGGCGCCAAGGGGTACCTGCGTCCTCCCGCAATGGATACGGATGTGGTATAGTAGGAACGGCAGTCAGACATGATATATCGCGCCCGTTGGCTCTCCCGAGGCCAACGGGCGCTCTTCGTTCTGGTAGCGGGGGCGGGTGCGGCGGCTGATGGGCTTCCGCACCCCACGCTTTCGCCACAAGCGAGCGAGACGAGCCCATAGTAGCGGCAGTAGCTGCGAGATCGGGCGCCAACACCTCGCGATACGAAAACGGATAGGAGAGGGTTGTATGTGGTGCCGACCTTCCCCGAGGTTTCTTCCGCTACCCGCTACTTTGGCGCCGAAACAGGCCACCTCGCGTCAGGCGGAGGTAGCGGCAAGTGGTAGCACAAGGCCACTGGTGTAGCTACCACGTGTGAGGTACGCGAATGCGGCGGCGCGTGGGCTACCCACGAGCCATCACCCCTACCACACTCGGGACCAATGCTATAAGTTGTGGCTGTCGGTCGCGGAGCACCGTGCTTCCCGCGACCGCACGAGGAGAATGACCATGCCGGAAGATCGTGCCAGCGCTGCTTCGTTGAAGGGGAGCAATCCGCCGCCGAGCAAGAAGGGCAAGGGCGGAAAGAAAGCCGCAGACAGCCCTGACAACGTTAGCCAGTTCATCCGAGAGCATCCCAATCTCTCGCCCAGGGCCCTCGCGGAGGAGGGAAAGAAGCATGGCCTACACTTCAAGGCGAGCTACGTCTCCACCGTGCGCAGCAAGGACAAAGCAAAGAAGGGCGTGAAGAGGCGGGGTAGGAAGTCGAGCATTACCATGGGGGAGGCGGAGTTTCGCCGAGCCTTGCAGGGCATAACGCTCGCCCGCGCCAGGGAGATCATCGACGAGTTGACCAAGGCGTACGAGGGATAGTAGGCGCGATCGTTGACTCTTGCCTCTTGACACGGCTCACGCCATACCCATGTTGGCCATTCTCCATAGGAGAAGGTGATGGCAAAGCGGGCGGCGGCGAAGACGGTGAGCCTGTCAAACGAGCTGCACCTGACGATGGATGTCCTTCGCGGGGCCCTGCGCCTTACACAAGTCTGGATCGACAACCACGGCATCGGGGTGGATGATCTGCCCCACGGCATCTCAGCGATGCTCGTGGTGCTCGTGGCGCGTCTACAGCTACTCGACCGCGCGGTGCGAGGAGTAATCGACCCCCGTCTAGCCTGGTGCCCTGAGAACGACGCACGGGACGTGCCTGGTGATCCGCACGAGGACGACGTGCGATTGTTTGCATGGTCCGACCGCGCACTCCTTCACCATCTTCGTTCCGAGTGGAAGCGCGCGAGGCGCAGGCTGCGGTGGGAACATCGTCGGCGGCCCACGCTGGACGAGAGAGGCCCGTGAGCACCGCCCACGTCTCACCGTACGGTGGGGGAGCCCTCGAAGAATGCGACGAGAGACACCTCGTACGCGAACGCAAGGGCGACGAGCGTACCGAACGTAGCGTTTGCCTTCCCGCCCTCGATGACGCCGAGGTGTTTGGGGTGGATGGCTGCTATTTCGGCGGCCTTCTCCTGCGTCAGGCCCTTCGCCTCCCGTATGACCCGCAAACGCAGCCCCAGACGCCGCCTGGCCCGTTCGATCGCCCTCTTGATCGGAGGGCGAGTCCAGACCTCCGAACGTCCGTGAGAACGGTCGGGCGCTGACCGACGAACCGGCACGCCCCCCAGCTACGCGAGGTAAGTCATGTCCTACACAAGTCATGTCTTGACTTGCTTGTGGCTCCCTTCGTACCGTGGAAGGTACGGCTTTTTGCGCGCCCCACGAGGCTGATGGGAGGGTATCGATCGTGATGAGGCACATTCGACATGGCGCATTGCCCGTGGCGGGATGCGTGGGACTGTTCGTCGCGGCGTGCGGCGGGCCTGGGAGGTACGTGCAGGAGGATCGCCCTCCGGCCTCAGTCTGCGAGGCTGGGACGCAGCCCGCAGTCGTCGGCCTCCAGGGGCGCGAGTTCACGAACGTGTGGAGCTGCCTGACAAGCTGCCCGCCCGGACGGGAGTACGTGTCTACCATCACGATGTACACGCCTTACCGGGGCGAGGTGAAGCCGGAGTGCCAGCCTGCGTGCCGCGACGGATGGGCGCGAAAGATGTACGCGGGCCACGGCGTAACGATGCAGGATGTCATGACCGATGTCTGCAAGGCGCGAAGCGCTACAGACTGCGAGCCCGTGTCCGAGGACGCCAAGGCGGAGGACGAGCGACAGCGAGAAGCCTGCGAGGGCGGGCGCCAACTGGTCGCCGAGCGGAACCGTGCCGCTCATCCAGGGCAAGCCTGCATGAGCGACTGCGTAACCGAGGCTCAACGATGCGTAAGTAATTGCAACGGGCTGCGCCTGGATGCCATGAGCAACATGGGGTGCAAGCAAAACTGCCAGGCATCGGCGAATGCGTGCACGGCACGCTGCCAAGGGATGGCGCCATAAGCAGGTGAAGGAGGAGCGATCATGTATCGATCAGCACTGATAATCGCCGTCGTGGGAGTGGTGGGTGTGCTGGTCGCCCCAACGCCCCGCGCTCCATATCTACAAGCCGGGGCGGAGGCCCATGCTGGCGAGTTCGTGCAGCACTGCGTTCAAGCGCCGGATGACAAGTGCGGCAACAAGAAGTTCTACTGCGAGGTGACGCATGAGAACCTTGAGAACCCGCCAACGGATACCCATGATGGACACGGCAACCGCATATGCTGCTGGTCGCACTACCACCCGTAAGACGGCGGTACTCGCACCGAGGAGGTACGACGGCATGAAGACGCTCAACGTTGTCGTTGCGGTCATCGTGTCAATCTGCGCGGCGGTTGGCGCCGCCACCCTGGTCAAAGGCTGGGTACTTCACTAGCTGCGAGGACGGTGCCATGTATCATCGACTATTCAAAGGCACGGGTGTATTGGCAGTGCTCACGGGCATTACCATGGCCAGTGCGGCGGTGGCGGGAGACGGATGGTTGTGGCGTAAACAGTGGACAGGAACCTTGGCGGGCGACTCGGTGAACTACGTAAGCGCCAACTTGCAAGCCAATCACGGTGCCGTGTTCGTCGGTAGCAGTCAGGAGCGCGTATATTGCCTCCTGAAGAGAGTGCTCGGCAGGGAGCCCGATGGTACGCCCAACCTTCCTACCGTGAGCCCCGACAATCCATCCCTTGGCTCTTGGAGTGCTGACTCGTGCGACGTGCGCTACATGCCGACCACGAATGTCGAGGTCGTGCTTGTAGTGAGCAACACATCAAGCCGCAACGCCATGACATCCATTGCCTATGGACAAAAGCAATAGCCAGAGGCATCGGGAGCACCAGGCTTGCCAACCTGGTAAACGAGGCTTCGTCGCCGTCGTGACATCGGCTCGCATCAGCGAGAGTGCGCCGATGGCGATGTGGGTGATCGCCATCGGCGCACTAACGGGCTGCATACTTCAGCCCGAGCCCGTTATTGCAAGGGGACCTCCTCATGGTGCGCCCGACGTGACCGAAGAGCATCGCGAGAGCAGCGAACTTCAAGCGCTGCCCGAGCAGGTGGGGAATGGCCTGGACATTACGCTCGCTCACCCGAACGAATGCCGCGACCGCAAGCCGATGCAGCAGGAGATCGAGACGCACCGCCATGCCTACTTCTACGAGCAGGCCCTCAATGCCCTCGGTTTCGCAGCGTTGGGCGGTTATGGCGTATATGCGTTGACCGCGTCGTGCACCACTACACCCGCTGCCAGCGCTGCAAACCCCAGCCCGACAGCGCAGCCATGCACCACGGATCAGAAATCGCAGACGCAATTGGTCGGAGGCTCGTTGATCGGTATCGGCGCTCTGTTTGGCGCAGCCTTCGTCTACAACGTGCTCCGCGCGCGCGACACCACCGAGACGATCGAGATCCCTTCCGAGTGGCACGCCTGCCCGGCACCTGTTGGGAACACCGCCGTACGCCTGGTCCTCGGTGGTCAGCAGCTTGACGGAACGACCGACGCCAGCGGACACGTGCACTTCGGGCCCATCTACTGGCTGCCCGAGAACCTTGAGAGCGGAAAGGGGGAGCTGGTCCTGCGCGACACCAACGCGCACGTTGCCCTCTCTCTGACGTCGTTACCTGCGTACACCCGATGGAAGCAGCGCGAGGACACCGCCCGAGCCTATGCACGCGCCGCCGAGGCCCAGCGCCGCAGCACGGGCATTGCCGGGAATGGGGTGCAGTTGTGCACCAGTTTGGGCATCGCCCCGGAACAGTGTACGCCGTGTGTTGGACGGTGTTTTGAGAAATTCAGGGGAGGAGACATGCGTCCCGATGAGTTGGAGGCATGTACCAACGCTTGTTCGACGCCGAGCGGGGACGGTACGCCCGTCGTTAGTGATGGCGCGCGAACGGAGCCCTCGCAACCTTCACGGCAGCAATGCTTGAGCCGTTGCTACGATCAGCAGAAGACTTGCTACAACAACTGCGTCCTTCATAATCCGCCGGACCAAGTGGGATGCGGCAACTACGAGCCCTGTGTTGATGCGTTCAAGGCGTGCTCTGCGGGCTGCGGACGGTAGAAAGTAACATTTATAGTGCCATAAGATGCCGCGAAGATGTGCGATTGGAATTCCGCGACGATCGCCACGTCTATTGGCAAACATTGGAGTGGCGGGGGGGGGCTACAGCCTGCGATGTAGCAATTCCTGCGTGCCGTGCCTGTCGTTGCCACGGGACCTCGGCTCGCCCGGGGCGGTGTCATAGGAACCGTGCCTGATAGCGGGAATGTGGCGGCACGGTTGCAGGGGAGCACGGAGCAAGCCGGGTCGCGTGCTTTTCTTGGAAAGAGCCCAGCTACACAGTAGGTTTGTCTCGCACGAAACGACATCGATTGTTCGATAAACAAGTGCACGTAGAACGGGAATGGCCATATTCCTGGTGTGAGCCGATTGCATTCTGGTAGGTCGCGTCGGCGGGCCAACCCCAACATTGCCATTGCCTACCTTCGGGTCAGTACGGATACCGAGAAGCAGGCACTTGGAGCGGAGGCGCAGCGCGACAGTATCGAAAGGTGGGCCAAGGCCAACGCGGTGCAGGTCGCCGCGTGGTACGTGGAGGAGGTGACGGGAGGCGCCCCGCTCGACAAGCGCCCGGTCCTGTTGGAGGCCCTGGGCGCCGTCGCCGCGCACGGGGCGGGGCGACTGGTGGTCCAGCGGCTCGACCGCTTCTCCCGTGACCCCCTGACCGCCGCTCTTGCAGAGAGTGAGCTACGGAAGTCGGGCGCATCCCTGGCGTGCAGTGACGGTGCTGGGGGCGGAGACGATCCCACGGCGGAGCTTGTGAGGGGCATTCTGTTCGCTGTGGCCAGGTTCGAGAAGGCCATGATCCGCGCCCGCATCAAGGCGGCGCTCGCGGTCAAGAAGCGCCGCCGTGAACTGACCGGCGTGGCGCCGTACGGATGGCGGGTGGGGCCTGATGGGAAGACGTTAGTGCCACACCCGGAAGAGATGGCGACCCTCTCCGCCGTGCGGGCTCTCCGCGCCTCCGGGCTCACCATGCGTCGCGTGCAGCAGGAGGCTACATCGCGAGGTTTGATGGGACGCACGGGCAAGCCGTTCACGCTCGCCGCCGTTCACGCCATGGTCCGCGTGCCGTCCGCAGCGGACGCCGAATAGCACGTAGGCGGGGGCGGTCGGCCATGAGGCCGACCGCCCCCGACCTCCATTCCATCGTCGTGCAACGAAGAAGAGCCCACACCATGAAGACCTTGCGAGAGTTCCGCCGCTTCATTCTGACCAAGTGCGCGGAGGATCGTGCCGGCGACATCAGGTCGCACGTGATCAACAACCTGGCGATCATGGCCATGGCCTTCAGGGTGCCGGCAGAAGTCCTGCTGCAAGCGACCGAGGCGGTTCAAGACGATCTGCTCCTGGCTACCCGCTTCTTGGAGATCATCGCCCACATGGAGATCATCGTGCGCAAGCGCGAGGAGGAAGATCGCGCGCGTGCAGCACAGCAAGCGGCGGATATCCTGGCGGCGAGCGCCAAGTGGGAAGGGCAGCGGGCGCGGCTCGACATGGCGGTGCTCCTCGCTTCGGTCCTCACGCGCCGATCGGATGAGGTGCGGTTCGTGTGCGACGCGTTCGACGTCGCCGTTCCTATAGGGCTCCTCGTGGACGTCGCCCGTGTCCCCACCATCCGGCGCAGCGCCTTGGGCTGGATCGATCGATGGGGCCTCCACCTTCGCTGGCCTGGCGGCACCTTGCATCTGCGCCCGCACCACCGCGAGCGTGCGAGGCAAGTGCTCGTCCGCCTGCGGCAGCCTTCGACTGCTGCCGCATGACCCATTCGTCGCCGCAGAAAACTTCCTGAATTCCAGCCGGTTGACGGCGAACCGTAGAAGATCACGTTCCCCGCAAACTCAACCGGGGCGCGAAGGCGCCCCACGGAGGAACGAAGATGAACAACGTACAGGAGCCCCCAAGAACCCCAGAGGCGGCGGAGACACCGCAGACGACGACGAACGACGCGAGGCAGGCCCGCGACCTGCCCGAGGTACTCACGGTGGCGGAGGCAGCGAGCCTGCTGCGCGTGAACCGCAAGACGCTCTACGAGAGCATTCGACGCGGCGAGATCCCCGGCGCACGTCACATCGGCGGCACCGTGCGCATCCACAGGGACCGGCTGCTACAATGGCTTGCTGACGGTCAAGGCCCGCGTTCATCGAGAGGTGTTCGATGAGCGTGCGCAAGCAGAAGCGCCGCGACCCGAAGACGGGCGCGGTCACGGAGTGTTGGCTGGTGGACGTTGTGTTTGAGCATGCAAACGGGCGAGTTGAGCGCGTGCGCAAGGTCTCGCCCGTTCAGACCAGGCGCGGAGCAGAGGAGTACGAGCGCCAGGTCCGCGCGGAACTGCTGAACCCGTCCCCGAAGCAGAGGGAGGTGCTGACGTTCGAGGAGTTCGTAGATCAGCGTTGGTGGAGCGTGTACCCGGCGGAGGTGGGCAACAGGAACTCGACCATCGTGGAGAAGGAAAGCCACCTGCGCCTCTACTTGAAGCCCTTCTTCGGCAAGGTCCGCCTCGATGCGATCGGAAAGGAGCAGGTGTCCCGCTTCTACGCCGACCTCAAGAAGCGGGGCCTCTCCGAGAAGACGCGCAAGAACATCGGCGGCACCCTGCGCACGATCCTCGGGACGGCGCTCGAATGGGAGTTGATCGACAAGCTCCCCAAGTTCCCGAAGATCAAGGTGCCCGAGGCGAGGTGGGACTTCTACACGCGCGAGGAAAGCGAGCTACTCCTCAGCAAGGCGCGCAACGCCGAGGAGCGCGCACTGCTCATGTTCCCGTTGCACACGGGCGCAAGGGCAGGGGAGCAGATCGCATTCGAGTGGGGGGACATCGACTGGCACAACCGCCAGATCATCATCCGCCGCTCGTCTGCCCTCGGCGTCGTGGGCCCAACGAAGAGCGGGAAGGAGCGCAGGGTCCCCATGACGGCGGACCTCGAAGCCGCCCTCAAGGCGATCAAGCACCTGCGCGGTCCGCTCGTGTTCTGCAACGAGGATGGGCGACCGTACTCGAAGTGGCAGCTACACGAGCGCCTGTGGGGAACGGCGAGGCGAGCGGGTCTGCGCGAGATCCGCTGGCATGACTTGCGACACTCGTTCGCGAGCCAACTCGTGATGGCGGGGGTGCCGCTGCCCCAAGTGCAGCAGTGGATGGGGCACAGCACGATCGGCATGACGATGCGCTACTCCCACCTGTCGCCCGCGGCAGGTGCCGCCCACATCAGGGCGCTGGAGTCCAAGCGGACAGCGCCCGCCAACGGCAACGCGACGGCAACGGCGGCAGGCTGACGCTCGACAACCCTTACTTCTCTTGCGATCTTGAATGCTTATGCGGCGACCCCAACGGGAATTGAACCCGTGTTACCGACGTGAGAGGCCGGTGTCCTAACCGCTAGACGATGGGGCCTGAGAAACTCGAACGAAGGAAGCTACA
>JGI20133J14441_1002755_pt1 | contig 11753 bp, 10 predicted proteins | sample RS3BMetagenome_FD_14441 | JGI IMG/M metagenome (IMG submission 14441)
CACGGGTGTTGAAAAACTACCGAGGCTTTTTCGCTTTACGCTGCTGGACTACCTGTGTCGTCCTGCGTGAGCCTCAAAAAATGGCAAAAGTCGAGCTAAGGCCCTGAAAAAATATTCAAAACCCCGCAAATAATCAGTACCGCCGGCCAACCACCAATCGCATGGCCATATTTTCGGGGCGATCTTTGTCAGGCTTAACATGTCGATGTGGCGTTCGACCGCGTCAAAAGCGGGGCAGAACGCCATTTGCGACATCCTTCGGTCAACAAGGATGGCCACAACCCCTTTACCAGCGGTTGTCGGCGGGAAAATTTACCCGTATATTTATTTTTCAGTTGTGTAGCTTTTTGGTGACGGAGTAACAATAATGGTCTTTTCTAAACGGCGTGCGCTTACCCTATCTCCAATTTCTTTGATCATGCGATGGACTGCTGGCAGCCTGATGCTGGTGGCCGCAGGCACTTTAGCCTCCTGCACACAAGGCGGAGCTACATCCGCAGAACTGGATGCCACCGCATCTCCGGTGCATCTGCAAACACAATTGCGAGCCAATCCGCTGGCGATTAATTCGATTCATCCGCGATTGAGCTGGGTATTACCCTGGAAAGGTCGGGGGCAATTCCAAAGTGCATATGATATTCTCGTGGCATCATCGCCCAAGCTTTTGGCGCACAATCAGGGCAATATCTGGAATTCCGGCAAAGTGTTATCCGATCAATCCATCAACATCCCTTATGCCGGCTCGGCTTTGAAGTCGCGTCAGCGCTGCTTCTGGAAAGTGCGGGTCTGGAATCAGGCGGGCGAAGTCAGCCATTGGAGCACGGTGGCACAATGGCAGGAAGGGTTATTGACAGCCAACCAATGGCATCATGCGCAATGGATCGGCTGGAAACCGGCTCCCAAAATGGGCATCAAGCATCCATTGCCCGCTATTTATCTGCGCGATCAAATCAATATTTCCAAACCCGTGAAACGTGCTGTAGCCTATTTCAGCGGTTTGGGCTTGGGACGCATGTATGTCAATGGTCAGCGCACCAGCCATACACAGCTTTCACCGGCCTTAAGCTGGTATCCCAAACGGTGTTATTATGTAGCGCGCAATGTCACCAAGCTGCTTAAGCCGGGAGAAAATGCTCTGGGCATTATTCTCGGTGATGGCCGGATGTATGGTATGGGCGGCGTAGCTCCTTATACGATTCACATTTCCCCACGCATGAAATTCATGCTGCACATCACTTATACCGATGGTACAACTGCCGTTATCACCAGCAACACCCAATGGAAGATGACGGACATGGGCCCCATCCGCATGAACAATGAATACAATGGCGAAACCTATAACGTCGCCATGCGCATGCCGGGCTGGAACAAGGTCGGCTTCGCGGCCAAGGGATGGAAGTCGGCGATTGCCCTGCGGTCACCCGGTGGCCGACTGGTGGCTGAATTCCAACAGCCCATCCGTGTAACGCAAATCATCCACCCGATTAAAGTCGCGCAAATTGCTCCCGGCAAATGGGTGTTTGATATGGGCCAGAACATGGTGGGCTGGTGTCAGATTCATATTCCAAATGCCCCGGCAGGAACCAAAGTGGTGCTGCGGCACGGAGAAAGTCTGGTGCGTAATGGCCAGCAGACCGTGGATTTAAACCCCGCCGGTAAAGGACGCATTCATCTGTATGTGGCCAACCTGCGAACCGCCAAACAAACCGATACGGTTATTCTTAATGGCAAAGGCCCCGTTACCTGGCATCCCATTTTCACCTATCACGGTTTCCGCTTTGTGGAGCTTACCGGTTATCCCGGCACCCCGACACTTTCCGCCCTCGAAGGCCAGGAAGTCCATGACGCATTACCGGTCATCGGTGGATTTGCCTGTTCCGACAAACTCATCAATCAGATTGTTCATAACGCCCGCTGGGGCATTCAAAACAACTACCGCTCCATTCCCACCGATTGCCCGCAACGCGATGAGCGCCAGGGCTGGATGGGAGATCGGGGCATGGAATCACGCAGTGAATCCTTCCTGTTTAACACCGAACGCTTTCATGACAAGTGGCTCTGGGATATGCAGGATGCGCAGCGGCCCAGCGGCGATGTTTCCGATGTCAATCCGCCTTACTGGTCGGTATATACCAAAGATGTTACCTGGCCAAGCACCTTTATCTACCTGCCCGGCACGTTATATCTGCAATATGGGCAGCTTTCCCCGATTCGGGATCATTATGCCGCCATGAGCAAATGGATAAATTACCAGTTAGCCAAAGTACATAATGGTATCAGCAAGGCGGATACCTATGGCGACTGGTGCTCTCCGCCGCGCTCGCCACATCATATTCACTCCAAAGATCCCAACCGGGCCACATCCAAAGCCATTCTGGCCACCGCAACGCTTTACAAAGATCTGCATTTAATGGCCGGTTATGCCAAACTGCTGCACAAAGCCGCCGGAGAAAAGCATTGGCTCTCGGAAGCCCATAAGCTTTACGTGGGTTTCAACAAGCACCTGTGGAATGCCAAGGGTGGCTACTATGGCAACGGCTCGGATACCGCGTGTATTCTGCCGTTGGCTGCCGGTATTGTGCCGACAGACCGACAAGCCGCCGTCATGAAGCGCTTTCTGTGGCGTATGCACAAACGCCAAAATGACCACGTTGGTGTAGGCGTTATTGGCATGCAATGGATATTTAACGTTATGGCCCGCAATGGGCAGGCCAATTTGGCGTGGAAAATGCTCAACCAGACCACCTATCCCGGCTGGGGATACATGGTCAAACATGGTGCCACAACCATCTGGGAACTCTGGAACGGTAACACCGCCAATCCGGCCATGAACTCGCAGGATCATGTCATGTTCATTGGCGATATGTTGACCTGGCTGTTCCAATATGTCGGCGGCATTCAAAGCGATGCCAGCGAACCGGGCTTCCAGCACATTGTCATGAAGCCACACTTTCTCAAAGGCTTAACCTACGTGAACACCTGGCATCGATCGCCCTATGGCAAAATTGTCAGCGATTGGAAAATACAGCCTGATGGCTCATTCCAGTGGCACGTGCAAGTCCCGGCCAACAGCTTTGCGACGGTGGAAGTCCCGGCAGCCGGTGCCAACGCGGTTCGGCTCAATGGCCATAAGATCCGCAACAAACCATGGATTAAATTTGTGGCCTATGTTGATGGCAGAGCCATTTATATGCTTGAATCCGGAAATTATCGCTTCCAGTCCGAGTTGATGAAAAATTAGGAACTTACAGTTTTTCCAATTCCGCGATGATGTCCAACACCGCTTTTTTGCCATCCGCAAAATACATCAGGCAGTTTTTTGCGGCGAAAAGCGGATTTGGAATTCCGGCAAATCCGGGGCTGAGGCTGCGTTTAATGACAATTACCGTTCCCGCCTTATCCACATTTAATATAGGCATACCCGCAATGGGGCTGTTGGGATTATCACGCGCATCGGGATTTACCACATCATTGGCACCATTGACAATGACTACATCCATATTCTCAAATTCCGGATTGATCCGGTCCATTTCCATGAGATGATCATAGGGAATATTGGCCTCCGCCAGCAGCACATTCATGTGCCCCGGCATACGGCCGGCAACGGGATGAATGCCGAATTGCACATCCACTGATCGTGATTCCAGAAGTTCAAATAGTTGCCCCACGGCATGTTGCGCCTGCGCGACCGCCAGGCCATATCCCGGCACTATGGCCACTCGCCGGGCACCGTCCAGTATGGCTGCCACTTCCTCAGCATTAACACTTTTAATATTACCGCCATAAATATCATCTGATTTAGCGGCCTTTGCCGCCTGCACCTGTCCGAAAAGCACATTGATAAATGAACGGTTCATGGCCTTGCACATAATCATGGCAAGAATAAAGCCCGAAGAACCTTCCAGGGCACCACCAATGATCAGCAGCTTGTTATTCAGCACAAATCCCATGGCGGAGGCCGACAAGCCCGCATAACTGTTCAACAGGGCAATCACTGTAGGCATATCGCCGCCGCCGATCGGCAGAATCAACATCACCCCAAAAAGCAGGCACAAGGCGATGAAAATCGGAAAGACCAGCGGATTGGCGGGGATAATCACCACCATCGCACCGGCAATAACCGACGCTGCCAGTATCGAAATACTCAGCACATTCTGACCCGGATAATTCATCGGCTGTGTGGGCAATATTTCCTGCAGTTTCCCTGCCGCCACCAGACTGCCGGTAAACGTCAGATAGCCCAGCAGCGATTCAAACCCGATGGCTATAAGCGTGGATGTCCCCAATGATGAACCGTGCGCGTAATATTCCGCCGTTCCCACCAGCGCCGCCGCCAAGGCTCCAAAGGCGTGAAACAGCGCAATCTGCTGCGGCACGGCTGTCATCGGTATTAACCGAGCCATGGGAATTGCGGCCATAATGGCGATAAGAAACGCGATAGTGATCCAGTCATAATGCCGTACTTCCGGCAGAAATAGCGTGGCAATAATTGCCGCAGCCATGCCAATTTCGCCGGCCAAAACACCCCACCGCGCCGTTTTGGGGCTGCTTAGCCACTTCAATGACAGCGCAAAAAGCATGGCTGCCGCAAGATATATCATAATGACATAAGCTGGCATGGTGGCGTTATGGGGTACCAATCGGCCTGCCGCCGCCGCCACGCCCGTTATCGATAAAAAGCAACCCATCACAGTGACGCTCCCGACGCAAAGGAATTAAGAATGAAACATCCAGCGCTTTATATCAATCTGACTTGCGTTTCTTAAACATCTTGAGCATACGATCGGTCATTAAAAAACCGCCGACCACGTTAATCATCGATGCCGTAACCGCAATCGTACCGAGCACCACAACCATCGTGGTGTTGTGCCCCGCACCGGTAACGACAATCGCTCCCACCACCGAGATCGCTGAGATCGCGTTGGTAAGCGACATCAGCGGTGTATGGAGTTGCGGCGAAACTCTTCGCACCACTTCATAGCCCAGAAAAGCCGCCAGTGCGAATACAAACAAATTGGATTCCAGTGATGGACTCATGCGCGTATCTCCAGCAAAACCACAACTGCACAGTCTTTACGCCACTTCCCATGGCTTATTTGTCCGCCCCGCCCATCATTTTCCAACGTTTATCCCGTGCCGGTGGCAGCCGCGGGCATTTCCAGCTTCGGCAGATCCAATAGCTCACGCACCGATTGATTCATAACAATCCCATCGCGCATCACCAGCATATCCCGGGTGATTTGATCCTGCGTATCCAGAACACATTCGCCTTTTTTAGTCAAATGTTTTAATACATTGGCGATGTTATTGGCATACATTTGACTGGCGTGAACCGGCAGCGTGGCCGTCAGATTTGTCGGCCCCAGAATCGTCACACCCTGATACACCACAACTTCATCCGGACGTGTGAGCGAACAATTTCCGCCGCGCACCGCTGCGAGATCAACGATAACGGAACCACTTTGCATTCCGGCAACCATTTGATCGGAAATCAGTACCGGCGCTTTTTTCCCCGGTACCGCCGCCGTCGAAATAACCACATCCGACTCACCGACACTATGAGCCATTAATTCGCGTTGCCGCTGCTGTTCTTCATCGCTCTGCTGTCGGGCGTAACCCGCCGGAGTTTGTGCCTCCGCTTCCTGTAACGGTAATTCGATGAATCGTGCACCCAGACTCTGCACCTGCTCTTTGACCGCCGGCCTGACATCAAACGCACTAACCTGCGCGCCCAGCCGCCGGGCCGTGGCAATCGCCTGCAAACCCGCAACACCGGCCCCGATTACAAATACCTTTGCCGGCGTGATTGTGCCGGCCGCAGTGATCATCATGGGAAATATTTTCCCCAGCTTTTCCGCCGCTAATAATACCGCCTTGTAACCGGCCAGACTCGCCATGGAAGATAGTGCATCCATGCTCTGCGCCCGGGTAATACGCGGCACAAGCTCCATCGACAATAATGTCACGCCACACTTCGACAGCACTTGCATAGCGGTCTTATCCGTCAGCGGGTCGGCAAACCCGATGATATACGTGCCGCGCTTCAGCGCCGCCAATTCCGCGCGTTGCGCTTCCGGGTTGGATCCCAAAGCGTGAACCTCCACGAGAATGTCCGTCTGTTTAATCAGCTCGGCGCGATCGGCCACTACCGTGATACCGACCTTCTCATACGCTGCATCGGAAAATCCGGCGGCAATACCGGCGCCGGCTTGAATGCGAACGGATAACCCGTGCTTCACGAGTCCCGCCGCCGCCGCCGGGGTTAATGCTACCATCTGTTCGCCGGACAAATTCTCTTTTATGGCTGAAACGATCATAACAGGACTTCCATATCTACAAAGATACTATGATCTCACTGCGGCATTTATGCAAGCCGACATCCTTACAAAATCAATCACGCGGCCATTGGATATTTCCGGGCACGGCAGAATGGCTGATTTCAGCACATATTAACCAGTTTCACCCCTTGGAGGAATTGGAGGAATTGATGGCACACGCGCGCACCATTATCACGGACACTCCCCACCGCCATTTTTCTCGAGCCGATGTTCTCATTGCTCGGAATCCCCCTTTGCGGCGCGCAGCGTCAGCATCATCACCTGCGGCGGGCAGAACAGCCGAAGGCGCAATCCCGCTTTACCTATTCCCCGGTTCACGATCAGCCAGGTATCCGCAATGCGGCTCAATCCAGTACACATATTCGGTGGTAAAACATCATGACCGATAATGGGACTGCCGTCCGGCAGGCATATCTGCCCGCCATGAGTATGGCCGGCCAGGCAGACATCCACACCTGCCGCGGCGGCGGAATGAATTAAATCAGGATAGTGCAAAAGCATGAGTTTGAAATCTGTGGCATGAACGCTCTGAAGTGCCGCAGGAATATCCGTGTCACTGCGACGGTGCTGCGCCACGCCAATAATCGCGAAACGCTGACCGGCACGTTCGATAATGACCGATTCATTGGCCAGCATCACAGGTCCCGATGCGGCCAGAGCCGGACCAAGTTCAAGCGAATCATGATTTCCAAGAATAAAGTATGTCCCCAACGGCGCATGAATGGCGGAAAACAACCGCTGCACATTGGGCAGCGTCTTTTTCCACTTCCAACTTCGGTGCCCCAGATCACCGGTAATAACCGCTATATCCGGCGTCAGCGGTTCAATCTGCTCCCGCCAATGCTGCAACTCTTTGGTCCACCGCGTAATGTGCAGATCAGAAAGATGCAATATCCGGATACCGCTGAACGCTTCTGGCAAACGTTCCACCACCAGTTCCAGATATTCCACTTCAGCCATTACCGCACCGAACTTCTCGCGGACAATTATTTTCCGGAAACAACGTCCCGGCACACACTTCTCTCGCCCACGAATTGTATCCCGGTTAGGCGTTGGCGGCACGGCCACCGCTTTTTTATCAACTTACCGCATCAGCGGTCCACGCATCCCCGCCGGCAGTGGATCAGGCCATTGCGTAGGCCACGCTTGATCAATTTGCGCTATTTCAATGTAGTTATTATCCGGATCAAAAATGATAAATCGCCGTGTTCCATAGTAATCCCGATCGCTCTGACAAACCACCCCCCGCGATTCCAGATATTCCCGCGCGACAGCCCGGTCCTTTACTTGCAGACAAAAATGTTCCCTGGTTCGCGGCGGCAATGGATCGGCATGCGTCAGATGAATCTGCTGCCGCCCCACCGCATACCACGTACCCTGGAAATCGAACCAGTCTGGCCTTGGAATTTCCGTTAACCCCAGAACACCGGAATAAAATTCCCGTGATCGCAACACATTTGAAACCCAAAGCGTTACATGCTGAATGGCAATAGCGCCTATTCCCCGCTGTGAGTTCGGTTCTACTGATCGCATCATAACATTCGCCGCTTTCCAAAACGCCATCAGGCCATGAGACTATTTGTTTTTCGCAGCCACAGCCTTGCCCGCACGAACCGCCTTAAAAGCCGCCGGACACAACGCCGCCAATTGGCACTTTTCACATGCCGGCTTTCGCGCAGCGCATATTGCCCGGCCATGTGAAATCAGCAGGTGTGAAAACAGCGTCCAGTCTGCCTGGGGAATCAACCCCATTAAGTCCTTCTCCACTTTTTCCGGGTCATCGTGCCGTGAAAGGCCTAAACGTCGGGCCAAACGTCCCACATGCGTATCAACCACAATACCAACTTGCTTCCCGAAAGCGTTTCCCAAAACCACATTGGCCGTCTTACGCCCTACTCCCCGCAACGCCGTAAGCTCTTCCATGGTATCCGGCACCGCACCGCCGTGCAGCGCAACAAGCTGCTGTGCCGTCTGCTTAATGGACTTCGCCTTGGCCCGGAAAAAGCCCGTGCTCTGAATAATATGTTCAATTTCTGCCAACGTGGCCGTCGCCAGCGCTGACGCATCGGGAAATTGCTTAAAAAGAACCGGAGTAACCATATTGACGCGCACATCAGTACATTGCGCTGAAAGAATCGTGGCAATCAGCAACTCCAACGGAGAATGATGATTCAACGCGCAGTGCGCATCAGGGTACATTGTTTTCAACAACGCCAATATCTCACCACTGCGCTTCTGAATGGCCCGCCCCCCACGCACTGTACCGACATGCGACCTGATCTTTTTCTCCATTCCGGCATTATAGATTTGCGCTGCCGATCCAGCCAGCCGGAAATCTCCCGTTTTATTCAATTTCTGTCCAACGCCCCATGATGCTATTGACAGTCCCACGCAATCTGTAGAATAAATGCTTTGGTGTTCGACGGAACTGAGGAACTATGCAGGCGCTTTGGCGGGTACTAAAAGGGGTGTGGCCTTATCGGGTGGCGGCTATTGTCGGGTTCCTCTGCGCACTGGGCGTGGGCCTTTCTTACGCCGGCGGTATTGCAACACTGCTGCCCGTGATGAAAATTTTCATCAGCACCGAAGGCGTGCATGGATGGGCGAATCAAACCGCCGTTCAGCAGCGGCTGCATTTGAAGATATTGAATCTAAGCACTTCGGTCCAGGAAAATGCTCTGGCCGTAGTTATCGCCCAAACCACCGCGCAAACGCCAAAGCCTTTGCGGAGTCTTAAAACCGGTGATCGCATCATATCAGTAGCTCTGCTTAATGCGCAAGGAAATATTCTCCGGCAAAGTCCGCACTGGCAAAGCATGCTGGCCATGCTCGCGGCCAGCCCGGCCCGGCAACCCGTGCGCCTGTCGCTGAGCACCAATAATGGCGCCGCCTTACCGCCGATTCAATTCACGCTGCCCGGGCAACCCCGCTATATGCGGTATTTTGTCGCAATTGTTGCCGCCATGCCGCAAAGCCCGCTGCTGAGCCTGGTCTGGGTCATCGCCGTGTTTATTATTCTCTGCATTGTCGGCAGCATTTTCAGGTATTATCAGCAGTACCTTTCCATGACCATTGCGGCGCGGGTGGTTATTAACCTGCGGCGAAGAATGTACAACAAAATTGTCCAACTGCCGGCCAGCTACCTGGCGCAGAATGGCACGTCCGATCTTACCAGCCGGCTCACCCAGGATACTGGCTCGCTTAGCGAGGGTGTCGCCACACTGCTGGGTAAAACCGTGCTGGAACCCGCCAAAGCCATTGGCGTGGCCATCGTGGCACTCTGGATTGACTGGCGATTGTGCTTAGGCACCGTGCTGGTTATGCCCATCATCGCCATTATTATCCGCAAGTTTGCCAAGCACATGCGAAAGGCCAGCCGCCGCGGCCTCGAACAATGGTCCGGCATGTTGACGATCATGTCTGAAACGCTCGCCGGATTGCGAATTGTCAAAGCCTATTCCGGCGAAGGCTATGAACGGCGGCGCTTTACCCAAGCCAACCGCCTCCTGTATCGGCAGCAGAAAAAAATGAGCCACTATTCCGCCATGTCGCGCCCCACCGTGGAAACGGTGGCCATTATTCTCGGCAGCATTCCAATTTTAATCGCCGCCAAGTTTGTGCTGCAAAACAGCATCAACAAGGATTCCTTTTTCTTTCTCATGGCGTGTTTCGCCGCCATTTTTGAACCGCTGCGTAAATTGGCGGATGTAAATGCCAAGCTCCAACAGGCCAATGCCGCCGCCACACGCATTTTTGAAATTATCGACGCCCCCTCCGAACCTAATTATTCCCACCAACTCCCCCACCTGCCCCGGCACCGCCAAAGTATTAACTTTGATCAGATAAGTTTCAGCTATCCCGGTCATCAAACGCAGGTGCTGACGGATATTTCCTTTACCATCCAATTTGGTCAAATGGCCGCTATTGTCGGCAGCAACGGATCAGGCAAGACCACTTTAATGTCTCTGCTTCCCCGGCTTTATACGCCCGCATCCGGACGTATTATCATCGACTCAGTCGATACCGCGGAAGTTTCCCTGGCATCGCTTCGCAAACAAATCGGCCTTGTAACGCAGGAAACCTTTCTCTTTGCCGATACGATTTACAACAATATCGCTTATGGGCGGCGGCATGCCACACGCGATCAGGTATTGGCCGCCAGCGTAAAAAGTTTCGCTGATGATTTTATCCGCTCATTTCCCGATGGTTATGACACAATTGTCGGCCAGGGCGGCATTCGCCTTTCCGGCGGGCAGCGCCAGCGCATTGCCATTGCCCGCGCGATTCTGCGCGATCCAACGATGTTAATTTTTGACGAAGCCATGAGCCAGATTGACACCGAAAGCGAATTCAAAATCGCCATGGCTTTGAAGGAATTCATGAAAGACCGCACAAGTTTTGTCATTGCCCACCGCTTCAGCACCATTGTTTCCGCCGATGTTATCATCTGCATGGATGCGGGCAAAATCGTGGGTATGGGCAAGCACCATGAACTGCTTACCACCTGTGAAACATACCGCCAACTATACAACACGCAATTTCGCGAGGTCGGATAAATGGCCGCGACGAAATCGCATATAGCCAATCCCATCTGACGATTCGGTTTACTGATTCCACCAACCAATACCGCAACGACTGCCAATACTGAATACCGAATTCGCCGTGCGGCAGAATGCCTGCGGCATAACCGGCTGGCGGGGAGCGGCAAGGACAGCTACGCGTCTGGTTTTCCACGCTTGGCCAGCGCCGTCTCTAAGACGTCCCGGATAAAACGCGTATAGGGAATGCCGCGCGCCGCGGATTGCCGCTTTACGGCATCCAACAGCGCTTTGGGCACACGCATATTAATCTGTGCATTTTTTTTCTGGATTTCAAACCGCACCGGCTTGAATTGTGTGAAATCCAAATCCGAGAGATCCTCGGCAAGAAATGCGCTGGCCGCCGCATCCGTCTTTAATCGTGGAACTTTACGCTTCATAATGCTTTATCTCCTTTTGGTGCATGTACCGGGCACTGACCGGGCGGATCAGCCGCAGCGCACCACGCTGCCGGATGGTAAAGGCCACAAACATTGGCCGCCCCTTGGAATTCCTGCCTATCGCAATCAATCGGTCCTCCACATCCGAGTGACCGGGATCCGGCGCAACGCGAGGCTCGCGGTCAAATATCGCTTCGATCTCGGTGATCGAAACCCCGTGCTTCTGACACTTGGCCCGGTTCCCCGCATCCCAGTCGAATCCCGCGAAGGTATTGTCCATCACAGCATACTACACATTTGTATATACACAATCAAGCGGCATTCAGCCGCGCCCCCCAGGGCCTTTTAGTTTTCCCTTTATTCAGCCTTTTTCGTCTTCATGACGCTTCGGAACAGAACGATTTACTGGGAAGCTTGATCAAGCTGTCTCCCAAAAA
>JGI20133J14441_1002796_pt1 | contig 11583 bp, 22 predicted proteins | sample RS3BMetagenome_FD_14441 | JGI IMG/M metagenome (IMG submission 14441)
GAGAAAACATTACGTTGCCGCCGGGTAAGCCGGTGCATATAGCCGGTCCAGTCGCCGTTTTGGGCGTCGCTTCGGGTCCAGGGGCCGAAGGAAGCGACACACCCTGGGACAAGGGGAGCCTCCTGGTCGTGGCTGAATACGACCCTGGGGATGTGGGCTTCACCGCCCAAGCGAGCAGTTCGGGAAGTAACTTTACGACTTGGTCTTTGGTGCAAACGGTGCCCCTTTTCAGTTCGAATGGCATCCTGTCGTCCACCGCCAGCATACCGGCATCCGGCCAAGGGGCATTTAGCCTCTCGGCCATAGGGGCATCCGGACAGGCTATGGGCTTGCAGTATCATACTTACCTGCTGTTGCGAGTCAATCAGACCTATAGCGCTGTGGTGTATCCGTCGATTGATGTTGCTGGTATGGCTGTGGTTACCAAGGGGACCACCATTGCCAGTTCCGTTCCGGCGACAGCCGCATGGTCTTACTCCGGCACGTGGTTGGACAACACGGGCAATTACGTGGCCCAGGGCGGCTCCTTTGACGTTTACGACCTGACCGCTGCTGTGGGTAACTATCCCAGCTATATTGTCGTTGTCACCAACGGCTCCTCAACTGCGGCCGCCAGCGTCCAGGCAGGCTTTCTGACCCAGAACCGACTGTGGCTGCAAGGGAGGTGAAACAGGTGGCGCAGATCAAGCACGCCGATAAGGTGGAGAGGGGCCCCGACGGGCGCTTCCGGGCGAAGCGCGGGCGCAAAGCAAAGGGTAAGAAAAGCCGCAAGCGTCGTGAAAAGAAGGCCCGGGGATGATCCCCGGACCTTCTTCTATTCGTTTGTCACCAGGTGGTCGTCCTCTATTAGTTTCCTTAGCAGCCTTTTTGCCGAGCCGTCGTCCAGTGCCCGCGCGACGGCGATTAGGCTGCTGGCCCGGACCGGCCGGCCGGCCATTATGCGCCGGAAGGTGGGCCGCGAGATGCCTGCGGCCCTGGCGAGTTCCGCTTCCGTTACTCCGGAGAGGGCCCGATATTCCATCACGGACTGGCGGAGGGACGCTGGCGCCACCACGCTTCTTTGCCCCTTCATTGTTCGATTTCCGCCAGCAGCCTGACCCAATCCCCCGCATTCTGGCGGATGAACTCAACTGTGGTTTGTAGGTCTTCGGCGATCCTCATGACGCTATCCGTTGACGCGTGTCTCGCCTCTGGGTCTAATCGCTCCAGCAGGTCGAGTGCTTTGCTGATATGCCTTCCCACGTGGATGCTCCAGTATTCGTGTGCGATGTCATGGTCTGGCCGCATCGTCCCTGCCCCCTCGACCGTGGCTAGCAACCTCAAACAGTGCGCCTTCCAATCGGCGCCATTCCGCCACGGTCTGCGCGGCCCGCCGTGCGTTTCTGGCTATGTCCAGCAGCGTCTTGCGCACGGTGTCCGGATCCTCGGGCATCCCGGTTGTGAGAGCGCCCGCCGCAGACCTTATCCGTTGAATGGCGGGCGCCACTGCCTCCGCCCATACGTCTTGGACGAGCAAAGCTACGGCTATCTGCCTCTCGGTCAGTGGTACTTCGAAATGGGAGGCTAATCCCGTCATATCGGCTCCCTCCGTTCTTGCGTTCCCCTTTTTGCCCGGTCATTCTGAGGATGGGAGCCACCCCAGTCCTCCATTGTCAACGCATTCACCTTCTTCCTTTTCTTCCTTCTTGTAGGGGCTTTTCGCCCCTGGCCGACAGCGGTTCCTCACCCCCTTCTCTTTAAGTTTAGCATAGTGTGACATAGTTTGTCAAATTGGGAGGCTGTGACATGGCAATGGATCGCGAGGCTTGGCAACATGTGGAACCCCAGAAGCCATTAGGGTTGGGCGTCCCCGACGGAGAGTACACCTGCCGCTTGGTTGGCGTGACACCGGGCCCGAAGGAGTACGCAGAGAAAGTGATATTGCAGTGGGAAATCGAGGACGACGACTACAAGGGGCAAAGGGTGAGTTCCGCCTATGGGCAGACCACCGAGACGGGGGTTGCTATCTTCAAGCGCGACCTCCAGGTCTTGGGTGTGAACGCGAGCCCTGGCACAAGTTACACGGCGGCGATGGCGGCGCTGCACCTAAAGGTGGGCGTGCTTGCCAGGGTTCGGGTCGCCACGGGCAAGAGGGGATTCCAGAACCTCCGGCCGATGCGGTTGGTCGAGGAGGCCGATTTGCCGGAGTTGGGGAAGGAGCTCCCGTTCTGATGGTCCCCGAAATCCTCCCTGTCGGCCAGGCAGTCCCCATCGCTGTTGGCACCCCCGACACCGGTTGCGTGTGTCGGCTTGTTGGGGCCTCAGTCGGAGACGATGGCATTACGATGCGGTGGGAGGTACTGCTCCCTTTGCGGCCGCAGGCGGATGTCCCACTGGTCGAACCCTTAACCCGGCGCGAACTCGGGGTTTTGGACCTTATCGCCCAGGGCCGAACGGTCAGGCAGGTGGCTGCGGAACTCGGTCTGTCCGACCGGACGGTGCGGAGCCACCTCACGCACGTGATGGACAAGCTCGGTGTCCACAACCGGCCCCAGGTCGTCCTCGCCGCCGTCACCCGAGGGTTGATAACCCATTAGGTGCCTTTCCCCGGCCGACGGAGGCATCCGGTCGGATGTCGCCGCCGGCCGGGGGGATAGGGCTCCGCAGGAGTGCGACCTGAGCACCTGGTCGGGGGAGGCAAGGGGCGGGTTTTACCTGCCCCGCCGTCCAGTCGCCGGTCTTGAGACGGCTCGGCGGCCGGACGGGGGGACAGGGGCCTCCCGGGAAGGCGATAAACTCCGGGGGTTCGGGGGCGGAGCCCCCGAGAGCCCCGGCGAAGAGGAGGTGATGTCGTGCGTTACAGGATGCCGTTTATCCCCGAGCCGATACCGGACTTTGCCCGCCGCTTGGTGGTGATGCCCATCAGGGATTGGCCTGACCTCAGCCGTGTGACCGTCGATGCTCTCCTGGCCGCGTTGGTCGTGGACGAACGACGGCAGGCTCATGCGCTGCTGTCGGCCGAGCTCCTCCGCCGTTGGCAGGCAACCATCCGCGCCATTCGCCGCAGCGTCGTGTGATTGTAGTGTGACTGCGCCTTGCTGTTATTAACTTGAAGACACTGCCAAAACTCATTTGCTGACCCTGAAAACCGCGCCATGCCTGCATCTGTAAAAACCTGGAGTTTTACACGAAAACGCGAAGTTCCGATGCTTGGATTAGCGAAAATTCGCTGACGGCCAGGGGGGGCGGTATGGCGCAAGCCGGTGTAGTCGAACGGCCGTTTCACGGTTTGGCGGCGGTCGCGCGGTGTGGCACGAAGGCCCAGGGGGCGCGGTGCGAGTCCGGACATACCACCCTGGTGCCTGTGCGCTGTGGCCGGGAATACTGCCCGACATGTGGGCGCGACGATAGCGCGGTGCATCGCCGCCGCCAGGCTCGGTTTTTGGCCCGATTGCGGAAGGTGGTTGCCGTTGACTACTGGGTGGTGACGTTCCCGCTGTCGGTGCGTCAGGCTCTCCGCGATCCCGTGCATCTGCGCGCGGTGGGACGTGTCGTCAGTAGGGTCTTCCGGGCCTTGGGTTATGCCAGGGGTCTGCGTCGGTGGCATTGGCGGGGCGACCGGAGCGCCGTCTGGAATCCCCACCTGAATGTCATCATCCCTGGCGGCTTTGTGCCTGCGGCGGAGATCGAACGGGTCAAAGCCGCGTTGGTCCAGGCGCTGACAGCTTATTTCTTGGGCCTGGGCATTACCTACTCGGGTCCGTGGGTTATCAATATGACCGTTCGCGCGGGGGCTCCCGCCCTACAGCACCTGGCGCGGTATGTGACCAGAGCCACCTTCGGCCGTTGGGAGGCTGATCCCGACATGGCGATGCGTCTGGAGGGTTTCCGCAACGCCAGTTGGTGGGGCACCTGGTCAGGGCCCGACCTCTGGCAAGTCAGTGGCGATCCGGACACGGTCGCCGCCCGTTTGCATGCGGGCCTCTGTCCCCATTGTGGGGCACCCATCGCTAGAAGATTGGGCATGTACGACCTGCGGGGCGATTGGGCGTGGTCGCTCCGTACCCGTCGGTGGTATCCTATCATTGGACCACCGGGGGAGTATGTTTTGGTGGAGGAGGGGACGACATGACGGGCGCGCAGGAGAGTTTCATTCAGGAGGCTAAGGGTATCGCCGGCTTAATCCGCGCCTTGGAGCCGCGTCTTTACGCGTCGGTCCTGGTGGCTCAGATGGCGGACGAAACCGGCTGGGGCACCAGTGAGCTCTACCGGTCTGCCCACAATGCGGCCGGGATCACCATTGGCCCGCCCACGTACCATTATGCGGTCTACCCGACATGGGACGACTTCGCGAAAGGTTACGTGGCCACCATCCATAACGGGCTCTACGGCGCCGTGCTGGCTGCCGATTCGGCCGAGGCGCAGGCTCGGGCGCTGGGGGCATCGCCCTGGGCGGCGAGTAAATACGAGTCGGTACCGGGCGTTCCGGGTTCGGCTCTACTGGAGATAATGCAGGATGCCGAACTCTACCGATTGGACCTGCCGGCCGAGCCTAAGCAAGCCGGATCGGACGAGATGACTATCGTTCGGGGGCCGGCCGAGGTGACGGTCACCGAACGGACCGCCCAGGGCGCGACGGTGGGGCAAACCCAGCATTACCACCTGGAGCCCGACCAGTACCTGACCGAGGAGGTAAAGCCGGATGGCGAATCTGGCTGATTACGTGGCCCAGGTCGGCGCCGAATACGGGATACCTCCGGACCTCTTTGTCGCCCAGTTAGACCTCGAGTCCGGACTGAATCCGGCGGCCGTGGGCCGCAATACCGATGGGTCGTGGGACCGAGGGATCGCCCAGATCAATAATCGCTGGCATCCCGAGGTCACGGATGCCCAAGCCTTTGATCCTGCTTTTGCGGTTCCGTGGGCCGCACAATACCTGCGCGGTCTCTATGACCGCTGCGGCACTTGGCAGGGGGCGCTGGAGGCCTACAATTCGGGATCTTGTACGGGAGCGCCGCAGTACGCGAGGGCGGTGCTCACACGGGCCGGGCGCTTGCAAGACGTGGCGGTCCTGCGGCCGTACCCGTCCCTGCCTGCCGGCGATTCGCGTTACCTGGCTTTGGGCGCGGTTGTCTTGGCACTGCTGGCGGTGATTGTATGGGCCTAGCTGTTGCGGTGGATGATCTGACTTTGCCGCCGTCGCCGGCGGCTGAAGTGGGCCCCGAGGGCGGTTCCGGCCCCGATGAGCCATCGCCGACGGTCGAGGTCATGCCGACGGCGGAGGAGATCGCGCCCATCCTGGCCGAGATTGCGCGGGTCTTGTACGATGCCGAGCTTGGTCGGCGGGGGCTTCCGCCCCTGAGTGAGGCTGAGGCTGAGGGTATCGCCAAACCTGCAAGCAGACTGGCTGTGCGCTACCTACCTCGGGCCGGTGGGCAAGTGTGGGATCTTGTGGCCTTGGCCGCTGCGGTCGTGGTGCCTCTTCAGGCTCGGCGGGCACTACCCGTCGGTGGTGGTGCCCGGCCGGAACCGGGCCCGCCAGCAGACTTGCCCGATGCACTTAAGGGGTAAGGGGGAAATTGGGTTGGGCATCATGGACGATTTGATTCGGAAAGTCGGGCCCCATGTCCAGAACACGCCATTGGCCGTATTGGAATCGGCGCTATTCCCGCAACTGCGCCGGCTTGAAGAGCGCATGCCCACAAAGGTGAGGCCGGTCCTGCTTGAGATCGTTCAGGAGATCTGCCGGGCGGCCGATTTTAAGCCGGAGGATGTCTTCCCCGGTGGGACTGGCGGGTCCAGTGCATCTTAGAACCGATGATCGCCTAATCATCGTTGGGCCGACCGGATCAGGCAAGAGCACCCTGGCCCGCGCCTTGCTTCGGCGCGTGCGGCACCGCGTTGTCGTCGATTCCAAGGCTGGGCCCGAATGGGACGGCTGGGGTGAGCTTGTTACGCGGCCGGAGGATCCGGCCCTGCGTTCGGCGGACCAGGTTCTGTTCCGGCTGCCGCCGGCGGCCGATCCTGACCTGTGGGATGCTCTCTTCTGGACCTTGTTTCGTTCGCGCCCGCATACCTTGGTTTATCTGGACGAGGCCGCGCATGTCACCAAAGCCGGTTGGGAGCCTCCGGGGCTCCGGGCGATTATCACCCAGGGGCGCAGCCGTGGCATTGGTCTTTGGGCGTCTATGCAGCGTCCAACCGAGGTAAGCAATTTTCTCATATCCGAGGCCGAGCATGCTATTGTCTTCTGGCTAGACTTGCTGCCGGATGTAAAAAAGTTGACCGGTAAGCTGGGCGAGGGAGTGAAGCGGGCCCAGGGCCTGGCTCGGTACGAATGGCTTGAGTGGAGCAGGGACACCAGGGTGGTCCGAAAGCACCGTCCTATAGACCTGGAGGTGACAGCCGATGCCAATCCTGAAACACCGTAAGCCGCAGGGGGAGGCCCCTGGTCCGGCCGGCACCAAACCGGTGCTGCCTGGGTCATCGGACAAGGCGGCCGCACGCGCGAAGAACCTGGGCAGTTTGCTCGCTGTAGCCGGTATCCACACCGAAAAAGACCTGGTGCAGTGGGTGTACGGCGCGCTGGAGGCTCGCCTGGGCGCTGAAAAAGCCCAGGCTCGAATCCGGGAGGTCTGGGCCTTTAGGCCCGGCTTTCGCCGGGCGCCGGCCCGAGATCTGGAGACCGCCACCGAAGACAAACACGAATAACGTTCCGAATCGCCGGTAGCACGGGCAAAGTGGCACGTGCTACCTTCCGCGTTTTATGACATGGTGGAGGCAGCATGAGGAACCAAAGGAGGGATAGTCGGCTATGGAGTGGGATTGGGGCGAATTCATCCAGGTGGGCATCTATGCGGTCATCTTCATTTTCCTGCTGCGCAAGATCTTGCAGATGTTCCCGAGCACCTCGACCTTTGCCGGTGAGATCTAAACGGAGAGGAGGAGAAAGGGGGAAAACAACTTGGCAATCGTACAGGTGCCCGTGAAGAAAGTCATCCGTCAGGTCGGATCTATCCCCTACATCAGTGGGGGAGGGTCGGCAGAGCCGTTGACGCTCGACAATGTTGAGTACCTGAGCAGGCTCAAGCTCTCGCTGATCGGAACGATGACCTGCGTCGGAACCTCGGCTAATTCCGTGTTTTCCCGGGGCCCTGCCGCGCTGATTAAGAACATAGCCTTAATTGTCAACGGCAAGTCCTACGTGCAAAACACCGACGGATTCGGGCTGAAGCTGATCCGGAGCATTCAGCATCCGGGAGTCCGGGATGCCGTTCTGGCCCCCGTGGCTTCCTCCGCCAGTCCTGGCACCGCGAATAAATGGCAAGCCCACTACTACATGGATGTGGCCGTCAATGAGTTAGCGAACGACTTGCGCGGCGTAATTTGGACCCAAAATCGTGAGACGCAGGTTCAATTGCAGGTGATTTGGAACCCTGAATCGGCGGCTGTTAATTTGGGTTCCGGCAATACTGCCACCTTTTCCGGTTCGCTGGTGGTGTCTTCCACGACCTTCGACGCGCCGGCTCCGCGCAAGGTGACGACCAAGACACCCAAGGGGCAGACCGTCGAAACCTTTGGCTTGTTGGCCCAAGCTTCGGTCGTCCACCAAATCATCAAACGTAACCAGCCAATCACGCAGACTGGACAGAATACGGTCAAGATCCCCAAGGGTCAGCAGATAATGCGCATAGTGTTCGCCGTGAAGAACAATGGCGACTATAATACCGACATCGTGGACCAGATCCAGCTAAATATCCAAGACTTCACGTATCCCTTGACCCTCGAGAAAGACGACCTGCGGGCCCAGCTTGTGGACCGTTATCGTTGGCCCTATGACGCGACCACGGGGCTCCCTTACGTGCCCGATGGTGGCGGAGCCGAGGCGACTGGAATCTACGTTCTGGACTTCTGGGAAACCGGTACGACGCGCGACCTCCTGGACAGCAGCCGGCTGACCGTGCTTGATGCCGAAGTCCAGATTGATCCCGGCGCGACGCTCGCGAACGCCAGCATTGACACCTACATCGAGCAGTTGATTCCGCTTTCCAAACCCCTGACGGAGGTCTAGTGCCGTGCGCGCAAAGAACCTGATCGCCGCCGTGGCCGGCGCGGCCGTGTGGCTTTGGTCACGTACCCCTGCCGACGTAACGGTTCTGATGGGCTTGGCGGCCCTGGAGCTTCTGGCGGGCTGGGTTGTGGCTTGGCGGTCTCGCCGGCATTGGGCCGATGTCTTCGATCCCTGGGTTAGGACGGTCGCCTACTACGTGATTCTGTTGGGCGTTGCGGCCTTGGCGGGGCCCCGCTTTGGGGTCCCCGCCGTCCGAACCCTGGCATCGGTGCTGGTTGCCGGCGAGGTCACGCGGCTTTGGCGATTGCTCTCGGCCCTGGGCGCAGTGGTCGGGATTGACGAATCGCTGTTGGGGGGGGCAAACGGTGGAATACGGCCTGCCCAAGCAGAAAAAGTATCCTCTAAATAGCCCGAAACGTGTTGTGGCAGCCCGTGCCTACGCGGTGAAGAATTGGCACCTGTACAGCCCGGCCGAAAGGCGGGAGTTACGACACCGGATCGAGGCTGCGGCCAAGAAATACGGCATCCGGTTGAAGGGGGGTTGGCCCCGTGGCTAAGGGCGGTGGTGACTGGCTGTTGATTGCCGGGTTGGCCGCCTTTGGCTATGTGGCTCTCCGGGCCGCCGAGGGCCCGACCGTTGGTCAGGTTCCGCCCGACACCGGGGGCATGCTGGCATTGGCGAAGGAATTGCAGATTGCGCAGGAGATAGGCAAGCGCAACCCGACCGCCGGCAAGGCTCTGGCCCAATACGCTATGCAGCATGCTGGGGTGGGGCCGGACCTGGCGACGGAGGTGTTAACGTCGCCGCCCGTCGAGGGTGTGGGGTTGGCGGCCGCCGGCTACGGCATAAAAGGGATAGGCGAGGCGGTCGGTCCGGTCGTCCGGAGCATCTGGTCGGGGATCCTGGGCGGCGTGCGCCGCGTTGAGTCGTCGGTTGTGCGGTTGGCCCCTGGCATCGAGTCGGTGGGTGAGGATGTGGCGAGGGTGGCCGAGGAGGCCGCCCCCATCGTCGAGGAGGCGATACCGTGAGTGGCGAGGATATAGCCGGCTTGGTGCTCCTGGCCCTGGCCTATGTCTTATGGCGCAAGCTCTCGGCGCCCCCGACGGCCGAAGCTGCTACCCAGCAGCAGGTGGCAGAGGCTGCCGGCAAGCCCGCTTACCTGGTCCCCGCCTACGGAAGTGTGCGGCCGCAAGCGGGCAGTCTTGGTCTCGGGGAGACGACTTACGTCGTCCGGCCGGGCGACACCCTGTCCGCTATCGCCGCCCGCTTCGGGCAAAGCCTGGCGGCCGTCGAACGCGCCAACCCGGCCATCGCCGACCCAAATTTGATCTATCCCGGCGAAACCGTGGTGGTGCCTGGCCGGCTTCCGCCGTCCGTGCCCGACTTGCGGGCTGTGGGTCCGATGTGCCCGCTGCCTGTGCGCGGGGGTGGGCCGATGTGCCCGTTGCCGTCAGGAGGTCAGGCCCTGCTCAACCGATTTGTGACCTTCGGCCGGGGAGGTGGTGATTAAATGGCGACCAGTCACGATTCTGCCTGGGTTTGGGTGGTGGGCATCCTGGCGGTCATCGTGCTGTTCGGTCGGCGCATCGAGTCTTGGCTGGAAAACAGCCTCGGCGGCGTCGAGCTCTACGGCCCCAACGAGTACATGCCCCAGGAACCCATGACCGGCAGCCTGCCGGAGGCGGGTCCGGGGCCCACGAGCCCGTTTGACACGGAACTGAGTCAATATGTGGGGAGTGTCCTCCAGGGGCAGGAGCAAATGAACCAAGCATTGATGGGGCAGTTCCTGCACCAGTTGCAGTCCCAAAGCTCCGGGGCCGGTGCGGCTCCTGGCACCAGTGGTATCGCCAACCCGAACGTCGGTTTCCAGAACTTCATCACCGGGCTGCACCAGTTGCAGCAGCAGTACATGGCAGCCAAAGGCAACGATGTATTGCAAGCCCAGATTCATGCGCAGGCAGAGGAACTGAGGGCCGCGGCGGCCGCCCAGGGCCTTGGCACCCTGACGTATAACCCCACCTACGGCTACACGACCTTGTCTGTCCAGGGGGTGCAGTTCTGATGGCCGGCCACCGTCTGCCCGATGAGCCGCCCGGCACCCTTCTGGACGCGTTCTTCCGGCATTTCCCCGATCCGGCGGCGGCCCCGGCGGACTTGCAGCCGGGCCGGTCCCCTGTAGCGGCCATGCCGCTGCCGGGCTGGCAGAAGGTCTGGCTCGGTGTTCCGTCTGCTGGGTCCGGGGAAGTTCCCTTGGGCTTGCGTGCAGCATCCTTCACGTGTCAGAACCTTTCCCCGTTCACGTTATACCTGAGCAGCTTCGATCCGCGTCCGTCTCCTGACAGCTTCGACTACGTCGTCCCCGCCGGGGCTTCGGTCTCTGGCCCCTTGCCGGGAGCCGAACGGCTCTTCTATTGGTACGATCAAACCGTGCCGTTGACTGGCTCTCAGGTGCCCGGTGCGGTGTGCTATGTTTCCGACGCGCCTGGCACCTATGCGCGCATTGAAGCCGGCCCCCTGCCGGCATTGGGCAAGGGGCCGACGACGCAGTTTGCTGCCTACGCTGAGAGTTACCGGGGCCAACCGCTTGCCACCGATCCTGCCAGCGGTTACTATTCCACGTACGGGCTGTCCGCGATCACGTTCATGCATCGCGCTCAACGCGTCACGGTAACAAACATTACGGCCGACAGCATGTATTATGTCAGACCTTATACGGATGTGCAGGCTGCGGCTCCGCCGGGCACTTGGGTGTCAACGAACCCGACGCTTACGTCGGTCACTGGTGAGGATATACCCATTTACCCCCTGCTCGGCAATGGTGGCGAAAATCTGGCGTTGCCGCCCGGCAAGCCTGTCCATATAGCCGGTCCAGTCGCCCTGCTGTATAATGCTCTTGGCGCGCGCGCGGCAGGGGGCAACACCGATTTTAACATGGGCGCGCTCCTGGTCGTGGCTGAATACGACCCTGGAGACGTCGGCTTTACGGCTCAGCCTAGCAGCTCCGAGACAAACCTTACTACGCAATCCTTGCTTGATACCCTACCGGTCTACGGTGCGAATGCGATCCTGCCAAACACCGCAACCATACCGGCCTCCGGTAAAGGAGCGTTCAGCCTCTCGGCCGTAGGGGCATCCTCATGCGGTTTCGGATTGCAGGAGCAGGCTTGGCTGTTGTTGAGCGTTAACCAGACCTACAGTGCCGACGTGTATCCTGGACTTGATGTTGGTGGTATGGCTGTGTGTGCCAACCCGATTTCGGTCGCCAGTTCCCATCCGCCGACAGCGGCATGGTCTTTCTCCGGCACGTGGCTTGACCAGAGCGCCCATTACGTGGGCGTCAGCGGCTCCTTTGATGCCTACGACCTGACGAGAAGCGTGGGCAATTATCCCAGCTATGTCGTCGTCGTTACCAACGAATCCACGTCTGCGGCCGCTAGCGTTCAGGCGGGCTTTGTGACGTTGAACCGACGGTGGCTGCAAGGGAGGTGAAATAGGTGGCGCAGATCAAGCACGCCGATAAGGTGGAGAGGGG
>JGI20133J14441_1002797_pt1 | contig 11582 bp, 9 predicted proteins | sample RS3BMetagenome_FD_14441 | JGI IMG/M metagenome (IMG submission 14441)
CTCGCCGAGGAGGCCAGAGGCCGCGAGGCTCGCCAGTCCGACGGTGCCGGCTCCGATGATGGCGAGGTGTCCGCGACGCACGGTTGGTCGAAGGCTGACGTGGATGGCACAGGCCAAAGGTTCGATCATGACCGCGTCTTCGAGGCTGAGTGTGTCGGGCACCGAGTGAATTGCGCGTTCATGGGCGATGAATTCGTTCGACCATCCGCCACCGGTGGAGGCGCAGTAGCCGAGTTGGATTCCCTCTTTGAGGTCACCGATGGTGGTGGACTCACAGCGTTGGGTCTGCCCACTGGCGCAGAACTCACAGGGGGCGAGGCCGCGGATGGCGCAGGTGAGTGCCGGTTCAATGACGATGCGTTTGCCCGGTGCATCGACGCGCTCGCCGACGATCTCGTGTCCAGGGGTGAAAGGAAGCGAGGTCAGCGCCTCGAAGTAGCGCGAGGATTGGAAGAACACGGTGGCGAGGTCGGAGCCGCAGATGCCTGAGAGCAGTGGACGTACCCGTACCCAGTCAGACGAGGGCAGTCGTGGAGCGTCAACGTCTTTGAGCGCGAGCGGTCCCGATTCGATCGCCTTGTCGGTGAGTCGATCTTTGAGTACGCGGGCGGTGAGGAACCGAGCCGGTGAACGACTGATCACGAGCGCTTTCATAGTGACCGTCCGATCGGGAGAAAGATACTGCCAAAGCCCTGGGCACGAGACCATTCTTCGATGAGCCACCCGCGACGCCTTGCAAGTTGGCGCAGCTTGGAATCCGGGTTCACGGCAACGGCGGTGCCGGCGGCCTCGAGCATCGGGAGATCGCTGGCGGAGTCGGCATAGGCCACGGTCTCTTCGATCTTGTATCCATGGTTGGTGGCCACTTTACGCAGGAGGTCTCCACGCGCCTCACCGATCGGCAAGGCGCCGGGTACGTCACCGGTGAGGTACCCATCGGCATCGGTAGCCATGTTGAGTGCCAGCATTTCATCAAAGAGTGGTGCCATGGGTGCGACGGCAAAGGAGAGTGCGCCGGTGATGCAGACGGTATAGTGGCCCGCCCTGCGATGCGCTCGGACCCGAGCGAGCCCGAGCGGGAAGGACTTGCGTAAGAGGTAGCCGGTCAGGAATTCAGGTGCGCGTCGCTCAAGCTCGGCGAGCTCAGCACCGCGATAGCGTCGGTAGAAGTAGCGCAGGAAGTCTGAGCGGTCTCGGCCATCGAGCGCGAGGAGCTTTGGTCCCTCCGCCAACAGAGAGGCAGCGATGGCGAGCTTATGGCCACCCTCGACACTGGCGGTGGCCAGCCAGGCGAAGGAGTCGACCACGTTGGCGGCCAGAATGGTGTTTTCAAGGTCAAAGGCTGCCAAGCGGTGGCCGGTGAGGAGGGAGGAGCGCAGTCGATCTTCGCGGGAGACGCGCTTGGGCGCGCTGCTCTTTGGCCGAGTTCGCGCACGTGCGTGTTCGACCACCGAGGGGAGGTGGGTCTCAAGGACAAAGGACTCCCAATCGATGAGATGGGGATCGATTGCGATGGTCGCTCGGTCGGTGTCATCCAGGGTGGCAGCGAGCTCCATTAAGTTGTCGGCCAGATAGATCGCTTCGCATTCGGCATAGGCACCGTAGAGTTCGACGTAGGACCCAGCGCGCTCGAGGCCTTGCTGCGTCTCGGCCAGGCGGTCCTGGTACTCGGTGAAGTTTGTCCTCAGTGGTAGCTTGGAGATGATCTTGGTCGAGGTATCGACGATGCGCTTGGATCGTCGGAGGGTCGACTCGACCTGGCCCCTGGCGGGGTAGGTCCATTCGGGGATCGCGATGGCTTGACCGATGTCGTCATAGAGTGGGTTGGCACCAAAGTAACGCCGGATGAGCGAGACGAGCTGGCGATACTTGAGCGGATTCTGTGACCCAGATGCCGCATGGTAGAACCTCGTGGTCGCCGGGGGATGCGCCGCGGCAGCCAAAATCGCTCCAACGACCAGATCGACCGGGATGACGTCGACGACGCCCTCGGGCACGCCAGGGAAGTCCTTCAGGAGACCTCGGGCAAAGGAGATGATGATCGGCTCCGCCATCCTAAAACCACGGATCCAACCGGGGTAGGGGTCGCGAAGCGCTGATTCAATGATGGAGGGTCGCACGATTGAGAGCGGCACGTTGGCACGTTCAGCCTCCAAGAGCCGCTCACCAAGCGCCTTAGTCATGGCATAGGCGTCGGGCCAACCTAGGCTCTGTGCCCGTGCGCGGCCCTTGGCGACCATCTCGTCCTTCACCCAGTCAGCGCGGAGTCGCTCGATCTTCTCCGAGAGCAGGGCGACACCGGCGGCGCCGAGTTCGGCGATTGCTGCCTCGCGTAGCTCGGCCAGCGTGTCTGGTTCTCGGCTCGAGGCTTCGGTGGAGATGCGTTGGGCGCGTGCTGCATCGACCTCGTGGCGCCAGGGGATCTCTGGGTAGTGAGGCTGGTCGTTGAGGGAGAGCTCGGGCGCATCGCCCTTGCGTGATCCAGCGACGTAAGCGGTGGAGACAGAGACGAAGTGACCGGGATTCTCACGACCACTGCGGGCCTTTTGGTAGGCATGCATGACTCTGGTGGGTCCGAGCAGGTTGATCTCGACCGCCTGGTCGAACATGGCGTCAAAGCTGACGGTGGCGGCCGAATGGATGACGACATCAGCCTCACTCAAGAGCCGTTGCCCCTCGGCATCAAGGCCGAGGCCATCGGTTCCAACATCGCCAGCGGCGATCCGAACACGGGTGGCGACGACGTCGCGAAAGCCATCGGCGCCAAGCGTGGTGCGTAGCCGGTCGAAGCAGTTATTGCGAAAGAGATCCTTGTCAGCACGCGCCTCAGCGCTGATGTTGCGCCCGGGGCGAATCAGGAGCACCAGGTTGGTCTCTGGCAGGGCACGCAGCACCGTCTCGACGAGAGCCGTCCCCAAAAATCCGGTCGCACCGGTCACAAAGAGCGTTTTGCCGCTTAGCGCAGAATCGAGCACCGAAGTATTCCCGTCATGTGTCTTGCCAGTTTACGTCGAGTTAGGGACGGCTGTTGCGCCTACGTCGCGCCTCGCGTTTGGACGGTGGTTTTGGTGGCGTGTACCGCTTGGAGGCCGTGGGCCGTGGCCGTTGGCTGGCGTTCACGATGCTCGATCCATTGGCGACACCACCGGAGCTGCCAGGAGGTGCAAGCCCAGCCTTTTTGGCCTGACGGGCGAGGCGACGGGCCTCGACCTGAGCTTTGTCGACCTTAAAGCCAGCGAAGACGCCCCAAGCCATAAGAGGGAAGGCCAACAGCACCAAGCTGCCCCAACCAGCGCCGAGCGCCACGATGATGGCGCCAACACCGGCGAAGCGACGTTGGTTGCGATAGATCATCACCGCGGTAATCGCCATGAGCAAGAGACCCTCGGTGATGGCAACGGCTGGGTTATCTAGAAACGATGCGTTCTTGGCCGGCTTGACTTTGCCGATAATCACCGGTGTCCAGATGGCAATGTAGGCTACGGCTGTCGCTGCGACGATGCCGAAGCCAAACTGACGTTCACGCTTTGATAGTGGGGCGGCCATACCTGGGCAAGCCTAGCGGGATGACACCGTTGTGCGTCCAGCGCCAGCACGCTGTCATTGGCTTTGCTGTGGCTTGGTGCACTAACGCAGGGACCCAGGCAACCTGAACGAGTGCTCCTGTGGCAATAGCTCGCCGGGGAGGTTCGCATCACGGTTCGGCCCGACAGCGGTACCAACAGCGATAGAGTGCCGTTGATGACGATCAAAGAGCGTAAGGAACGCACGCGCGCGTTGTTAGCCCAGAGGGCGGCGGAACTCTTTGTTGCCAAGGGTTTCGATCACACGACGGTGGAGGAGATCGCCCAAGCAGCTGGCATCTCTCCACGAACGTTCTTTCGCTACTTTGCCACCAAAGAAGAGGTGGTCATGAGCTTCTTATGGCTCAAGATCGACCAGCTGCTGGCCTCACTGGCTATGCGTCCACGGAACGAAAGTCTTCTCGAGTCGGTGCAGGTTGTTTTCCGTGCTGTGCAGGGTGAAACTGAAGTAGAACAAGATCGCCAACTCCTGCAGCTGCTCGCCACGACACCGTCGCTTCGGGCGCGTTGGCTGGTCGACGGCTGGGAATCGGCGGTTCGACTCCGCCCGATCATCGCCGATCGGCTCGGGGTTGGTATCGAGAGTCCTCGGGTGTCGCTGATCGCTAACGTTTTGTTCATGGTTACCGAGACGGTGCTCGATCAGTGGTCGGTGAACGGGGGTGACTTCATCGATCAGATGCTCGATGCCCTGGTTCTCATCGATGCAGGCGGTCTCTTGAGCGGGGCTGCAACGCAGGTATGACTGGGTGTCGCGCGGCGCCCTGTAGGTACCCGCGATCGATTGCGTCATCCACAGCGCCTGGCGGCGTTAGCACCATAGGGTAACGGGTGTGATTGGAGTCGTTGATCGACGCCGCCTGGGTTGCCGTGAGCGACGGGAACGGTGAGGTACTATGACGCGGTTGAGTGTACGCGCTGGCATTGGGCAATACTTGCGATATTGTCCTTCGCATGCAGACTGGCGAGCTGCAAGATGTTGGGGATGAGCGGGTCTGCAATCCGGTAGTACTTGCGACGACCAACACGCTCGACCGCGATGAGCCCACAAGCGGCAAGGCAGCCCAGATGGACCGAGGTGCGTCCTTGGGAGAGCCCCGACGCCTTGACGCACTCGGTGGCGCCAAGTTTCCCTGCGGCATCGATGGCGAGCAACAGCTTGAGACGAGTTGGCTCCGCGAGCGCACCGAAGAAGCGCGCTAGGTAGGGGATGGTGTCGGATTCGACGCCATCGATGCTCCAGTCGTGTAGGCGAGCTTGCGTGAGTTTAGAGGGCACTGAGCGCATCGTGGATCCTTTCGATCATGGTCGCAACCGCCGATGGCCAGGCGGCAAGATTGAGGCGGAAATAAGAAGGAGATCCTGGCAGATAGTCTTCGCCAGCTCCCACGGCCACATGGGCTCGATCGAGCAGCAGCGTGAACGCGGATTGACCTTCGGGTAATCGATGTAGTTGGGCCCATTGCAGGTAGGTACCTTCCCGCTCGGCGAGCGTCAGGACATCGAGATCACCGAGTCCCTTGGCGACGCTGAGAAAGTTATCGTCAATCATCGCGTTCACTTCCCCGAGCCATCCTCCTTCAGTGCGATAGGCCTGGGTGCCGACGATGAGCCCCATCGACGTAGCCTGAGACAGTGTGAGTAGCCCACTGGCCTCGATGCGATTGCGCAACGGTTGGTCGTTCGGGAGCTCGATGTGGGCAACCTTGAGGCCAGCGATGTTGAAGGATTTGGAGGGTGAGGAGAGGACAATCGCTCGACCTCCAACCGGGTGATCCAGCGAGGTAAAGGGAATGTGGCGAGTGTTAGGTCCGCGTAGATCCTGATGAATCTCATCGGAGATCACTGTGAGGTTGGCGCGTTCGGCAAGGGTTGCAATGCCGACGAGCTCCTCGCGAGTGAAGACGCGGCCGGTTGGGTTGTGCGGATTGCACACGATGATGGCCTGGGTATGGGGGTCATCAGCGGCCTCGGCAAGGCGGTCCATGTCAATGTGGTACTGGCGATTCTCATGGAGCATCGGAACCGTGATCAGTTGGCGTTCTGCTCCGGCCACGACGCTAAAAAACGGTGGGTAGCTGGGTGTAAGGACAATAACGCCGGCTCCTGGGTCGGTGACGGCCATCACGATGATGCGCAGCGCGGCAACGACATCACCAACGGTTCTTAGGCTGTTTGGCTGGGTTCCAAAGTTTGTTTGTGCCCACGCTTGGTAGGCCGCTTCATAATCGTTGACGAGATCGGGCGAGGGATAGCCGGTATCACCGGCCTCGAGGAGCGCGATACCAGCTTCGAGCGCGCGGCGTGGAGGTGGAAAGTCCATGTCAGCGACCCAGGCTGGCACGATATCAGCGCCGTAGCGACGCCACTTGTAGGAGTGGGCACGTCGATCTCGTACGGCAGCAATGGTCTCTTCGGGGGGCAGGAGCGGTGTCATCAGGGATCTAGTGTAGCCCCCTCATGACGCTCCCGCCAGGCTGCGTGTCAACCGATCGGATGACACGTTTTCGCAGCTCTCGACTGATTTTCATCATTGCTGCAGGTTGGGGGAGTTGGGACTGTGAAATCAAGGACGCACATGGGAACAAATCGGCTAGGGTGGTCGTTAGAAATGGCAGTGACTGACAAAGTAGTCGACTCGGATGGGTCCCCACGTTGTCATCGCGGCGGTGTAATAAGTCCGTAGTTGAAGTGTGTTAAAGGAGCGTCGATGGAATCGTCACATATGCAGGGTACAAATAAAGGTCGTTTACGTGGCAACCCGTGGTGGTCACTGATTGCGGTTGCCTTCGGGGTCATCATGGTCGGTCTCGACGCCACGGTCGTATCGATCGCGAACCCTTTTATCGCTCGCGGCTTGCACGCGAGTCTGTCAGATCTTCAGTGGGTTACCAACGGCTATCTCTTGGTTACCGCTGTACTCCTGATCCCAGCAGGGAAGTTGGGCGACCGTCTAGGACGGCGAAAGATCTATCTCATCGGGATGGCCGGATTCGCGCTGGCAAGTGCGGGTGTTGGGTTGTCGGGATCTATTGGTCTGGTCATCATGTTTCGTGCCTTCCAGGGCGCCTTTGGTGCAATGATCATGCCGAATACGCTGGCGATCTTGCGCAAGACCTTCCCGCTGGAGAAGCTCAATACCGCCATCGGCGTGTGGGGTGCGGCCTCGGCGGTGGCGATCGCCGGAGGTCCGATTGTCGGTGGGTTACTCGTCCAGGATGTTTCATGGCAGTGGGTGTTCTACCTCAATGTTCCGGTTTCCATCATTGGCATCGTCATCAGTGTCCTTGTGCTTCGAGAGAGTCGTGAGCATGACGTCGAGTCGCCCGACTTCGCCGGGATCGTGACGCTTGGAGCGGCACTGTTCTTGCTGGTGTTCGGGCTCATCAAAACCCAGACATGGGGTTGGCTGGACGCCAAGACGCTCGCCTGTTTCGGTGGGGCCATTATTGCAGCCGCCCTCTTCGTCTTTGTGGAGGGCCGTGTAACCAATCCGCTCGTGCCGTTGCGCATCTTCGCCAGTCGGGCACTCTCGATGTCCACCATCAGCGTGATCTTGAACTTCTTTGCCTTCTACGGGGTTATCTTTTTCGTGTCGCTGTATCTCCAGGAGGTTCATGGATACACCCCAATTCAGGCTGGTGTTCGCCTGTTGCCACTGACGGCGATGTTCGTCGTCTCGGCCCCCCTTGGAGCCGTCCTTAATCAGCGCTTTGGCCCTCGCTTTCCAGTCACCGTCGGTATGCTGCTTGCCGCCGCTGGTCTAGCGACCTTAACGAGATTGGAGGTCAACTCGAGCTATCTCCTGCTTGCGGTTCCATTCATCATCCTGGGCCTCGGCGTTGGATTTGTGCTCACTGCTACCTCTGATGCGATCGTCGGGAATGCCCCGTCACAGGACGCTGGGGTCGCCGGTGGTGTTCAGTCAACGGCATTGCAGATCGGCGGTGTCATTGGAACCTCCGTGCTCGGTTCGGTCTTGCTCGATCGTGTCGGCTCCACCCTTGTCGGTAAGCTGACCAAGGCGGGCGTCCCGAGTGCTATCGCACCGAAGCTTCTAGCCGCTAAGCCACTGATCGCTGAGGGCGCCGCCCCGCGGGTAGCACACATACCGGCGTTATTGCAGACCGCGATCAACAATGGCTCGCACGCCGCCTTCCTGTCAGGACTGCATGTGGCGATGGTGGTTGGGATTGTGGCCTTGCTGATCGGCGCAATTAGCGGGTTCGCCATCGGCAATCGACGACCCTCTGAGGACAAGACCATCGAAGCCGTGACCGACTGACCGGCATAGGGCCTGTTCATGTTGGTCAGACGAGCGGATTGGCCCAGTGGCTGATCACAGCTCATTGCTTGACCTATGCTCTCATAGCGTTTGGCGGCGATCATCAGGGTCGCCGCCAAACGCTGTTCGTCTTGCCGTACGTAACACATCCCTCCAGTTGGATCGATGGCTCCTTGGGATGTCCAAGTGCTTGGCTGCCCGTTTGGCACATCGATCAGAGGACTGGACGAGCTTTTTCGGTCATGTTTCAAGGTCTTCCCCAGGCTTTGGTCGAACCCTGATCTCGTTCTCCTTGTCTTCACCTCTCTTGCTCAGTCTCCTTGGCGTTGAGGGGTCATGCGCTCGGTTTTGCGAGGAGTTTCGCCGTGGTGTCTAGGCAAGCTAGCCCAATGGGCCCAGAGGCGCTTCGAGGACAGCTTCAACTCTCGGAGTCACTATGATCTATCTTTCGCGGGCGCTTAGCTCAGTTGGTTAGAGCGCAGCCTTCACACGGCTGAGGTCGGAGGTTCGAGTCCTCTAGCGCCCACCGCAGAGTCCCTGGTGAGGCTGAGTCTACAACGAGACAGTTTCAAGGGTGGCATTTGCGCCCACGGCGGCTTCAACGAGGTGTTGTGTGGATTGTGGCCCGATTGCTCTCCGCGTCCTTGCTGGGTGTGGGAGGCGATGTCTTCTAGTCATTTGACATCTCCCGTCTGACCGTTTGTGTCGGTGGCGCCAGACACCCGGCCCGAGCGTTCATCGGCGAGTAGCGCATTCATGCGCCCTTTGGTGGCAAGGAGTGACGCGAGCCTGGACGGTGTTGGCCCCTGGCTAAAACTCCAGGTGGCCGATGTGACCCCTTTCGAGCCTGCGCACGCCTTGGGGCCACCATGATCAGACGCTTGGATGTCACCTACGTTCAGGGTGCAAGGTCAGTGGATACCCACAGCTACTTGGAGATGACCGTCACTGAATATGGTGGCAGTGTCAGGTCGCTTGAGACGTGCAGTGACACCAAATTGACTGCTTGTGCCAAAGGTGAGCCGCGCAACTGCTGCGCGGATGCACCCGTCGGGATCAACTTGCCTGCGGCAAGCGTGGCAGAACCCGAACCGAGGTTGACAAAGATGAGCCTGTCTCCTCCAGAGGCGGGCCTCACGTTGATCCCGCTCACTGCGGTTGTGGATCCGTTTAACAACGGGTCATTTGCAATGGTAAGTTCTGTGACTCTCGTCGCTTGCTTCATCGCTTGGTTGATCAATCGACTGACACTGCCTGTGGGTGTCGTCGCAGGCGGTATGCCTGAAGTGAATTGCGCAGAACTGGCGGCACCAAACAGATCCCAGTAGTCGGTGAGCGTGATTCGTGGTGATGCCAGCTCCTGTAGATCCAGTTCGGCAATGTACAACGCGTGTTCCCACGTGGTTCCGAGGGCAGGTGAGCCTAGCGAGAGGGCATTGATGCCGAGGTTGTACTCGGTTATCCACACCGACAGGCGTGAGGGCAACGAGTTGATGATGTCGGCGACGGGTTGCCAATCGATGCTTGCTCCCGCCAGTAGCGTTGCCGGTGCGGGGAGCCTCGTCTTGGTGGCTTGTATGGAGGGATAGTCGTGCAATGTGACGGCGTTGATGTCACGTGCTGCGATGCTGAGCAGTATCGAGTTCCACTGGCGTTCGCGAGGGGTTGTACGCTCCGCGCTTGCGACCGCAGCGATCTGCGCGTTCGGGAAGGCTGCGCGTATCGCTGGCGCCCACGACGCGACTAGATCCGCATACGACCTTGGGGTCGGAAAGGCGCGGAGATAGTTTGAGTCAGGCAGGTAGAACTCGTTGCCGAGTTCGATGTAACGAACCGGAATCCCCATATGCGCTGCGGTCGTCAACATTTCGAGTTGGTCGCTCAACGTCGAGGTCATCACGTTCAGGTCGAAGATCGGAACAGCGCCGGTCGCACGCGTGATTGTCTTGAGCGTGGTTAGCGTGAACCCGTACCTGTGGTATCGGCCCGGCTTGGTCTTGGTCCTACCGGAGTTGGTTACGGTCGTCGATGGTGGCTGATTGACCGTTCCAGTTTGCCAATCCCAGTAGTTCGAGATAGTCCCGCCGGGATATCGGATTGTTCCAGGGGCCGCCGAGGTGACGGCGTCGATCACCGACGCGACGCCGTATGGTTCTGCCACTCCGGAATAGTCAAGGTTGGTCCCCTCGAACGGTGTCGTTATTGCGTGGGCAGCCCCCTTGCTGACGTGCAGCACCGGCCCATGTGAGCTTTGCGTGGGCCCTTGTGAACTCTGTATCGTACCACAGCTAGCCAGCGCTAAGCACGCCAGTGTGATGATGGTCACGCCGAGCCACGAGCGACCGTGTTGTCTGGCGACATGCCGTCCTGTCGTGGTGCACTTAGCCTCAATCATTGACGAGGCTCCACAGGCTGCCTGCGGTGCGATCACGCAATTGTGCTCCGCGTAGGCGCGATCGTTGTTGCCAGCAAACCCTCGATCGCAATGGCATCGCCGAGAGGAGCTGCAAGGGCTCCCATTGGGTGGCCGAAGCTGAAGGCGCCGGCGAGGTCGCCGATGTTGGGTTCCACGCGACTGGAGCTCCCAGAGATCGTCTCAGTCGAGACGACCTACGTTGAGCAACGATAGCGTCACGGAGCGAATGGAGGTCGTTCCATGACCGGGACAAGGCGCTCACCGAGATGGGGCTCGTGTTGGTCCATAACCGAGAGCCCTGTTGAGGCATCGCGTATCTGCATCGTTGACCCATCTGCTCGGTCTGCAATCGTTGTGGCTCCACGGTCTTGGGGGTGTCGCTTGCGATCGAAAGGTTGGTGCGGTGTTCGGCCACTTTTCTGACCAGCTTGCCTCTGACCAGCCCAGTTGTGACCAGCCCAGTTTTGACCAGCCCAGTGCGAGACAGGGTTTGAGCCCGGTCGTCAATGGCGAAAGGGGTGGCTTCGGTGGGCGTCGACATCGACGCCACGCCTGTCGCGATCCACGGTAATGGTGTTGAGTGGACGCTCCCTGTTGTACGGGAGCATTCGGTTGGGCGATGATCATCTGCGCTGGAGGCGACCCCGCGGAGGTGCTGTGGCCGCGTGACACCAGGGCGCACACTATGCCTGGCCAGGCCGACGTTCCCGAAGCGCTCGGTATCGAGACCGTCAGGCGCTCGACCGAGGGCCAGAACGGTTTGGTGCGAGTAGGTGCATCGTTGGCTGCACACGCCACGAAGGATCAGGCCACGTGCTGGTGCGTTCTCTGGTTCGCGAGTTTGGCGTTGCAATAGATCCTTACGCGAGATGTCATCGAGTTCCCTGGTATTTATGCTCATGAAAGGCGTTTATCCCCATATCCGTTACGGTTCAGTAGATCCAGTGAGTACAACCGGTCGGCACCCCTCGTGACCCTGTCGTTCAATCTACCACTATGGGGGCACCATGGTGGAGCGCTATGAGCAATTTGGGCGGCGTGGACTCCCTGGTTTGTGACACCGATAGTCGTCGATGCCATGAGGCTCACAACGTGTGCGGCATTGGGCGTGAGAGGTTGGATCGTTTGGTTCACAACTTCCGTTGGTGATCGCTCCTCGAGCGGTTATAGCGATGCCGGCACGCGAACGTTCGATGGCCCCTTGAGCCCGCTCTAAGGTTCTGCGTCCCCGTAAGCCTTCGACGATGTGGCGGGCGCGTCTGCATTCGAGTTGGGTGCTCGCGCTGCGCACAGCTAG
>JGI20133J14441_1002805_pt1 | contig 11559 bp, 13 predicted proteins | sample RS3BMetagenome_FD_14441 | JGI IMG/M metagenome (IMG submission 14441)
ACAGGCGTTGACCGCTTCCCAGACCAGCTTAGGCGACATCTCTCCAGGGCAGGAGGTTAACCTAACCTACGTGGTTGACGTGAGTGGTGGGGCCTCCCCAGGTTACTATCCCCTAACTCTAACCCTCGTGTGGAACCAGACTGGTTCCTTCGTGCCCTTCGTGCAAAACGATCACTTCCAGGTGCAGGTGACTCCTCCGCTGACCTCTGTCATAGCTCAGAATCCTCTCTTTTACGTGGGCATAGTGATCGTTGTGGTGATCATAGTGATTCTCCTGCTAGTGCTTAGGAGAAGGAAGAAGTGAGACTATAGCTTTTTACGTAACCTTTAATCACGCCTAATTACTTTTAAATCTCATCGTGATGCGAGTTATGTTTAGATAGTACACCAGTTATGGGATTTTTCGTTANGTGTAGCCTTGAAGTCAAGGCAAAATCTAATAACTGCTGATAGTATTACTTTCTATTTTCGTGCGATGATCTCCCAACCGATGACTGACACTGCTCACAAGGATGGGGGTGGGAAGTTGAGTGGGCAGGATATTGAAGTTTCCCTCGACTGGCCCCAACGATCTGGGGATAACCACGTATGATCCCTCAGGAGGGGTGCCCGTGACGTGTTCAAAAGTGATTGAAGAGCATAAGTTACGCCACGGATAAACACTATTTTTATATTTCACCACACACTATTCCTATTGTGGTAGTAAAAGCTCTATTTAGGTTGGCGTTGTTCCTCTCTCCAGCTTATTCCCCATTATCCATCCTGTTGGCAGGCTTGCTCTACCTATTTATCCTCCTCGCTGCAGGTCTCGCGGTGTTCTTGGCATGCATGGCAGGCTCATGGTGATGGCGTTGATAATAGCGTTGGGATTGATTCCCCTGGCTAGTGCAGGTGTCAGGGCAACGTTCTTCTATAACGGGACGGTGTTGTTCTACTTTCCCTCGAGGGGTTGGGTTGAGTTTCCTGAGAATTTCACTTTGATTACGCCCGTCAGCGACGTCATGAGGACAGGTCAACTGATAGCTCCAACGAACTTCCCTGGAACCCTTACCTTCGTTACCCAGTCGAGGGGGGTTGTGGAGCTCCAGGAGCCCAACGTCACAGAAACCTACGTGTTGCTCCCCCTCAACTCCAGGATAACATACCTGAACCCTACTCCTACTTCGGTGAAAGAGGAGAACGGCTACCTCAACCTTACCTTTGCCACCGGGAACGTAACCGTCCTATATTATGTCGTTCCAGATCAAGGTTCACTGGTCCTGAACCCTTACGTGTACACTACCTTGATCAGTAGTAGCATCTCAGCCTACATGGCTTATCTCCTATGGAGAAGGAGACCAACCCCTCAAATGACTCCTCCAGATCAACTTGACGACAGGGACGTAAAGATACTGAATGCCATAAAGTCCGGTGCAGATAGTCTAAGCAAGATATCAGAGCTCTCCCTCCTGCCCAGAACCACAGTTTACAGGAGAGTGAAGAGACTCGTTAACATGGGTATAGTTCAGGAGATAAGGGAGAGAGGAAAGGTGAAATACGTGGTGAGGGATAATGAGAAATAGCGTCATCCTCATCCTCCTAGTCTTATCTCTGGGGGCCACGGCTTTCTCCTCAGTCAAGCTTATAACGTCCACCATAACCCCCTCCTATCCCTCCCCCACCGCCTTCAGCTACAACGTGTCGGAGACGTTGGTCGTGGACAAGGAGGGATATTACACCGTGGTCATCCACAAGGGAAACTTAAACTTGAACTCCTTGTACGTCATAGTGGTATTCCAACACCTTCCCGGCAGAGGAAATGAGAAGACCGTGGTATTGACCCTCTCCTCGGAGTCTGAGGAGGTTAAGTTACACAGGGGTGTATACGAGGTCATCGTGTATTTCACCGGGACTACCCCCTCGTATGAGGGTCTCTCCACGATTCAAGGTAACCTCAGCGTGACTATATTCTACAAGGGAGAAAATTGAAGGAAAACTTTTCCTAGTCCCTGGTCTTTCCATCAAGGGTTCTCGTTGAGAATAACCCAACACGACGATCCCTCAAAGCACGGCCAGTCTACAGTTCTTCAGGAAGTCCTCCACGACCTTCATGTAGCTGAGTACGTCGTCCTTCTGCATGAACTCAAAGATGTAACCGTCGTAGTGGAGCCTCTTCCCTATTTCCCAAGCGTTCTCTACCCAATCGCCCAGTATATCAGAGAGATACGTGGGAAGTTCCCTCAATTCCCTCTCAATCCTGAAGTAGTCTCCCAACGCCTTGATCCCCTCCACTACCGCCCTGAACAGCATCTCGCTGGCTAGCGTGTGGGAATGATCCATTGTTACCTTTGCCTGCTCTAAATAGAAATCCGCAGTGTCTAGCCTTATCTTCACTACTTCCTCAGCGTCAAGCTTTCCCTCCACTGCGTCATTTGCTTCTTCCCTTGCGACCTCTCTTCCTATCTCAAGTATGGCCTCTACGAGCTTCACAAGGTTTTACTTACCACCCTGGGCTTAAAAGAGAGTTCATGGCATATTACTCCCGGCGTGTATGACGCCTAGGATGGAGAAGACTATCACTGCCGCGATACCCGCTGAGGAGGTCTCACCCAGGCTGAAGGCGGTAAACGCGATCATTAGTATCATAACGAAAACCGAGAGGGAACTCAAGATCACCTTCCACAGCTTGAGTGCCTTCCTCCTCTTCAAAAAGAAGGGAAATCCCGCCGAGAGTAGCGTGTGTGATAAGAACAGGGAGAAAAGCGAACCTGCGGTCATGTCCTCGTAGACACCGAAGAAATTGTTCGTGGCTAGACCTATTGAACTCAGGCCAAGATATATTAAGGCAATCAGGAGCACTGATCTTGCCAAGTCCGTCCTCACCAGGGCCGTCGTGAGCCGAGACAGGGCTGAATACGCAGCAATAATAGATCCTATGAGGCTATTTACCGTGAGTATTAGCATGAGCCTCTCAAAGCCGGGGCAAGCATATTCCTGGGCTATAGCCAGTCCTGGAAAACCCGAGTCTATGAGATATCCCAGATTCTCCCCAGCGGCAGCGACCTCATAGGTTGCGGCGAACACCACACTTACGGCTGCCAAGGTGAAAGCCGAGAGATAAGCCCTACTCACAGCCCTTCCTCCCCTGACAGCCTCCTTCCCCAAGAAAAATGAGGCACCTCCTCCAGCCACGGTGTAAGACACGGCCAGCGAGCCGGACGCCAGTTCAAGGGGGGATACGCCCAGGGAGATGGAGGGCAACCCCGTCCTTGTGAGAACGAGGACACCTAGGGCGAAGATCATCAGGATCTCCAGGACTGAGGTCACAAGGGTGTAATAGAGGGGCGGTCTCACCCCAGTGAGCATGATGCCGAGGATCATCAGGGGTAATCCCAACTGCAGGGGCGGAAGCAGGGAGGGAGGTAACGGGGTCATAGGGATGACTATTCCCAAGAGGTAAGAACTCGTAGAGATGATGAAGAGCATGTAACTTCCCCAGTAGAGCCAACCTGTCACGCTGGCCAGAATTCTGGGTAGGGACTCCTTGGCGAACTGATAAGTTCCTCCAACAGATTCTACCTCTTTGGAGTACTGATAGGCGATGACGACCCAAGCTCCGTAAAGCAGTACACCTATTACGGCAGCCAACGGTGTGAGCTGGCCTGCTTGAGCCAAGGCAAAGGTCAGGTAAGCCGCTACAGAGCCCAATGGGGCTATGGAACTGAGAGATTGCGAGAACAGTAAGGGCGTGGAAAGACTGTTCTCCCTCAACTGTAACCTTCTGGATAGGCTAACCACATAATTTGAGCTAAGCAGCCCAATTTAAGCTTTGGTATCCGGTGCAGGTCGAGCCTTACGTGCACCTTCATCCGTTCTATGAGGGAGGCCGACCCTCATCTTCCTTCTGACTTTCACATCTTGCCTATCTATTATGAGCCCACCATCTTGGGGAAAAGGTCTCTCTCAGCCGTGAGTAGGGACCGTAACTACAGCAGGAGTGCGTAAAGCCGTAGCCAACAGTTTCAGACAAACCGTAAAGTTTATATCATTTCGTCATAAACTCTTATATGATGCTGAGGCCTAAGGAAGTCTGCCAACGCTTAGGAATATCCTATGCAACACTTAGAGAATATGTTAAGAAGGGATACATTAAACCTGTACTAGAGACCGGGAAGTGGAGGTTCAGAGAAGAGGATATAGAGAAGTTAATGGGTATTGTTAGAAAGAGGTTCCCTACCCCTTTCTCGCTCCCATTGGGGGTAGGTGAGTCGGGATTACCCCGCTAAGGGGGCGGAGGAGTAACGGGTTTCCCTGTGACCCCTGTGAAGCCCAAGGGCTGAGGATTGGATACAAATTCATGAAAATTCAATGAAGCCAGAACCCCCAGAAGTATATAACCCGCCTAATCACCAAGTTACATGTGAAGCCACTCTCCCTACTCCTGCTAGGTTCCTCCATTTGTTTGGCTTTAGGTGGCTCCCTGCTTATGGGATCAGTCCCCTTGGGACTGACGATATCTACCTACGTAGTCATCCTCGTTCTCCTGGTTCTAACTTACCTCGTTGAGAGGGGGAATAGGATCGCTGAGGGGATTGGGGCCTTGATGGGAGTTCTGGCCATCGTCTCCTCGTCCCTGTCACAGGCTCACCTCTCCGCTCTCCTTCAGTTTGGATCAGACCTTCGCCTCTCACTGCTCGACGTACTTATGGTGCTGGGCTTCTACGTGTTTCCAGCGACCTATCTGGTCCTCTACGCTAGAGAGAGGTTAAGAGAAAGAAGTGGACCTGGAAAAGTTTGAAATAGTCGTTATCATACTACTGTTTTGGTATGCATGTCATCGACTCAAGTGCAAGAATAGCGGATCTATTGGGTTTACTCAGCGTTCTCCAGAACACCTTCGAGGGAAAGACTGACCTATATGAGCTGGAGAAGGAGATGGAGGTAGACGTGGACGATCTGATGCCCATAGTTTACGCAGCGAGCTACATGGGTTTCGTCACTGTAGGTGACGGTGATATAATAATCACGGACAAGGGTTCTGAGTTCCTGAAGTCTAACATAAAGAGGAGGAAGGAGATGTTGAGGGAGAGTCTCCTAAAGACGGAACCCTTTAAGACAGCCAGCGAGCTCAAGGTCTTCACCTTGGAGAAGCTGAGGGAAGCGTTGGCTGAAAAGGGCATTCAGGCCTACAACAAGCCAGAAGGTCTCTACGAGCTCCAGCTCATCCTTCTGGAGTGGGGTGTATATTCCGGTCTGATCTCCAGAGTGGACGAGGAGAGGTTTAGAGTCAACTACGATGGGGCGTAATCCAAGGAAGGTTTTTATGAAATCCCTGCCAGTGCTTTAGCATGGAGGAGAAACCGGAGCAGATAGAGCATAAAACTGGTGAGGCCGACGTCTTTAGGACTAAGGTCTTTGGGATACAGGACGGACTCATCGGTGTCGGGAGTATAGCCTTAGGTGCAGCAGGTTTCTCTCACTCCAGTCTGATAGTCCTCGTCACTGGGCTGATCGCCACTGTGGCGCAGGCCTTCTCCATGGGGATAGGAGAGTTCATCTCTACGAGGGTGAGGATGCAGGTCTTTCAGAACGAGATAAGGAAGGAGAGCTATGAGATAGATAACTTCCCGGAGAAGGAGAGGGAGGAGCTGATCTCCTTTTACGAGAGCAAGGGGATATCGAGGGATGAGTCCTCCAAGATAGCCGACATCCTTCTGAGGAATAAGGGAGTTGTCCTGAACGAGATGATGATCCACGAGTTGAAGATATTCCCTGAGGAGTTCGAAGCTCCCGCTAAGCTTGGTCTACTGATGGCCTTGTATTTGGTGATCGGAGGGTTGATCCCGCTGATCCCGTTCGGACTCGACACGTATCTGGGGTTCAACTTTCAGTACGCCCTGCTGAGTTCAAGCCTCTTGATAGTAACCACCTTATCCTTCTTCGGTATCCTTTCCACTAAGTACACCGGACTCCCCAAGTGGAAGGGGGCATTCGAACAGGTCTCTACGGGTCTAATAGCACTGGTAGGAAGTTATGTTGCAGGTTACTTGATCTCCCTCTTCATACCTGCTAATTTCCTGCCCTAAGTAGAGAAGCCAAATCCCTTGGGATCCTGGCCGGTCTGTTGTCTTCCTTGAAGAGTTCCCTCCTCTTAGCTTCCAGGGGTTCTACCGGTCTGTTCAGGAACTCTGCTGCAGTGATCACCTTGACCCCTGACGAGGGAGCTAACCCGTAAAGGTTCGCCAGCACGATCCTGTAATTGAGGTCCCTAAGGACGTGGTGATCAACTATCAAGGTACTTAGCCCGTTCTTCGCCACGAGTTCCAAGTTCCTCAACGAGGCCTGTAGCTGTTCCTCGGTTAGAGCGTACCCCAGAAGATAACTCAGAGGCCCGTCCACTATTATCCAGTTTGGCTTCACATCCAAGGTGAACTTAACGTGTTGCTCGCTGGGCATTCCCTCTACGTCGGACGTGAAGAGGACCGTGCCATCTCCATCGGATACGGCTACCTGAATTACGTACCCTAACCTCACGTCGGCTCCGTGAGGTACTGGACTGGAAAATCGAATTCTGGTATTACCCACCCTGAACTCTTTGCCATCTGCTGGGGACACTTCCTTGGGGAGTCCCCCTATACTCCTCAGGAACTTAGGGGCTCTCACCCTGCCCTGGCTTGGGTTTATGAAACTGTTGGGATCCTTAATGTAGACCACCTTCCCCTGGTGAATCTCCTTGGGAACAACGTAACCGGGATCGTGGTGGTCGTAGTGATAATGAGTTACTACTATCACGTCGGCCTCCCTGGCCTTCTCCACAATCTTCTTGGCGAGTTCCTTCAATCTGTCCACCTCAACCTGATGAGGAGGGAGACCGTACCTTCTGGGAGCTAGGGAGACCGCTGGATCAACGAAGATCCTCAAATCCTTGGTTTCCACCATGGTGGCCTGAGACCTGACCCCTAAACTTTCAAACGCTATGGGCTCTATCCTCACAAGGTAATAATACCTCTCTAGGTTTTAGCTTTTTAGCCCTGAGTCAAAAACCTAATATAGGGAAGATTGGTAACGCTAAAGTACTTCCGGGGTCTCCTCCTGAGCGATCATTACGCCCCAGGCCTCAAGTGGAGCGATGATCTAAAGGCCTACGCCTCACCAGCCTATAAGTACTGGGACGTGCTCAACTACTTCAAGCAGGCAGGAATTGAGGTAGACGACAGGGTTCTGGACCTGATCCCATTCCCTCTAATCAGAGACAAGCTGGTGTTGAGGGAGTACCAGGAGAGGGCCCTGAAGTCATGGATGGTCAGAAGGAGAGGGATAGTGGTACTCCCCACGGGTGCTGGAAAGACCGCAGTGGGAATAAAGGCCATCTCGACCCTGAGGGTCTCTTCTCTAGTTGTGGTTCCTACTCTGGAGCTTCTGAGTCAGTGGGCTGAAAGGATAAAGGACACGTTAGGGGTTGAGCCGGGGATGGTGGGAGGAGGTGAGGACACAGTGAGGGGGATAACAGTGATAACCTACGATTCGGCCTACAGCAAGGTTGAGCAACTGGGGAACAAGTTCGCCCTCATTGTGTTCGACGAGGTACACCACCTCCCTTCCACGGGTTACATAAACGTCGGTGAGCTAACAGCTTCCCCATATAGGATGGGACTAACTGCAACTCCCGAGAGGGAGGACGGGAGGCACGTGTTCCTCAGGGATATTGTGGGGCCAGTAGTTATCAGGATATCCCCCTCACAGTTGGCCGGGAAGTACTTAGCTGAGTTCAGGGTGGAGAAGGTTTATGTGGAGTTGACTCCAGAGGAGAAGGAGCTTTACGATAGGTTTAGAAAGAAGTTCACCGATTTCTTGAAAAAGAGGAAGATAAGGATGACTGGGCCTGGTGACTTTCAGAAGGTAGTCTTCATGGCGGGGAGGGATAGGGAGGCCAGGGAGGCACTCCTGGCCTGGCACGAATCCATGAGGCTGGCCGTAAACTCCAGGGCTAAACTGGATAAACTGAGGGAGCTGTTGACTAGATTTAATGGAGAGAAGACCATAATTTTCACCAGGGACGTTGACATGGCCTACAAGGTCTCCAGAGAGTACCTGGTTCCAGCAGTGACTTACCTCACCCCCAAGGATGAGAGACAGGAGATCCTTGAGAAGTTCAGGAACGGTACATATAAGGTCATAGTGGCGTCTAACGTCTTCGATGAGGGAGTAGACGTTCCAGACGCAAGTGTAGGGATAATTCTGGGAGGTTACGGAACTTCCAGGCAGATGTTGCAGAGGCTGGGGAGGATCCTCAGGAAGAAGGAGGGTAAGGTGGCAACACTGGTGGAGATTGTGACCAAGGGTACTATGGATCACAGCCTGAGTAGGAGGAGGTCAAGTGCTACCAAGTGAGTTGGCCAGGTTCAAGATCAGCGGGGACAAGATAGTTCCCCTCTTCGCGGGGAAACCCCACTTAGACCTAATAGAAGAAATGCTGAGCCTGTATAAACCGGGAAGGACACTGGGTGAGGTGGAAGAGGACGTCAAACTATTGGAGAGGGCCTACGGCAAGACTACAAAGTCTGCCAAGTTGGTGAGAGGCATTCACAGAGTGATAATGAGACACCTGGACCTCTCGGGCGAGAGTCCGTTGGATCCCAGGAGGATAAGGTCAGAACTGTTTTCGGCCGGACCAGCGCTCACGGCAGAGGAGAGGGCCAGGAGAATCAGTGAAGTCTCAGAGAGACTTGGGATAAACGCCGAGAAGTACATGTACAGTGACATGGAGGAGAGCAAGGTGATAAGGGCAGTCAACATAAGTTCCCCAGAGGAGGTCATAAAGGAGTACAACCTCTCCTTGCTCCAGACGATCCTCTTCAAGAGCTATAAGGTGACCTTCACTCTCAGTGGAAACTGGAAGGAGTTCATCAGGACAGTGAAGAGACTGGGTCTCATGTACTTCGCATATCCCAACCCAGTGAGGGTGGAGGTGATGGGACCCTATACTCTCCTCAAGCCTTCCGAGAAGTATGGGAGGAACCTGGCTCTCCTAGTTCCCTACGCGGTCTCAGCACCCACATGGAGGATTGAAGCGGAAGTGATATTGGGAAAGAGGAACAGGAGGGTTTACTCCTTGGAGCTGGGGGACTTCGACCTCATATCCTCCACTTACCCGGAAGGGAAGAACTTCGACAGCTCAGTGGAGGAGGACTTCTTCTGGGCCTTTCGAAGGGTAGCTCCAGACTGGAGGATCGAGAGGGAGCCGGGGCCCATTGTCGTGAACGGAAGGATATTCCTACCAGACTTCGCTGTGGAGAAGGACGGGTTGAGGGTGTTCTTGGAGGTAGTGGGTTTCTGGACTGAGGAGTACCTAAAGGAGAAGGTAAGTAAACTCAAGTCCACCAACGTTCCCCTCCTGGTCATAGTGAACGAGGAGACCGGGTCCGGAAAGATCATGGGCTTGCCTGTTGTGACTTACAGGAGGAAGATCGACGCCGTCAAGGTTTACTCCAAGCTGAAGGAGATGGAGGGCCTGATTCCTTCTAGACCGTTGGACTACTCCTTGGACGGTTCAGATGTGATTCCGATCAAGGAACTGGCTGCCAAGTACAACGTGTCCGAACAGACACTGAGGAAGAACCTGAAGGAGTTCCCAGGGTACGTACTCCTGAGGAACTACTACGTCAGGGAGGACCTACTTGAGAAGCTTTCCAAGGAGGACTTCACTGGAATGAGCCTCCAAGATCTAGTCTCCAAGTATGGAGAGTTCATAGCGGATGTCCTGGAAAGGTTAGGTTATAAGGTTAAGTGGAAAAGCATAACGGAGGCGATAGTAGTCAAATGAGGGCCCTCCTGTTGGACTTGGATGGCACTCTCACCTCCACAGCCTTACTCCACAAGGAAGCGTGGGAGATAGCCCTGAAGGAGTTAGGGATTCGGGTGGACGTGGATCTAAATCTACTCATGGGAAGGAAGACGCTGGACATAGCTAAGGTTCTGGGCGGGGAGAGATACCTGGAGCTGTACGAGCTGAAGAACTCTATTTACGAGAGCTTAGTTCCAAAGAAGGCCAATCCCCTACCCTGTTCTAGGGAACTTGTGGAGAAGGCCAGGGAGAAGGGATATAAGGTCTCAGTGATAACCTCCTCCCTCAGGAGGTCAGCAAGAGTCGCCTTGAACGTAGTCGGCATAAAGCCAGACCTCTTAGTGGCAGGGGATGATCTTCCAAAGGGGAAGCCCGATCCCTTTCCCGTACTTTACGCCCTCTCCATCCTGGGTTGTCAGGCCAGGGAGAGCGTCGGAGTGGGCGATACCCTATACGATTTCCAGGCTTACAGTGGTGCTGGTCTAGGGAGGATATTTCTCGTCAGAGGGGAGCTCAATCTCGAGCTGAGCGAGGCGAAAGGCCAAGGAGCCATAGTCGTGAATGATCTGTGTGAGGTCATCAACTCCCTCGATTTAGATAGATGAGCTCTTACCTTGTTGAAATAACTTCATTGATGAAAGGCCCATACGACCCTTGCGGTATTACCTGACAAGTGGGGTCAAACCTCAGGATCGGAAATCACTAGTTAGGGGACTTTAACGTAGCTGAAGTTTTCATCAACCCAGGTTCTACCTATTGTCAACCAAGTATAGGACAGCAGTTATTAGATTTCGCCTCGACTTCAAGGCTACACTTAACGAGAAATCCCATAACTGCTGTATAGCAGTTGTTAGATTTCGCCTTGATCAGAGGGCGGCATTTAAGGGAAAGTCCCATAACTACTTCTAAGTACCCTCCTCATAATGCCGAACAGAAATACGTCCCAATAATTTCTCCGTTTCACTTTGTATATTATATCTGGCGAATTGTTATTTGTCATTACATCTTAAAATTTGGCACCTTAAACCCGTTGATTGGTTTGAGGTAATATCATGAGTAGTACTTACCTGAGTAACGCAAGGCTTATAAACGTAAACTGCGTAAAAGGGTTCAATGGCAACCAAAATAAAGTTCAAGTACAAGGGTCAAGACCTAGAGGTAGACATATCCAAAGTAAAGAAGGTCTGGAAAGTAGGCAAGATGGTGTCCTTTACATACGACGACAATGGAAAGACCGGTAGGGGCGCAGTCAGCGAGAAGGACGCACCTAAGGAATTGCTGAACATGATAGGAAAGAAATAAGGCGTTGAATTCAATTTTCTTTTTTCTTTATCTATAATTTTACCCCTGTTCTTAAGATGGGGAGATGAGGTTCTGTTGCAGAATCCGAGCTCACTTGGACTAGCATCTCAACTGGATTGGGCTCTTCAGAGGGTAGGATCCACCGTCCTCTGATCTCAGCATTTTCATGTAGAATGTTCTCTATCATCAAAACGGATAAAATGCTATATTGAGTAATATCCCAAATCAAGAATTAATCATAGAACGATTATTGGTTTTATAGAAGAGGGGTGTTTACCCGTGGCGTAACTTACCTTCTTTAACCACTTCTAATTCCACCACGGGCACCCCTCTTAAGGGATCATACACGCTCACCCTCAAGTCCTTGGGGCTAGTCGAGGGAAACTTCAATACCCATCCAACTTCTCCCTTCCTCGTGAGCAGTGCCCGTCATC
>JGI20133J14441_1002806_pt1 | contig 11558 bp, 8 predicted proteins | sample RS3BMetagenome_FD_14441 | JGI IMG/M metagenome (IMG submission 14441)
ATTGCCTGGGAAGAAAGACCAATGTCGCCATTACCCCGGCCAGCGGCATCGGCGGAACAACCAGCCAGACCTTCCAGTACGACGGTCTGAACCGGCCGACATTGAGCCAGGACATTACCAGCAGTGGCACGGTGCAGGTAACATTCTTCTACGATTCCCTGGGCCGATCCATTGAGGAAGCACCGGTGACTTTAGGCACGGGCAGTCGCTATGTCACCAATACCGCGTTTGTATCTGCTCCCGCCACGCAATTCACTTATCCCAATGCTCGCGCGGTCAACAGCAACTATGATGTGCTGTACCGCCGCCAACAAATTATTGAGGCGGCCACCAGCGCGGTCATTGCTACTTGGCAGTTCTATGGGCCGGGGAGAATCGCGGAAGTGGTATTGGCCAACGGCTTGACCCAGAGCTATCTGAATAACGCCAGGACAAATTCGGCAGTGCAAAGCAACGTGGCCAATCCGCCGTGGGGCAATAATTCCAGTGATCGGCTGGGATATGACGGTGCGGGCAGAAATATCACCAAGCGGTGTGTTAGCAGTACGCTCAATGCCCAGAACGGTTATGCCAATACCACAGCCATTGTGGGAAATACCACGGCCTATGACCGCGCCGGCGGCAAGTTCTATGAGCGGGCCTTGCAGGCGGAGGAAAGGGACAACTTGTACCAGCCAGTGGATAGCACTGGCAACATCGCTTCGCCAACGCTCGGCTATGACAGTGTGAATCGGTTGTTGCAATACCAGAGAGGAACGTTAAGCAGCACTGGCGGATATCAGAGCAACGGCGGCGGCAGCGTCGCAACGGCGATTACCTTACCCAACACGGATCAAAGCCGAAATTATACGCTGGACGGTCTGGGCAACTGGCGAGCCACTGGGTTTACCCCAGTGGGAGGCAGTGCCACCACCGATCAGCGCAATCACAATTACGTCAACGAAATCACGCAACGGACATTGACCGGCAGCAGTCCGGTTGTGTTTCAATATGATGGCGCGACCGGGGCCAATAACGGTAACCTGAAAGATGATGGCACGCTGATTTACTCTTATGACGCGCTGAACAGGCCAATCCGGATCAATCGTGTATCGGATGGTTTGATCATCGCGACTTATGTCTATGACGCCATGAATCGACGTGTACGGAAAACGGTCACCAATGGCGGATTGACGGGAAATATTCCCGATGGAACGACGGATTACGTCTGGAGTGGCTGGCAGTGCATGGAGGAACGCAACCCGTTCGGGGGTAGCGGCTCGACCGATACACCAATCCGGCAATATATCTGGGGCACCTATATTGATGAATGCATCCAGCTAGCCACCTACACGATCCTCGGCCCGCAATCGCTGCCTGCAGGGACGTGTTACCCATTGCATGATTTGCTTTACCGTGCCACAGCGCTGACCAACGCATCCGGCGCAATCGTTGAAGCGTATGATTCCGATGCATATGGGAATACGATTATTTTCACTGGCCCGGGTGCCGATGGCGTGTGGTTCACCGATGATGACGTGCAATCCAATTATGGTGTCAATGAAATCATCTTCTGTGGCTACCGTTACGATCCGGAAACAGGACTGTACTACGTACGCAACCGTACATATTCCACAGTTCTCGGTCGCTGGCTGCAACGCGATCCGTTGCAATACGTCAATGGTGCCAATACGTATCAATTTGTGATGAGTAATCCGGTGGGAAATGTCGATCCGACTGGGGAAAGCGCGGCCCCTTTCTTGCCACCGGGATTTGTCGGCCCGCCGCCGCCGCCTACTCCAGGAAATATCAATCCGTGGCCACCATTTCCGCCGACGGGTGGACCGCCGGATTCAGGCTGGATGTCGTTTCTACCGCCGGGTTGGGGACTTAGCTTTAACCCTTCCGGCTGGATTAAGTGGCAGCCGCCCTTTCTGCCTCCGCGTGGCCCTTCTTTCTGCGCTGGTGCTTCAGGTTCAGTTTCAGGGCAATCGGGCGTAAGCGTCTTTTTGATTATTCCGATTGGCTGAACCGACCGTCAACTGCCTGGGCAAATAGGAGTTTTAGTTGAAAAATACAATAGCGAAGTGCCTGTGTCTGACATTGTTGATGACCGTCGCCGCTTGCCCCGCGACAACACCGTCCGTGCTAGGCGCAGGTCGGGTGGTTAATTTCGGTCAGGTGCTAAAACTGCTTCATGGAACGCACCCCCATCTTGATCTCACACACAGGTCGGCCATGCAGAGTTTCCACTTTACGATTGGTGCCACAGCGAAACAGGAGATTAAGGGATCGTTGTCTGCTTTTCACCCAGTTTTCGTCCAGGCTCATGTGGTGCGTGATCGCAAAAAGAGGGCGGTGATATTGCAATTTGGCGAAGGGTACGCTTATTACACCAGCGATGGTAGCCATAGCTTTCTAGCAATGGCCGACCCGACGGATGCTAACCATGTCCTTGCCGCGAGGGGCGGCGGAATCTCCGCCGGCGGCTTCGTCACGAAAGCACGAGCTGGCGCCCTGGGGTTGCCGGGTAGTGATATGTTCGGGATCACCATGTCAGGCGAGCCGCCCATATTCCTGCGGGTGCTCGGCTTCATCCGTGCGAGAATGGCAGTCGCCCGAAAGGTCACATTCCGCGCCTCACCTTTTCCGACCCTGTCATTGAAGTGGCACCACGGCGAAAAAGCGTTTTTGAATCTTCGGGCTACCTTCGACTTAGATCGGAACTCCCCGTTTCCAGTGCGAAAGTTCGACGTGACGCAACTGAAAATGGGAACAATTTCGACAGCGTGGATATCCGGCGTCGGCGAGGGGGCGGTACCCGGCGGGCCTGTCATACACAGTATAAAAGGAATTGAGGGCCGAGCTCGATTGCCTTGGAAAAATGTCAGCGTAATGGTACTGTTTCACCGCTTTTTGAATTGTTCGCGTTCCTTGACCGGCACTCCGCCACCCAGCAAAAAATACCTTATGATGCGCAGGAATTTTATCAAATGGTCTATGACGCCAGACGCAGCCTTGACCACGACCCACGCGGACGGTAAGCCCGCCTCCGGGGTGCATACGCCAAAACCGTAACATTTTGAGGGCAGTGGGCCCCATGGCGTATTTGAGGAGTATGGAATGTTCGGAAAACAGACTAATATTCACACGAGCCGGAATGCGGTGCATATTCTCCGCCGTCACTGTCTTATTGTTTTGCTATTGCTCGCAATCACGTGCCACGTAGCGATGGCCAGCGGAGCGGGCAAACGCCCCCCGGGCGTGCAATTCGGACAGGTTCTCCAATGGCTGGCGAAAGGCCACGCTCCAAGGCGCGCTGCACTACTGGCGGGTACGACCTTAAGTTGCTTCCAAGAGTTTCGATTACCTTCATCGAATGCCCGTGGAGCAAGTACCGCCTGGGGTTACAGGAAGTGGGCGTATAAGAGGGGAGCGATTTCGGTGGTGCTGGTGATTTCGCCCAAAGGCATCCCGATCTATTGGGCCTCCGATGGTAAAGCCAGCGTTGCGATAACCGTCTCCCCGAAGCATCCGGGTGAACTGATTGTTGCGAATAATGTGGAGTTCGGCGACAACGGTTTTCTCTGGAGGAGAAAATCCCGCGCGACGCCGTGGCCAGGCGATTTTGGGATCGCTATTAGCCTACGGCGCAAACGCGTTGATTTTTCAATGCGTCGCTTGCGGCGATTTCTGCGCGAAGGCCTGTCAGCGGCGACCTGGTTCAAATTCGAGTCGGGGCCAAGGGTGGGCCTTGATTTGTTTCGGCCCCACATGTTGGGCGGTACTATCGTGTCCGTAGCGTTCAAACCCGGCGCGCCAGCCGGCGCGCTGCCGATATCGAGCGTGAAGCTTTACGCCTCCCGCCACGGCGAGCTTATGCTCCGCCCGATTCTGGCGACCACTCGCATTAAGACGGGGCGCAACGCCCGACCTCTGGCGATTGTGGATTTTCGCGCGCCGAAAGTACCGGGGTTCCAAATTAAGGCGAACAAGCCGGCGGATTTCATGCTCGCTGCTATGTCCGTCATCCTCCCGCCGCATTCTGCCGATCTCGAAATCAAGGCCGCTTCCGGGTACCAAACGGCCGTGAGACGTCTGTGCCGATGGGCGTTGGGGCATTCGCTGCGCCCAACGCAAACCAAGCGAAAACAACGAACAACTTGGCTGCGGCGGTTGGCGGTGGCGGGAAATGTTGAGGCTATGTATACGATGGGCCTGCTATATGCCAAAGGTCACGAAATAAAACGTGATTACGGGAAAGCAATGATCTGGCTGCGCAAGGCGGCTGCCGCGGGCAGCGCCGGCGCGGTGTACGCGGTAGCGATGTTGTATGAAAAGGGGTGGGGTGTAAAGCAAAGCCACAAGCGGGCGGTAACATGGTTCAAGCGTGCGGCGGCGAAGGGTGTACCCGCGGCAATGTACGAAGTTGGTGCCTACTATGCGACCGGCTTGGGGGTTCCGCGGAACTACGCTAAGGCGATGTCCCTGTGGCGGAAGGCTGCTGCCGCCGGTAGCACCAGGGCGATGTACGGCATTGGCACACTCTATGGAAACGGAGCGGGGGTAAAGCGCAGTGGGCGCGACGCTTTGGCTTGGTTGAAAAAGGCCGCTGTGGCTGGCAACACCTTCGCGATGTATCGCTTGGGCTTGTTTTTCTTCTACGGTCACGGCGTGGCACGCGACGACAAACAAGCCTTCGCGTGGTGGAATAAGGCGGCCGATTCTGGGAACGCCGACGCGATGTACAACCTTGGTTACCTGTACGCAGAGGGCGAAGGTGTGGCGCGGGACTATAGCCGCGCATTCACATTGTGGAAGGGGGCGGCGAAACTCGGAAATGTGTCCGCCATGGTAGGCCTTGGTGGGCTATACTATCGTGGCAAGGGCGTTGCAGCGAATCATCAGAAGGCAGAGTATTGGTATAAAAAAGCGGCCGATGCGGGGAACGCTGAGGCCAAAGCTTGGCTAAACAAACACCCACAGTGAGATAGCGCAGGTACGCAGTGCGAGAAGTGAAACGGGGACGCGACGAGTTGTCGGATACGCGGCTGGTCTTAGGGTAATGCGATTGGCTGGCCGCGTCGGAGTGGGGGCGGCACCGCGCTGCCCGGGATGATGTTTTCGGGGGGCTAGGCAGTGGGGTACAGGGTTGCAGTGAGAGGGATAACGTGCAACTGCGCTAAAAAGTTAAGGGTTTGGCCCCCAGAGACCTGGCATAATCTGTCACAGGCCTTACTTCGCTACCTGCAAAAATCAATATGAACGCTGGGCCACGCCGGGTTGGCTTTTGCCGAGCAATATGGCTGGATTTTGGCTTTCACTTTTGAGCATCCGGCTTTGGATGATACGAAGCAACGATGTGAGCGAAACGTTTGAGCTTTTGGTAGTCCCCGCGCCAGGTGGTGTACATATATCCCTGCACCCCATGCGTTTTCGCCGCTGCGGCGAGCCAGAGTCGCAGGTTCGCCAGCGGGGAGTCATAGTAGCCTGCGATAATCTGTCGGTAACCGTGCGAAGCGAAAAAATGCAGAGATTGGCTCCGGTGGTTGAAGTTCCAATTGACAATAACCACCCGTTTGTTCAATCCGCGCCACGAACCTTGCAGGCTTCCGTGCACGAGGAAGTAATGCGCGCGGGCATTGTGGTATGGATCAAACATGTCACTGCACACATACGCCCGCGCGTGCTATCGGATAAGTTAAACGCGCAAGCCTTGATGAGAAGCGCTGGCAAGCCCGCGAGGACTTGACGCACGCAGGCTTTGTCGGCGGAAAGTTCAGGCAGCGCGCAGCATCCGAGCTGGAAATCTGGGTGCGTGTTTCCAGATCATCTCTAAATGCCGCGTTACCGCGTCAGGGGCGGTGAACGGGCCGCGAAACGGTAGCGGGAATCAATGGTTTTTAACGCGGGCTGCGGCGGCCAGGCTTGGAGCGTCCACCCTGGCCAGAGTCCCCGCGCTGTTGCCAGAATGGGACCCCGCCGCCGGCGCGTGCCGTTCCGGAACGCGGATGGTTGGGCTTGCCACCAAAACGTCGGGCGGGTTGCCCCGCACCAGAACGACCTGCTTGGCCACCTTGGCCGCCCGGTCTTGAACCAAAGGCGCGTGGCGCATCGGAGTGTTGTTGTCCGGGCCTTCCACCGCCGCTGCGTTGCTCAAAATGACCCGCACGCGGATGACGCTCAGTGCGCGGTATCGCGTCGGAATGAGCGGCGCGTCCAAACGGGCGGGGGCCATTTGCATCGGGGCGGCTGGGATTGGATTTTTCACGCCGTGCCCGCTCGTCGGCTTTACGTTGACGAATGGCGGCAATTCTCTGTTCAATCGGAATTTCCAGAGATTCCACGGATTTCTGGGCATAATCAAAATCTGGCAACGTCACGCGCGGCAGGCGTTTACCGATTGTCTTTTCGATATATCTAAGATTTGATTCTTCATCCGGAGCTACAAATGTAAATGCGTCACCTGTAGCAGATGCCCGGCCCGTGCGGCCAATGCGGTGTACGTAATCTTCCGGCACATGCGGGCAATCAAAATTTATAACATGCGAAACATCGGCGATGTCGATACCGCGTGCGGCAATGTCTGTGGCCACCAGCACACGGAATTTGCCGGCTTTGAATCCGGATAATGCGCTGCTGCGCTGGGCCATGGAACGATTGCCGTGAATCGGGGCGCAGGAAATATGGTTTTTATCCAGCGTGGCCGCCAGGCGGTTGGCGCGGTGTTTGGTGCGCGTAAAGCAGATTACCGATTCCAAGCCCTGATTTTCCAGGAGTTTGATCAGCAATGCTGATTTCAAATGCTGGGCGACGGGGTAAATGGCTTGGGTAATGGCGGCTGGAGGAGTGGTTTGTCGATCAATTTGAATGGTTACCGGATCCTTGAGCATTTCACGTGTGAGCTGACGGATTTCCGATGGCATGGTTGCGGAGAAAAACAGAGTTTGCCGCTTGGCTGGCAGCATTTTGAGAATTCTTCGGATATCCGGGAGAAATCCCATATCCAGCATACGGTCCGCTTCATCCAGGATCAGAATTTCCAGTCCGTCAAATTTGGCGTAGGATTGCCGCAGATGATCCAGAAGCCGACCGGGGGTGGCAATCAAAATTTCTGTTCCCGTGCGAAACGCATGGGCCTGCGGTCCCATACTCAGGCCGCCGATAATTGCGGCGCCCGATATGGGGGTGTGAACCGCCAGGGTATTGAGATTTTCAAGTATTTGTGTGGCCAGTTCGCGCGTCGGCGTCAATACCAGCGCCCGTGCGGTGCGGCGTGCCTGTTGGGGCTGACGATTCATCAAATGGTGAATTGTCGGCAGCATGAACGCTGCCGTTTTGCCCGAGCCAGTGGCGGCACAGGCTAATACATCTTTGCCTTCCATCGCCGGCGGGATCGCCTGCGCCTGAATGGGAGTTGGGTGGGTGAAAGCGAGGTCTTTAATGCCACGCAGGATGTCGGCATGAAGGCCGAAAGAGGAAAAGGGCATAACGCTCCAATAGAATATCCGATCCCGCAAACGCTAAACCGCAGGCTTCGGTGAATTTTCCCGCGTAAGCAACTCAACATTGAGGGGTTCATCGTCGGGAAGGATGATCTGGCAAATGGTAGCAGATCATCCAAAACAAAGCAAATTGCGGGAAATAGTATTTCTTTGTGGGTGTGGCCGGTTTTATCGGGATTTGCAAAAGGTATTGGAAAGCGGCGGTTTGGCCCTATTCGCGCACCTAACGGCACCGGGTTGTCACCACGGTGCTCGGACGAGACGCAGCGCCCCGCAAGCACCGGTCCCGACGCATCGGGACGGCGCCGTTGCCCCGATTGCCAGCTCAAACCGCCGCTTATCGGGGGTCACTACCAGTCCCGATAAAAACGGGCACACCCTTCTTTGTTCCCTGACAGATTCCTGGGAGCCTGTCCAAGTAGTCGCAATCCTGGCCATTACTTGGACGGGCTCCTAGCTGGCCATTTGCCGGAGCAATGCGGGCGGTGCCAGCATAAATAGTTCCCCGTTGAATTTATCTTCGCCAGAAAGTTCTATGCCGGCAATCGCGCCTTTTTTCATTTCAAATTGGCCGTGGCCCCGACCACATAACATGGCGATCCAACGGCTCAAAATAGGCTCATGACCAATGGCCGCTACGCCGCGGGCTGCCGGATTTACCGCAACGACCTTGGAAAGAAATGCCTGCAAGTCATCCGGCGGAGCCAGGCTTTCAGAAATCTGAACGGTAATGGGATAACGCTGCGCCGCGTCAATATGATGCGCAAGAATTTCCGCCGTTTGCCGGGCCCGCGCAAAGGGCGAACTGAAGATCAGGTCGATCGGCGGATCCAGTCGGATAAAGCCCTCCACGGCCCGACGGAATTTCTTTACGCCCTCGCGCGTTAAAGGCCGGTCCGCATCGGAAACGCTTTCACTGGGGTCTGCGGCAATGCCGTGCCGGATCAGGTATAACTTCATGCACTTTCCCTTACAAACATTGCCGATGAATATAGATCGTCTCTCCGCTGGCGTACCGCAAGCCGCCATCCAGTGCGGAAACAATCACTTCCGCCACAGATTCGGAATCGAGAATATCACGCGCGGGAACTTTTGATGCAATCGGAAGGGCGCGGAACATCGGCGTCTCGACCGCTCCCGGGGCGATTGCAATAACGCGTACGGCAATTTCCCGCCCCTCGCGGGCCGTGGCTTTGGTCAATAAGTTAACGCCCGCTTTTGCGGCACCATAGGCCGCCAAACCGGCAAATGGATCCCGCGCCGCTTCCGAGGAAATATTAATTATCACGCCAGCTTCACCGTGCAAGCGCTGCTGTTGGTTCAGAGCGTCAAATTGCTTTTTGAAAACTCCCCAGATCGCCCGGGTCATATAAAATACCGAGGACAGATTTGTATCCAGAATTTCCCGCCATTGTTCCACCGTTATGTCACACGTTGGTTGCATCGCAGCGGCCCCGGCGCAATTAATTACCGCGTCAATACGGCCTTTCCATTCCAGCGCCCGACCAATGAGCTTCTCAACCTCATCCGGTTTGCTTACGTCAGCAGGGCAGCAGATGAGTTCTCCGCCTGAACCATTTTGTGTGGCGGCAAAGGCATTGAGCTTTGTGCTGTTACGTCCGGCAATGACAACGGCATCACCGCGGGCCAAAAGCTTTTTCGCGGTTGCACATCCAATGCCGCTGCCTCCACCGGTAATTATGATAACTTTCATAAAAAACTCCTGAATTTCAGCGCGCGAATAAACTGTGCTCGGCAAAGAACTTCACCATCACCGGCTCGATGCGGTCACGCAGGCACGTATTGGCGTAGGCCACCCATGCTACTGGGCTGGTAACATCCAGTATGCCGTCTACCCTTCCGCCCAAGGCGTTGGATAATATCACGCCGGCCTCCTGGGCAATGAGCATGGTGCTTAAATCATACGCATGGGCGCAGAGTCCGGCGGGTTGTTGTGTGATCTGGTAGAAATGCGGACGCACATCGGCGACAAACCGGTCATGTCCGACCATGACTTCATAGAGTTGCCCACCCGTTGAGATATATTGATCATCAAATACGAGTGGTCTGCCCGGATCAACTCCGCCGCCGCAACGCAGGGAAATACTCTCCATTAATTCCGCCGCCAACGCCTTTGTGCCGGGAAAAAAACTCACCACCGATCCAAAGCCATGGGCAATGTCCGTGGCGCTGCTGGGCCGCAGAACCAGCGGTGCCGATTGGCCGGAGACCAGATTTTCCCGCACTGCCGCTGCGCCTCTGCCTCGCACCGCCCATAGCACATCCGACTGATTTTGTTTGCTGGTGGGAATTTCCACCTGCACCGCCGCTGTTATATCGGATAATCGCGTCGATGAGCCGTTATTGACCGCAACGCCCGCCAGCAACCAGCCTGATCGTTTGTCATACATCAGCCCGCGTGTGCCATCAATGGGATCCACAATCAGCCGAAATGCCGCATCAGCCGGTGCTGTGCCAGAGGGAAAGCATTTCATACCCTCGGTGCCATTTTCATCCTCAATACCTTCGGCAATCAAAACCAGCGGCAGTTCACGACCCCACCGTTGGCAAAAATCCTCCAGTACCGGGTCGATATGTGTATCCAATTCATAAATGGTGTCGGCGGCGGTTTCACGCGCTACTTGAGCCAGTGGTTGATCCCCGACCGATGTTACGGGCTGACGGGCAGCCATTGCAGCTTCACGAACGCGTGCGCCGAGTTCACGCATATGTTTAACAAAATATGCCCCATCGCGCGGCAATAAATGCATTCTAAAGCCTCACAACCAACATATGACCACTCTCGCCGAGTCACGCGGAAACGTCAACCAATCCAACAGGAACTGAAATATTAACGGATCATGCATCAATCCAGACATTTTCTACGCACACGCGAATATAAGATAACCGTTTTGCGCATCAATAATGCAATTTTGCACTGATTGTCTGGCACGTTTTTGACCGATAATAGCACTGGGATAGGTTCTTGGAGCTTTAGCCCGGGACTTTGTACGAGTTGCACGATGCCCACTACACCTTCAACTGCCGAATCCAGAGAGCCAACGCCATCCGCGTTGTTTCGTATGAATTGTATTTACCGTGCGTTGCTGGAACAAGAGCAACTGCTGGTGGAAGCAACCGATCGTCCAGGGTTGTTAAACAGCATTTGTGAGCGGCTTATCGCTACGGGCTTTTTTGATATTGTCGGCATTGGATCGCCTGATGCCGACGGAATGGTGCGATACCATCATGCGGCAGGCCCGCAGGCAGCCGAATTGATACAAACCTTCAGTACGGCAATAAAATTGGGAGCGGGAACCCTTTCCGGTGAAGCCATGAGCAGCGGAAAAATGCAGGTAAGCAACCATTATCTTAATGATCCGCGTACATCAGCCTTTCAGGCTAAAGCTCGAAAAATGAATATCAACGCCTGGGCGGCGATCCCGATTGTTGTTGATGATAAAACGTGGGGAGTATTCGGAATTATAAGTCATCGGGAGGACTATTTTGATGACGATATGCTGCAACTGCTGTCTACCAGCGCGATGCTCATTGGGCGGGCACTGGAGCGTCGCAATCTTTTCGAGCGACTGCAAGATCGACAAATTGCGTTGGAACGACTCAACGGTCTGTATCATGCCATGCTGGAAGAATCAAAATTCATATTAAGCGCGGGTGATGAACGCCAGCTTCTGCAGGGGACCTGTGATACTCTTGTCACGAAGGGAACTCTTTTACTTGTAGGCATAGGATGCCCCGATGACAAGGGCATTATGCGGTATCGATTCGGTGCCGGTTTAACATCGGATGAAATTATGCAGGGGTTTGCGTTTTCCGTGAACGACGGCGCACCGACGCTATCCGCGGAAGCCTGGCGGACGCAGAGACTCCAATACAGCAATGATTATCCCAAGGACCCCCGTGCCGTGGGCTTTAACCGGGAATTGGCGGCGCGAAATATAAACGCATTGGCTACTGCCCCAATATTTCGTGGCGGGCGAATCTGGGGCGTGCTTTCCGTGGTTTCCAGCCATAAGGATTTTTTTGATCCGGACATGTTAAACCTGCTGTCAA
>JGI20133J14441_1002811_pt1 | contig 11550 bp, 9 predicted proteins | sample RS3BMetagenome_FD_14441 | JGI IMG/M metagenome (IMG submission 14441)
CACGCCGGCCCGGCGAGCCTGCGCGCGGGGCTCGACCTCGTCAGCGGAATGGACGCCGACCTGGCCGGGAGCATCGTCGTGCCCGCGCGCGTGCTCGCCTCCGCGGGCGCGCGCCTGCAGGTGACGCGCGACGTGCGGCTCGCGCTCGACGTACGAAACCTCTTCGACGTGCGCACCGGCACGTACCTGGGCGCGCTCGGGCCCGTGCGCGAGCCCATCGGCGACTACTACGAGTACCCGCTGCCCGGGCGCACCGTGCTGCTGACCGCTCGCTTCGAGCGGGGAGGAGGACCGTGACGCGGCGGTGGGCTTCGATCGCGGCGATCGCGCTGGCGGCGTGCGGCAGCCCCGCGGACGCCTCCGCTCCGGCAACGGCGTGTGGGAGCACGGACGCGCTCTGGGCGGCCAGCGACTACTCGTCGAGCGCCGTCGGCGCGCTGGCGCTGTCGGGTGCGATCACGTCGGAGTCGGGCGCGGTCGACCTGGGCGTCGATCCAGTGCTCGCCACTTCGCGAGGTCGCGCGTTCCTCGTCGCGCGCGACGAGGACCTCGTCTTCGAGCTGGATGCGCACTGCGGCAAGCCGCTGCATCGCTGGAGCGTTCACCTGCCATCGCCGTCCGGCGGCTCCTCCGACCCCCAGGACGTCGCCGTCGCGTCGGACGGATCGCTGTGGGTGCCGCTCTACCTCGTGCCGCGCATCGCCGTGCTCGACCCGTCGGGCGATGTCGCGCGCACGATCGACCTGTCCCCCTACGACGGTGACGGCAACCCACAGGCGAGCGCCATCGCCATCGTCGACACCCCGGCGGGCGAGAAGGCCTTCGTCGCGCTGCAGCGCCTCGACGACGCGCAAGGCTACAGGTCCGACCAGCCCTCGTGGATGCTGCGCATCGACGTGCCCAGCGCCACCGTCGAAGGGCACGTGCAGCTGGCCGGCCGCAACCCGTTCGGCATGTTCGTCGACGGCGGCGTGCTGTGGCTCGCCGAGCCCGGCAACTTCGACGACGCGGGCGAGACCGACGCAGGGATCGAGCGGTTCGACACGGCCAGCTCCACCACGGCGCTCGTCGCTCGCGAGACGGATCTCGGCGGCAGCGTGGCGGAGGTCGCGGTCTCGTCGGGCTGCGGCGCGGCCATCGTCGCCGACGCGACGCACGACGTGAACGCCACGTCGCTGGTCACGTTCGATCCGGCCACCGGCTCGGCGATCGCGCCGGCCCCCCGGTCGCCGCTCGCGACCCCGGGCTTCCAGCTCCAGGGGCTGCTCTGGTCGGGGGGCGCGCTCCTGGTCGGCGATCGGCGGCGGGCGGGCGCCGGCTACCCCGTTCACGCGTTCGACGCCGGTGTGGGATGCGCCCTTCCGCCGCGCAGCGACACGGTATTTCTGCCCCTGCCGCCCGTGGGCCTTCGCGTGCCGTGAGGGGCGCACGACACGGCTGAGCTTCGGCCCAGCTGTCGGACGGTCCATCATTCCGACGCGCCGATGACAGGTTGCTGTGTCGCTGGCCATCCGGTTGAGGCGACAATCGCACACAGGGCCGGGGGTGGCGGCCTGCTTTCGACGTCAACGATGAACGTACTTCTGGTCGACGACGATCCCGTCCTTCGCCGTGCCACGACGCGCATGCTCCCGCGCTTCCGTGTCGACGCGGTCGGCGACGCCGAAGAGGCGCTCTCGGCCCTCGAGCGGAGCGAGTACGCGGCGCTCGTGGTGGATGCCTGCCTCCGTCGCTCGGGCGAAGACCGATCCGGCCTCACGCTCGTGCAGCAGCTCCGTGCGCGCGGGTGCGCGTCGGGCATCGTGCTGGTGAGCGGCATCATCGTCGAATCGCTCGAGGACGAAGCGCAGCGCGTCGGCGCCGACGCCATGCTCCACAAGATCGACTACGACGGGCCCAGCCTGCGTGCGGCCATCGAACGCGCCATCGCGGCGCGCCGCGGCCGCGTCGCGGCCCTCGAGGCGATCGCGGGGGACGATCCGCCCCTGCCCGACGAGCTCCACAAGCTCGCGCAGGACGTGCTCGACACCTTCGCCAAGGAGCGTGCGGTCGAGGCGGAGCAGGCCTACCGGCTGGCTCTGCTCGCCAAGGCGGCGTTCCTCCACAAGTCGGCTCGGGGCAGCGCCATCGCCGCGTGCGCTCGGGCCGTCGGCCTCTCGCGCCAGACGCTGCAGCCCTACGCCATCGTCGCGACGCGCTGGAGCGCGCCGGAGCTCAAGCAGCTGCTCGCCGAGCGGCGCAACGTGCGCGGCGAGCCGATCTCGATCTCGCACCTCGTTCTTCTGGCCAAGCTGCCGCGCGCCACGCGCGACACGTGGATCGAGCGGGCGTTCGCCGAAGGGCTCACCGTGCGTCAGCTGCGCGATCTGCTCCGCGGGGTGCCGCGCGAGGAGGCGTGAGGGCGATCTTGACGGCGCCAGACGCATCCGCGTCACCGAGCGCGAGCGTGCACGCCACGGACTGATCCGTGGCGGCCGCGTGTGTCGGGCCCGCCGCGCGCCCGCGTGCGGCGAAGCGCCCGAACGTGGCTCCTTGGAAAAAAAAACACCTTGACGCAGACGCCCCGATCGCGCGTCCGAAACGTGCGTCTATACTTCGACGCAATGCGCATGCTGCAACGCTTCGCGAAGCTGGGCGCCCTCGTCGGCGCCTTCGCCGTCAGCCTTCTGCTCGCGTTCCGCCTACACGGTGGTGGCTTGTGGGAGGGGCTCACGCCGGCCATCGCGGCGAACAACCCGAACGCGGAGCACACGCCAGCCCCGTACGACCTGACCCAGCTCAAGGTCGTCAACGAGGTGCTCAAGACGGTCCGCGACCGCTACGTGGATCCGAAGCGCGTCAAGCCGAAGGAGATGCTCCTGTCGGCGCTCGACTACGTGCAGAAAGACGTGGCGCAGGTCATCGTCCAGCGCGACGAGGCCAACCCGAACCAGGTCAAGGTGCGCGTCGACACGCAGGAGAAGACCTTCCGCGTCGACGACGTGGTCGGCCCCTGGGACGTGAGCTCGCACCTGCGCAGCATCTTCGCGTTCCTGCAGGACGGGCTGCGCGGCAGCGACGTGGACCTGCGCGACGTCGAATACGCGGCGTGCAACGGCATGCTGCACACGCTCGATCCTCACTCGGTGTTGCTGTCGCCCGAGGCGTACAAGGAGATGAACCTCTCCACGCAGGGCCAGTTCGGGGGGCTGGGGATCGTCATCTCGATCCGCGACCAGCTCCTCACGGTCATGAACCCGATGCCGAACACCCCGGCCGGGCGCGCGGGCGTCAAGAAGTACGATCGCATCGTCAAGATCAACAACGAGTCGACGCTCAACATGGGCCTCAACGAGGCCGTCAACCACCTGCGCGGCGCGCCGGGCACCAAGGTCACCGTGTGGATCCACCGCGACGGGCCCGAAGGCTGGGCGGGCGCACGGCCGTTCGAGCTGACCCGCGAGGTGATCCACGTGGCGGCGGTCGAGCACAAGCTGCTCGACGGCAACATCGGCTACGTGCGCATCAAGCAGTTCCAGGCCAACACCGAGACGGACCTGCGAGCGGCTCTCGCCGACATGAAGCGCAACGGCGAGCTGCGCGGCGTCGTGCTCGATCTGCGCGACAACCCGGGCGGCCTGCTCGATCAGGCGGCCAAGGTCGTCGACACCTTCGTGAGCGACGGCCCCATCGTCGCCACCGTCGGCAACCCGAGCGAGGGACGCGAGGAGAAGATCGCCCACGCCGACGGCACGGAGCCGAACTACCCGCTGGCGGTCCTCGTCAACGGCTCGAGCGCGAGCGCCAGCGAGATCGTGACCGGCGCGCTCAAGAACCACGACCGCGCGGTCATCATCGGACAGACGACGTTCGGCAAGGGCAGCGTGCAGCTCGTCTTCACCGACCTTCCGGACAAGGCGGCGCTCAAGCTCACCATCGCCCAGTACCTCACCGAGCCGGGTGACGTCTCCATCCAGGGCGTCGGCGTCACGCCCGACGTCGAGCTCGATGCGATGACCGTCGACCCCCTCGAGATGGATCTCACCGCCGACAGCGGCGGCATCAAGGAGCGCGATCTGTCGCGCGCCCTGTCCAACGTGCGCGCCAAGGAGGGCGGCCGGCCGCTCGAGGTGGTCAAGTACGACCTGCCGATCAAGGACCGGCTCGATCAGCGCGAGCGCGGCGGCGATCTCGACGAGAACTTCCAGCTCGACTTCCCGATCAAGTTCGCGCACGACTTCGTCGCCCACGTGCAGGCGGGCAAGCGCACCGAGGAGGTGCGCCAGGCCAAGACGTTCATCGCCGACACGCGCCGCGCGGAGGTCGACAAGATCGCCGAGGAGCTCAAGGGCGACGGCATCGACTGGAGCGATGCGCCGGCCGACGTGCCCATGGCCGCCACCCCGACGCCGCCGCCCGGCGTCGAGGTCAAGGCGGAGACCGACCGGCCGAACAACGAGGTGACGGCCGGCGACACCGAGAACCTGAAGCTCACGGTCACCAACCACGGGCCGACGACGCTCTATCGCCTGTTCGCGCAGACGAAGAGCGAGGACCCGTTGTTCGACAACAAAGAGTTCGTCTTCGGCAAGCTCGCGCCTGGCCAGACGCGAACGGAGACGGCGCCTGCCGGCTGGTGCGACTACAAGAACCACAAGATCGGCTCGACCGCACAGGTCCCGGCCAACACGCCGCGCGTGTGCACCATCCCGAAGGACGCGCTGATGCGCTCGGACGGGGTGACGTTCCACTTCGGCGAGGCGCGCGGGCACGCGCCGACCGACGCCGAGCTGCGCACCACGGTGAAGTCGCTCGAGCGGCCGGTGTTCGCGTACTCGTACGAGGTCATCGACAACCGCCGCGGCAACGGCGACGGCCGCCTCCAGAAGGGCGAGGGGATGACGATGTACCTGACGGTGAAGAACGTCGGGAAGGGCCGCAGCTTCGAGACGCAGGCCAACCTGCGCAACCTCTCGGGCGAGGGGCTTCTGCTGCACGACGGCCGCTTCGACATCTCGAACATGATGCCGGGCGACACGCGGCGCGTGGCGTTCACGTTCGACGTCGAGCCGCAGTTGCAGGATCCGGAGGCGAAGGTCGAGCTGCAGATCCGTGACGACGACCTGCGCGACGAGGTCGACGAGAAGGTGCGCATCCCCGTCGTGGATCCGATGACGGTCGCGGCGGCCAGCGGGGTCGACCGCGCGAAGGGCAACGGCGCGGACCTGTACAACGAGCCGGACGGGCACGGGCGGATCTTCGCGCGGCTCCCGCTGGCCATCGCCCTCCCGGTGATGGGGACGGCCAACGGCTACGTGAAGCTGGCTCGGCGGCGGTCGCTTCGCGTTCGCCCCCGCTTCGCAGCTCGACAAGGCCAGCGCGCCGACGACGGCGATCCGCCTCGACGACGCCGTCGAGCACGCGCCGCCGGCGCTCGAGCTGACGCAGCCGCAGCTCGCGACGCGCGACACGCACACGCTGGTGCACGGCGTCGCCAGCGACGACGCGCGGCTGCTCGACGCCTACATCTTCGTCGGCTCGCGCAAGGTGTTCTACCGCTCCAATCGCAACGGGCCGGACCCGAAGCGGATGACGTTCGACGCGGACCTGCCGCTGCGGCCCGGCGTGAACGTGGTGACCATCGTCGCGCGCGAGAACCCCGACACGACGACGCACCGGACGTTCATCGTGCGGCGCGATGGCCCCAACGGCCAGCTCCTGGCGACGCCGAAGACCGACGACGACCTGAGCGAGACGGCGGTCAACGACGACGAGTGACGCCGCGGGCGTGACGCGGCAGGCGCGAGGCCGCGCTTGCCGCGCCCGCGACGATGGCGTTCCAATGGCGCGTGCCTCGCGCGCCCGCCCGCCGACTGACGCTCGCGTCGCTCGTCGCGGCGCTCTACTTCATGGTCTCCGGGGGCCCGTACGGCCTGGAGGAGCTCGCGGGCAAGGTCGGCTTCGGGGCGGCCATCGCGATCCTCGTCGCGACGCCGCTCGTCTGGAGCGTGCCGACGGCGCTGATGGTCGGCGAGCTCGCCGCCGCGCTCCCCGAGGAGGGCGGCTACTACGCCTGGGTGCGCCGCGCGCTGGGGCCCTTCTGGGGCTACCAGGAGGCGTGGCTGTCGCTGGTCGCCAGCGTCTTCGACATGGCGATCTACCCGACGCTGTTCGTGCTGTACCTCGGGCGCCTGTTCCCGGCGGCGGCATCGTGGCCGTTCGCCGTGGGCCTGCTCGTCGTCGCGGCGGGAGCGGCGTGGAACCTGGCCGGCGCGTGGGCGGTCGGCGAGGGTTCGGCCGCGATGACGGTCCTGCTGCTCGCCCCCTTCGTCGTGCTCTCGGCCATCGCGTGGCGTGCGCACGTCCCGTCCACGGCAGCCGCCGCCGGTCACACCGGCGCGGCGCCCGACGTGGCCGGCGGGATCGTGATCGCGATGTGGAACTACATGGGCTGGGACAACGCCTCGACGGTCGCGGGCGAGGTGGACAGGCCGCAGCGGACCTATCCGCTCGCCGTGGTGGCGGCCGTCGCGCTGGTCGTGCTCACGTACGTCGTCCCCGTCGCCGCCGTGGGCGCCGCGGGGGTGGACCCGTCGGGCTGGGAGACGGGCGCGTGGGTCGACGTGGCGCGATCCTGCGGCGGCGGCCTGCTCGCCTCCGCCGTCGTCGTCGGCGGGTTGCTGAGCGCCTTTGGCATGTTCAACGCGCTCTGCCTGTCGTACTCGCGCCTGCCGGTCGTCATGGCCGAGGACGGGTACCTGCCGCGCGCGTTCGCGCGCCGGCTGCCGCACGACGGCGCGCCCTGGGTGGCGGTGCTCGCGTGCTGCGTGGGCTGGACGCTCTCGCTCGGGCTGTCGTTCGAGCGGCTCGTGTGCCTCGACATCCTTCTCTATGGCACGAGCCTCGTCCTCGAGTTCGTGGCGCTCGTCGTGCTGCGCGTACGCGAGCCGCGGCTGCCTCGCCCATTCCGCGTCCCCGGCGGCACCGCCGCGGCGGCGGCGCTCGGGCTCGGCCCCGTCGCGCTGCTGGCGATGGCGCTCGTCAAGAACCTGGACGAGCGCGTCGCCGGCGTGAACGGCTGCGTGTTCGGGGCGGGCCTCGTCGCCCTGGGACCGGTCGCCTACGCGTTGACGCGCCGGATCTCGCGCGCCCCGTGACGGGCGGCGGGTCGCCGTGGCGTCGCCGCCGCTCCTCGACTACTGACTGCTCGTGATGAGCGTCCGCCTGCACGTCAACGTCGACCACGTCGCCACGCTGCGCAACGCCCGCGGCACGACGTATCCGGATCCGGTGCGCGCCGCCGAGGAGTGCCTGGCCGCGGCGGCCGAGGGCATCACCGCGCACCTGCGCGAGGACCGACGGCACATCGTCGATGCGGACGTCGAGCGGCTGCGGGCGCTCTGCTCGCGATCGGCGCGCACGTTCAACCTCGAGATGGCGGCCACCGACGAGATGGTCGCCATCGCCCGTCGCGTGAAGCCCGACGTGTGCACGCTGGTGCCCGAGCGGCGACAGGAGAGGACGACCGAGGGTGGCCTCGACGTGCTCGCCGGGGGCGACGACCTCGCGCGCCGCGTGAAGTCACTCGTCGACGCGGGCATCAAGGTCAGCCTCTTCATCGCCGCCGATCCCGGACAGATCGAGCGCTCGCGCGCCATCGGCGCCGCTCAGATCGAGCTGCACACCGGCGAGTATGCGCATCGCCACGCTTCGGGGGAGGGGCCCCGAAACACGCACGTCGCCGGGGAGCTCGACCTGCTGGCGCGCGGCGCCGAGCACGCGCAGCGCCTCGGGCTCGAGGTCGCCGCCGGCCACGGCCTGACGCAGGACAACGTCCCGGCGCTCGTCGCCATCCCCGAGATCGTCGAGCTGAACATCGGGCATGCCGTCATCGCCGACGCCGTCTTCGTCGGCGTGCGCGAAGCGGTGCGCGCGTACCGGGCCGCCATCGCCCGCGGCGCGGCGATGCGGAAGGGGAGGCCGTGAACCCCGTCCTCTCGCGCGCGCAGATGCGCGCCTTCGACCGGCACGCGATCGACGCGTGCGGCGTCCCCGGGCTGCTGCTGATGGAGAACGCGGGACGCGGCGCGACCGACGTGCTGGTGCGAGAGCTCCTCGAGGGCCACCCCGCGGGCGCCCGGGTCGTGGTCGTCTGCGGCACCGGAAACAACGGCGGCGACGGCGTGGTCATCGCCAGGCATCTGCTCGTGCGCGGGGCCAATCCGCGCGTCGTCCTGTGCGGTGACGCGCAGAAGGTCGCCGGCGACGCCCGCGTTCAGCTCGACGCATGGCGTGGTCTGGGCGGCGTCGTGCACGAGCTGCCGCCGAACGCGCCGCTCGACGTGCTCGCCGGCGCCGTCTCGGATGCCGACGTCGTCGTCGACGCACTCTTCGGCACGGGCCTCGACCGCGCGATCGAGGGCTGGCTCGCCGACGTGGTGCGCGCGACGAACGCGGCGAGCTGCCCGCGATTCGCCGTCGACCTTCCTTCGGGCCTCGACGCGGACACGGGCGGCACGCTCGGCGTCGCGGTGCGTGCGCGCGTCACGGCCACCTTCGCCCACCACAAGCTGGGCCTCGTCACGCCGGCGGGCGCCGAGCTGGCGGGGCGCGTGCACGTCGTGGACATCGGCGTTCCGGGCACGCTCGTCGCGCACGTCGGCGGCTCGGCGCAGCTGCTCGAGCGCGCAGACGTACGGGCCTGGATCCCCCGGCGCGCGCCGGGGGCGCACAAGACCTCCTCCGGTCACGTCGTCGTCGTCGCCGGATCCCCTGGGCGCGTCGGCGCGCCGCAGCTCGCCGCGCGCGGCGCGATGCGCGCGGGCGCGGGGCTGACCACGATCGCGACCTGGCCCGACGCCGCGCGCGCCATCGAGAGCTCCGTTCGCGAGGTGATGACCGCGCGCATCGATCCGGCCAAGCCCGCCGAGAGCCTCGACGCGATCCTCGCGCACAAGCACTCGGTCGTCGTGGGCCCGGGCTTCGGGCTCGGCGACGACGCGCGCACGGCGGTCGAGTATCTGCTGGCGTCGTGGCAGGGGCCGGTCGTGGTCGACGCCGACGCGCTGTCGATGTTCGCCGGGCGACCGAGCGTCTTCATGGCGGCCAAGAAGGCGATCCTCACGCCGCACCCCGGCGAGCTGGCCCGTCTGCTCGGCAAGACGGCCGCGGAGGTGGAGGCCGATCGCTTCCGGGCCGCGCGCGAGGCGGTCGCCGCGTCGGGCGCCGTCGTCGTGCTGAAGGGCGCGCACACGATCGTCGCCTCGCCCGACTCCCGTGTCGCCGTCACGCCGGTCGCGTGCCCCGCGCTTGCGACCGCCGGGTCGGGGGACGTGCTCGGCGGAATCATCGCCGCGATCGCGTGCGCGCAGCCCACCTTCGAGGCGGCGTGCGCCGGCGTGATGGTGCATGCGCTCGCCGGCGAGGCATGGTCGCGGGCCCACGGCGGGGCCGACCGGGGGTTGCTCGCCCCCGAGATCGCCGACGCCTTGCCCGACCTGCTCGCGTCGCTCGCCTAGAGAGCTCGCCGAAACCGAACGCACAAACGCCGACAGGCGTTGCCGAGAGTGCGAGGGCGTTGGCCCGCAGCCACACGTGTTTGGGCGGACGGACACGCGCGACGGCGCTCGAGCTCGGATTTCAGCGTGATTTCGACGGGCTCGCTCGTGGCACCCGCCTTGCGGAAGAGGCGTGTCACCGAGGAGGACTCGATGGCCACCCCCGCTTCCGCCACACCCCGACCCGCCCCTTGTTCTTCCGCCGCCCGCCGCGAGCACGCCCCCGCACCGCCGGCTTCGTCCCGTTCCCGCCGCACCCCCGTCGTCGCGCGCGACACGCGCGAGCTGCACGCGGGCCTGGTCGCGCTGGTCCCCGAGCTGCGCGCCCGCGCCCTGCGTCTCTGCGGCGACCGCGCGGCCGCCGACGACGTCGTGCAGGACGCGATCGAGCGCGCGCTCCGCTTCTCCGGCCAGTACGAGCGCGGCACCAACCTGCGCGCCTGGGCGTTGCAGATCCTGTTCAGCGTCTTCGTCACGCGCTGGCGGCGGCGCCGGCGCGAGCGCGTCGCGGTCGAGAACCTGGCCAGCGACCCGTGCGCGTGGACCGTCCCGACACCGTTCGCCGCTCCCGACGCCGGCAAGGGCGCGCTGACGCCGTCCACGCGGCGCAAGCTCGACGCGCTCCCCGAGGGGTTCCGCGCCGTCCTCGTGATGGTCGATCTGGAGCAACGCTCGTACCGCGACGCGGCGCGCGAGCTGGGCGTGCCCGTGGGCACCGTCATGAGCCGGCTGCACCGCGGGCGCAAGCTGCTCGCCGCCCAGATGTCCGGCGAGCGCGAGGCGGCCTGAGGCATCGAGCTCCGGCCCGTACACCTCGAGTCGCGGTGAGCGATCAGCGCGGCTTCCAGGGCACGTCGTCCACGCCGGCGGCGACGTTGGCGCGCCGCGCGAGGGCGAAGAGCAGATCGCTCAGGCGATTGAGGTAGACGACGAGCTCGCGCCGGGGAGGCGCGTCTTCGACCGCGAGCACCGCCCGCTCGGCGCGTCGGCAGATGGTGCGCGACACGTGGAGCGACGCCGCCTGCGGCGACCCGCCCGGCAGGACGAAGGTCTTGAGCGGGGCGCAAGCCGCGTCGGCCTCGTCGATGGCGCGTTCCAGCCGCTCGATGTCGGCGGCGCCGACGAGCGGCATCCCGAGCCTGGACTCGCGGCCCGGCACGCACGCCAGCTCGGCGCCGACGGTGAAGAGATCCTCCTGCACGTGCGCCAGGACGGCGTCGATCGCGGGATCCTGGCGGGCGGCGCGCGCGACGCCGATCGCGGCGTTGGTCTCGTCGACCGTGCCGTACGCGTCGACGCGCGCGCTCGCCTTCGGGATCCGACCGCCGCCGAAGAGCCCCGTCGTGCCGTCGTCGCCCGTCTTGGTGTAGAGCTTCATCGCCCGCGCACTGTCGCGCGCGGCGCGACGGGGCGCAAGGTCACGCGCGGTGTAGCGCGGCGGCGCGAGTCTCGGCCTCGGTCGAGACGTAGTCTCGATAGAACTCGACGGCCGTCTTGACGTAGTCGGACGCGTCCCGAGCGGCGTCGTGCATGTCCTCGGCGGCGCTCTTCGCGTGGTCGGCTGCGGCCGCGTGCTGGGCGGCGGTGGCGTCGTCGGCGGCTTCGTGCGCGCCCTTGTCGCCGCCGCCAATGTGCATCCCTGCAGCGACCAGCTTCCCGCCGCCCTGCCACCGCTCGCCGACCTGCGGCGTGCTCGAGAACCCGGCTCCGATCATGCCGATACCCTCCGCCGCCGTCCCGATGCCGTCGAGAAGCGCCTCCGACCGGATGTCGTCGGCCTTCTGCCGCATCGCCTGCACCTCCTGGTCCTCCTCGTGCTCCTCTGCGGCCTCGTCGGCGTCGCGCGAAGCGCGGGCTACGTCCTTCTGCTCCTGGCCGGACTGCACCGCGAGGGCCGCCATCTCGGCGCCGATGTCGCCCGAGGACGTGAGCATGTTGACGATGTTGGTGACCTGCATGGCTCAATCATCCTTTCAGAGACACGGACGTCGCGATGACGGCGGTCTGGTTGTTG
>JGI20133J14441_1002828_pt1 | contig 11485 bp, 7 predicted proteins | sample RS3BMetagenome_FD_14441 | JGI IMG/M metagenome (IMG submission 14441)
GCTGCGCCGACAGTGACGGTGGCGCCCGACGTGGCCCACCGTCGGGCAGAGTGAGGTAGCGCGTGCACGGGGTCGCCCTGCGGGGCGGCCCCATTTTGCTTTGAGGAGGGGTTTGCGTGCGGTTCTCGATACCGGCGGGCGTCCTGCTTCCGGTGCTCGCTCCGCTGGCCCACTTGGCGAGCCGGTCGAGCAACGCTCTGCCGGCGCTTCTGGGAGTGCTCGTGGAGGCGAAGCCCGACAAGCTGCGCCTCACCGCGAACAACGCCATGACGGGCCTGAGCGTCACGCTCGATCGGCCCCCGGAGGTCGCGCCCTACACCGAAGGCAAGGCCCTCATCCCGTACACGTGGCACGACCTCCTGCGCAACGTCGACGGCCCCGTCGAGGTGTCGGGGGAGGACGACGTGATCGTGGTGACCTACCCGGGGGGCCACGCACGGCTTGGCGGCATCCCGGCCGACAGCTTCGTGATGCCGCCCGTCGCGAAGACCTCGTTTGAGCTGGGCACCGCGGACCTCAAGGCGGGGCTCGCGCGCGTCGGGTTCGCCACGGCGAAGAAGCTCGAGGACCAGAACCCCCTCGACCACGTGGAACTCGTGATCCAGGGCGGAGCGGTGCGCTGGGCGGCCACCAACCGGTACCAGGGCGCGGTGTTCACGACGAGCGCTTCCGGGACGACGAACGCCCAGCTGTGCGTGCCCGTCGACGCGCTGTCCCTGGTCGCACGGCTGTGCAACGCCGAGAAGGTGCGCATGGGCGTCACGAGCCAGGGCTTTGGCGCGGTGTGGGGTACGACGCGACTCTACAGCCGCGTGAACACGACACCGTTCCCGCCGTTCGTCGAGTACCTGCCGACCGATCTGCCCACAAAGGCCAAGGTGGAGGTCGCTCGCCTGCGCGACGCGCTCGCACGGGTGAGCACGACGGCGGAGGACCGGCTTCGGGTGCGGGTCGAGGACGGCTGCGTGGTGCTCGCCGCGGCCTACGCCAGCGGCGAGAGCGAGGAGCGCCTCCCGGCGACCGTCGAGGGCGACGAGGTGGAGATGCTCTTCAACCCGCCCCTTCTCGCGGACGCGCTCGCCCACGTACCCGGGCCCGAGGTGAGACTCGAGATCGCGCAGCCCGACCGGCCGCTCCTCCTAAGGGCCGACACCCAGGGGTTCCAGTTCGTGATGCCGATGATGGACGACGCAGCGCAGGCGGGCGGCGAGGAGGCGGCGTGATGGACCTCGTGGTCATCGAGGCGCCCGATATGCGCAGTGCCGAGATCCTCGACGGCACGCGGCTCGTCGGGCGGTGCCCTGACCCGAACCTGGCGCGGCACACCGCACGTCTCCTGGAGAAGGGCGACGTAGAGCCCGCGCGTCGCCCCAAGGGCGCGGCCACGGTCTCGACGTTCGAGCACGAGGATGGCAGGACGGACGTCGTCGTCGGTATGACGATCGCGGTGACGTGCCCAGACCGGACGACAGCGGAGCAGCTTGCGCTGCTGCTCGAATCCGACGAGGGGGAGCGAGAGCGACCGCGCGCATGGCCGTACGGCGTCTCGGGCGGGGCCACAAGGGAGGTAGCGTCGTGACGAAGAGTGACTTCGGCGTCGAGATTGCGCAGCGCCTCAACCGGGACCTCGGCGTCGACGTGCGGTTCCTCCACGAGGAGGACGTGATCGTCCTCAGCGAGAGCGCTGAGAGGCAGGTCCGGCTCGGGATGGCGAGCTTCCGGCTGATGTTCGAGGAGGGCCACTCTCTCGACGACATCGCCGGGCGCCTTACCCGGATCGTGAACCTGGGCCGCCAGGAGGCGAAGATGACCTGGAGCGACATCCAGGCGTCCGTCGTGCCGCACGTCACGGAGCAGACCCAGCCGTACCTGGTGGGAGTCGACCCCATGTCCCCCCTCCTTCGCACCGTGGCCGCGGTCGACACCGAGGAGAGCGTGCTGTTCCTCACGACCGAGCGGCTCAGGCAGCTGGGCGTGAGCGCGCAGCAGGTGCAGGACGTAGCCCGCGACAACATCGCCCGGATCCTGAGGGAGCACCCGGGTACCGTGGAGATGTCCCCGGACGGCAGCCACACGGTGATGCTGTTCGAGGGGGACCTGGCGGCGGATCGCGCATGGGCCTACGCGCGCGAGCTTCACCGCGTGGCGGTCGCCTTCTTGTCGCCGGACGTGGCGCTTGCCCACGACAACCCGAGCCTCGAGGACGCGACGATGCTGGCGATCATGGCGCGGTGCCTGCAGAGCGAAAGGCGGCTGCTGCACGCGTTCACGCCGGCGGTGCATGTGTTCGAGCACGGCGTCCTGACGGGTTTAGGCGGGGCCATCCCCGTGCCGTCCAAGGCGCCTGAGGAGTAACCCCTGTGCCCGACGCTCCTCCCGTACGGCAAGGACAGACCTTGCCTTCGGGACGGGCGCCGGGCTCTTGTATCCCGGTTCGGTTGACCAAGGTGGAGGTGGGTTTCGATGGGTGTCCGTGACGATCTGCTGACCATCGAGCGCGAGCTGGGTGCGAGCCACCTGGAGCGCCGGGACGTGATCCGCGGGATGGTGCAGGCGCTTTTGTGCCGCCAGCACGTGGTGCTTCTCGGTCCGCCCGGCGCCGACAAGTCGGGCCTGAGCCGCGACCTCACGCGCCGCGTGAGCGGCACGTACTTCGAGTGGCTTCTCACCCGGATGAGCACCCCGGAGGAGCTTTTCGGACCGATCAGCCTGAAGAGCCTCGAGCAGGACTCCTACCGGCGGATCACCGCCAACAAGCTCCCCGAGGCACAGATCGGCTTCCTCGACGAGGTCTTCAAGGGGTCGTCCGCGATCCTGAACAGCCTACTGTCGATCCTGAACGAGCGGGTCTTTCACAACGACGGCCAGCCGGTGACGATCCCGCTCGAGATGGTGGTCGGGGCCTCGAACGAGCTGCCCGAGGACCGCGAGGAGCTCGGCGCCCTGTGGGACCGCTTCATGGTCCGGTTCATGGTCGACTACATCCGCGACCCGCAGAACTTCGCACGGCTCCTCGGCGGTAGCGGCCAGGCGACCCCGACGATGGTGAGCCTCGCCGACCTGCACACGGCGCAGGGCGAGGTCGAGAAGGTCGTGATCGACCCCGTGATCCCCCAGGTGCTCGACCTGCGCGCGAAGATGCGCGAGATGGGTGTCTCGGTCTCCGACCGCCGCTGGTACGGTGCCATGAACGTCGTGCGGGCCGAGGCGTGGATGAACGGTCGCACCCAGGCGGACGTGAGCGACCTGCGCTCGCTCGTGCCGGTGCTGTGGTCCGAGCCCGCCCAGTACGCGCCCGTCCGAAAGACCGTCTACTCGCTCGTGTCGCCGTACGACAGCGCCGCCGAGGACCTCCTCGACCAGGCCGTCGAGGTGTACCGGTCGGCCATCGCCGCCCCCGACGACCAGCAGACGAGCGCCGGCGTTGAGGCGACGAAGGCCCTCAAGAGCGTCGCCCGCAAGCTCGAGGCGGGCATCGCCGAGGCGAAGGCCGACTTCAAGAACACCCAGGCGCTCGAGGACGCGCTCGCCCAGGTCCAGACGATGAACGCCGAGGTGCTCAAGGTCTGCCTCAAGGTGGCGTAGGGGAGGGTTCCTGGTGGGCTGGCTGCAAGAAGCCATCGGCAAGGACTCGCTCCTTACCCAGAACATCGACACGAGCGCCGCGGACCGGCTCCTTTGGAGCGACATCGCGCAGAGCTCCGAGGCCATCCAGGACGTCACCCGGGAGGGGTCGGAGAAGACCCCGACCTGGCCACCGCTTATGCAGGATGCCTTCAACGCGTTCTACAAGCCGCAGCCCACCCTGCGCGACGAGGCGGACGTCGAACCGGCGCACCTGGCGAACCGCGAACTCGTCAAGGCGCTCCTCGACGAGCCGGGGACGGAGCAAACCCGGTCGTACACAATGCTCGACGACACGCTGTCGGCCCTTGCCGCGCTCGAGGCGGCGAAGAAGATGCTCGAGATCGTCCAAAAGGACGAGAAGCTTAAGCAGGCCATGCGCAGGTTCACCGACCAGGTGAAGAACGCCGGCCAGCCGGGGACGCCCCAGTACGACCAGCAGGCCCAGCAGGCGGCGCAGCAGCTTCGCCAGGCCATGCAGCAGGCACAGAGCGTCGTGAACAAGGCCGCGCGCCAGGCCGCCCAGCAGGCGAGCCAGGCGGCCGAGAAGGCGCAGCAGGCGTTCGTCTCCTGGGGGCTCGACCCGGGGGAGGTGCAGCGCATCCCGATCGGGGAACGCCTCGCGTTCGCGGCGGAGCTGTCGACGGAGCGGTTTCGCAAGATGGCCGAGCTCATCGGTCGCATGCGCAACATCGGCAGGGCCCAGCAACGCCAGAAGCTGCGCCGACACGCCGACGAGGTGCACTCGATCACCCAGGGGGCGGACCTCGAGCATGTCCTTCCGGCCGAGGTGTCCGCACTGGGCCACCCGCTGCGGCGTCTCGACTTCGGGCGCAAGTACCTCGAGCGCGGGCTCCTGCAGTACGAGCTGCGGCCGCGGCCGAAGAACGCGAAGGGTCCGATCATCTGCCTCATCGACGCGTCGGGGTCGATGGGCGGCGACAGGATCGAGTGGGCGGCCGCCGTGGGGCTTGCCCTCCTCGACATCGCCCGCAGCCAGAAGCGCGACTTCGCGGGGGCCTACTTCCAGGGGCCGGGATCGCAGCTTCAGACCTTCCGGTTCCTCCACAAGGAGCCCTACGACCCGCGCGAGATCCTTCGGTTCGCGACCGTGGGCGCGGGCGGCGGAACGGACTTCGAGCAGCCGCTGGGATGGGCGCTTGATGTCCAGGGTGAGGCCGCGTTCAAGTCGGCGGACATCGTCATGGTGACCGACGGCGAGTGCGCCATCTCGGACGAGTTCTACGCCCGCCTCATGGCGGCCAAGGAGGCAAAGGCCGTCCGCATCCTGTCGATCCTCCTCGACGGCACACCGGTCGAACTGAATCGGTGGTCGGACCGGGTATGGGCGATCGTCGGGCCGGACGACCAGGCGGCGACGGAAGTGCTCGGCGAGGTGTAGGTCGGTATTCCGGGTCCGTGCCGGCGCCGGCATCCGCCGCGGCGCTGGGCGCCGCTCTGCACAGAGGAGGCATCCACCTCCGTCTTCTCTGTGCGGAGCAGTGCCCAGCGCCGCCGGGCCGCGGGGGAGCGACCCACAACGCGACTGGAACGACATCAGCATTGTTGCTCCTCTAATTGCCACGATACAGCCGGCGGCAGACCCCCGCATATTGACAAATAACGGAAGCCTAGATACGGTCATCCAAGAACCGGATATACCTCGCATTGGGGGAGTCGAGGTGCGCAGGATCCTTGCGTCGGTCATGGCAGCATTGCTCCTGACGGCCAGCGGAGCGTTCAGCATAGCGCTTCCGGTCGCGGCCTCCAGCGGCGGCATGACCCGAGTTCAAGGTGCGGGTGCCGCTACCGCGGGCCCCAACGACAGTGTCCCAGGCAACTGCGGAATCAGCTGGATATACATGCAGACCTACAACTATGAGGGCGATGCTGACATCGGAGTGCAGTCCACGGGTGGCGCTATCCTCGGTGGCGACTGGTATATCAACTGGGGAGATGGAGATACCACGCCAGGTGCCGTGCCTCCGTCGGGCAGCGGCATTTGGTCTGCGGAGATCGATCACGAATACTCCGCGAAGGGCGTATACACGGCTGTCCTGACGGGGGCCGTTATCGTGACCACCGGGATCTGTTCGATCGACGAACCAGTGGTCACCTTTCCCATTCCCAGCAACGGGTACTACACCGAGTAGGAGTCGGGTACGGCACGGGCGGCGGCTAAGGCTGCCGCTCGGAGCTTTTTGGGCGAAGGGTGGTCGAGGGTGCCATGAGGTCAGTTTCCTGGCCATGCTGCATCTTCAATCAGCAAGTGATACGCAGGTGGGAGCGCCCAGACCGGTGAGGGTGGCCGCGTCCACCAACCTCAACTTCGCCTTGTTTGTTTGGGCGGTGGCCGGGTTGAAGGTCGAGCCCTGGCCAATGCGGCTGGAAGTGCCGTGGCCACCTGCTTACATGTCGAGCAAGATTCCTGCTACTGACCGCCCTGCAGCAGGTCAGGAGTTTTCGCTCTGGTGGAGGCGCTTGGGTGCCTTGAATCGTGACCTACGGACAGCTGACCAGGTGCGAGCTCTGCGAGCGAATCAGAGTCCCCAGGATCCGGACGCGAGCCTCCAACTCGACACAGTGGAGCAGTGGGATCTCCGCCATGTTTGTCGGGAAGCGTGGAGACCCTTTCGTGAAGGCTTTTGGTCGTCTAGATTTGGCGCGGCTCGCGCCATGCGTGGGCTCGATCAGAGGGTCGCCATTGCCCTTGCGACAGCTAGGAGGCAGACGTCGCTTCTAGACTCGATGGAGCGTATTGACGTTCTGTTTCCGGGCACCGTAGCCGCATGGATGGTGGGCCCAGGTCACGCGATCGTGACGAGCGGTTTTGCGAGTAGGACAAATCGACTGGAGGCCGACCTTATCAGGCTTGTCACGGATCCGAACGGCATCGTGTAGGGGCTTCCTGAGATGAGTCGCGGTACGGTAGCCCGACGCTCATGCGGCGGCGTTAAGGCGTAACTATCGAGGTTGGGTTGGTTGTGCGCCGGCATGGTTGCTGAATGAGCGGACCTGGAGCACGTCCTTCCGGCCGAGGTGTCGGCGCTCGGTCACCCGCGGCGGCGCCTCGACTTCGGGCGCAAGTACCTCGAGCGCGGGCTCCTCCAGTACGAGCTGCGGCCGCGGCCGAAGAACGCGAAGGGTCCGATCATCTGCCTCATCGACGCGTCGGGGTCGATGGGCGGTGACAGGATCGAGTGGGCGGCCGCCGTGGGGCTTGCCCTTCTCGACATCGCCCGCAGCCAGAAGCGCGACTTTGCCGGGGCGTACTTCCAGGGGCCGGGATCGCAGCTTCAGACCTTCCGGTTCCTCCACAAGGAGCCCTACGACCCGCGCGAGATCCTTCGGTTCGCGACCGTCGGCGCGGGCGGCGGAACGGACTTCGAGCAGCCGCTGGGATGGGCGCTTGATGTCCAGGGTGAGGCCGCGTTCAAGTCGGCGGACATCGTCATGGTGACCGACGGCGAGTGCGCCATCTCGGACGAGTTCTACGCCCGCCTCATGGCGGCCAAGGAGGCAAAGGCCGTCCGCATCCTGTCGATCCTCCTCGACGGCACACCGGTCGAACTGAATCGGTGGTCGGACCGGGTATGGGCGATCGTCGGGCCGGACGACCAGGCGGCGACGGAAGTGCTCGGCGAGGTGTAGGTCGGTATTCCGGGTCCGTGCCGGCGCCGGCATCCGCCGCGGCGCTGGGCGCCGCTCTGCACAGAGGAGGCATCCACCTCCGTCTTCTCTGTGCGGAGCAGTGCCCAGCGCCGCCGGGCCGCGGGGGAGCGACCCACAACGCGACTGGAACGACATCAGCATTGTTGCTCCTCTAATTGCCACGATACAGCCGGCGGCAGACCCCCGCATATTGACAAATAACGGAAGCCTAGATACGGTCATCCAAGAACCGGATATACCTCGCATTGGGGGAGTCGAGGTGCGCAGGATCCTTGCGTCGGTCATGGCAGCATTGCTCCTGACGGCCAGCGGAGCGTTCAGCATAGCGCTTCCGGTCGCGGCCTCCAGCGGCGGCATGACCCGAGTTCAAGGTGCGGGTGCCGCTACCGCGGGCCCCAACGACAGTGTCCCAGGCAACTGCGGAATCAGCTGGATATACATGCAGACCTACAACTATGAGGGCGATGCTGACATCGGAGTGCAGTCCACGGGTGGCGCTATCCTCGGTGGCGACTGGTATATCAACTGGGGAGATGGAGATACCACGCCAGGTGCCGTGCCTCCGTCGGGCAGCGGCATTTGGTCTGCGGAGATCGATCACGAATACTCCGCGAAGGGCGTATACACGGCTGTCCTGACGGGGGCCGTTATCGTGACCACCGGGATCTGTTCGATCGACGAACCAGTGGTCACCTTTCCCATTCCCAGCAACGGGTACTACACCGAGTAGGAGTCGGGTACGGCACGGGCGGCGGCTAAGGCTGCCGCTCGGAGCTTTTTGGGCGAAGGGTGGTCGAGGGTGCCATGAGGTCAGTTTCCTGGCCATGCTGCATCTTCAATCAGCAAGTGATACGCAGGTGGGAGCGCCCAGACCGGTGAGGGTGGCCGCGTCCACCAACCTCAACTTCGCCTTGTTTGTTTGGGCGGTGGCCGGGTTGAAGGTCGAGCCCTGGCCAATGCGGCTGGAAGTGCCGTGGCCACCTGCTTACATGTCGAGCAAGATTCCTGCTACTGACCGCCCTGCAGCAGGTCAGGAGTTTTCGCTCTGGTGGAGGCGCTTGGGTGCCTTGAATCGTGACCTACGGACAGCTGACCAGGTGCGAGCTCTGCGAGCGAATCAGAGTCCCCAGGATCCGGACGCGAGCCTCCAACTCGACACAGTGGAGCAGTGGGATCTCCGCCATGTTTGTCGGGAAGCGTGGAGACCCTTTCGTGAAGGCTTTTGGTCGTCTAGATTTGGCGCGGCTCGCGCCATGCGTGGGCTCGATCAGAGGGTCGCCATTGCCCTTGCGACAGCTAGGAGGCAGACGTCGCTTCTAGACTCGATGGAGCGTATTGACGTTCTGTTTCCGGGCACCGTAGCCGCATGGATGGTGGGCCCAGGTCACGCGATCGTGACGAGCGGTTTTGCGAGTAGGACAAATCGACTGGAGGCCGACCTTATCAGGCTTGTCACGGATCCGAACGGCATCGTGTAGGGGCTTCCTGAGATGAGTCGCGGTACGGTAGCCCGACGCTCATGCGGCGGCGTTAAGGCGTAACTATCGAGGTTGGGTTGGTTGTGCGCCGGCATGGTTGCTGAATGAGCGGACCTGGAGCACGTCCTTCCGGCCGAGGTGTCGGCGCTCGGTCACCCGCGGCGGCGCCTCGACTTCGGGCGCAAGTACCTCGAGCGCGGGCTCCTCCAGTACGAGCTGCGGCCGCGGCCGAAGAACGCGAAGGGTCCGATCATCTGCCTCATCGACGCGTCGGGGTCGATGGGCGGTGACAGGATCGAGTGGGCGGCCGCCGTGGGGCTTGCCCTTCTCGACATCGCCCGCAGCCAGAAGCGCGACTTTGCCGGGGCNTACTTCCAGGGGCCGGGATCGCAGCTTCAGACCTTCCGGTTCCTCCACAAGGAGCCCTACGACCCGCGCGAGATCCTTCGGTTCGCGACCGTGGGCGCGGGCGGCGGAACGGACTTCGAGCAGCCGCTGGGATGGGCGCTTGATGTCCAGGGTGAGGCCGCGTTCAAGTCGGCGGACATCGTCATGGTGACCGACGGCGAGTGCGCCATCTCGGACGAGTTCTACGCCCGCCTCATGGCGGCCAAGGAGGCAAAGGCCGTCCGCATCCTGTCGATCCTCCTCGACGGCACACCGGTCGAACTGAATCGGTGGTCGGACCGGGTATGGGCGATCGTCGGGCCGGACGACCAGGCGGCGACGGAAGTGCTCGGCGAGGTGTAGGTCGGTATTCCGGGTCCGTGCCGGCGCCGGCATCCGCCGCGGCGCTGGGCGCCGCTCTGCACAGAGGAGGCATCCACCTCCGTCTTCTCTGTGCGGAGCAGTGCCCAGCGCCGCCGGGCCGCGGGGGAGCGACCCACAACGCGACTGGAACGACATCAGCATTGTTGCTCCTCTAATTGCCACGATACAGCCGGCGGCAGACCCCCGCATATTGACAAATAACGGAAGCCTAGATACGGTCATCCAAGAACCGGATATACCTCGCATTGGGGGAGTCGAGGTGCGCAGGATCCTTGCGTCGGTCATGGCAGCATTGCTCCTGACGGCCAGCGGAGCGTTCAGCATAGCGCTTCCGGTCGCGGCCTCCAGCGGCGGCATGACCCGAGTTCAAGGTGCGGGTGCCGCTACCGCGGGCCCCAACGACAGTGTCCCAGGCAACTGCGGAATCAGCTGGATATACATGCAGACCTACAACTATGAGGGCGATGCTGACATCGGAGTGCAGTCCACGGGTGGCGCTATCCTCGGTGGCGACTGGTATATCAACTGGGGAGATGGAGATACCACGCCAGGTGCCGTGCCTCCGTCGGGCAGCGGCATTTGGTCTGCGGAGATCGATCACGAATACTCCGCGAAGGGCGTATACACGGCTGTCCTGACGGGGGCCGTTATCGTGACCACCGGGATCTGTTCGATCGACGAACCAGTGGTCACCTTTCCCATTCCCAGCAACGGGTACTACACCGAGTAGGAGTCGGGTACGGCACGGGCGGCGGCTAAGGCTGCCGCTCGGAGCTTTTTGGGCGAAGGGTGGTCGAGGGTGCCATGAGGTCAGTTTCCTGGCCATGCTGCATCTTCAATCAGCAAGTGATACGCAGGTGGGAGCGCCCAGACCGGTGAGGGTGGCCGCGTCCACCAACCTCAACTTCGCCTTGTTTGTTTGGGCGGTGGCCGGGTTGAAGGTCGAGCCCTGGCCAATGCGGCTGGAAGTGCCGTGGCCACCTGCTTACATGTCGAGCAAGATTCCTGCTACTGACCGCCCTGCAGCAGGTCAGGAGTTTTCGCTCTGGTGGAGGCGCTTGGGTGCCTTGAATCGTGACCTACGGACAGCTGACCAGGTGCGAGCTCTGCGAGCGAATCAGAGTCCCCAGGATCCGGACGCGAGCCTCCAACTCGACACAGTGGAGCAGTGGGATCTCCGCCATGTTTGTCGGGAAGCGTGGAGACCCTTTCGTGAAGGCTTTTGGTCGTCTAGATTTGGCGCGGCTCGCGCCATGCGTGGGCTCGATCAGAGGGTCGCCATTGCCCTTGCGACAGCTAGGAGGCAGACGTCGCTTCTAGACTCGATGGAGCGTATTGACGTTCTGTTTCCGGGCACCGTAGCCGCATGGATGGTGGGCCCAGGTCACGCGATCGTGACGAGCGGTTTTGCGAGTAGGACAAATCGACTGGAGGCCGACCTTATCAGGCTTGTCACGGATCCGAACGGCATCGTGTAGGGGCTTCCTGAGATGAGTCGCGGTACGGTAGCCCGACGCTCATGCGGCGGCGTTAAGGCGTAACTATCGAGGTTGGGTTGGTTGTGCGCCGGCATGGTTGCTGAATGAGCGGACCTGGAGCACGTCCTTCCGGCCGAGGTGTCGGCGCTCGGTCACCCGCGGCGGCGCCTCGACTTCGGGCGCAAGTACCTCGAGCGCGGGCTCCTCCAGTACGAGCTGCGGCCGCGGCCGAAGAACGCGAAGGGTCCGATCATCTGCCTCATCGACGCGTCGGGGTCGATGGGCGGTGACAGGATCGAGTGGGCGGCCGCCGTGGGGCTTGCCCTTCTCGACATCGCCCGCAGCCAGAAGCGCGACTTTGCCGGGGCGTACTTCCAGGGGCCGGGATCGCAGCTTCAGACCTTCCGGTTCCTCCACAAGGAGCCCTACGACCCGCGCGAGATCCTTCGGTTCGCGACCGTC
>JGI20133J14441_1002829_pt1 | contig 11475 bp, 8 predicted proteins | sample RS3BMetagenome_FD_14441 | JGI IMG/M metagenome (IMG submission 14441)
GCCACGAAGGGGTGCTGATCGGCCGGGACCTCCTCGGCGGGTCGTTCGTGTACGACCCTTTCGCCCTCTACCGGAACGGGGCGGTGACCAATCCGAACATGACAGGTATGCCATTCAACAGATCGATTACCTCTGCTCACGGATCGTGACCAGACACGGCAACACAGTCCAAGTGATGAGAGCGTGGGAAACTTCTGAGCATGGAGAACTCGGAGCGGGACCTATTGGCCGAGATCGGATCCAGCCAGATCGATGTGAGTCGGCTGTATGAGTTGACCGGTTCCCGCCAACCTGGGGTCGCCACCGCCGCTCGTTCCCGGCTAGTCGAGATTCTCGTGCGACGGGATGTGGCGGCCGCATTGACGACTGCCACTGAGCCAACCACTCAAGTCGTGGTCGCCGTGAAGCTGATGGCTGAAGTCCTCATGCAGCTCCCCGCCTCCCTCGCAACATTCAGCACAGCCGAGCTACTGCTCACAGTTTCCGAAGTCGGTGAAGATGCCAAAATTAAGGACCTGACCATTCTGTTCTTCGACTCGATTCTCAAGAGTCGTGGACCTGACGTCGAGGCGATGGCACGTGCGCTGGCCCCAGATTTCCAGGGAACGATCCTCGAACTCCTCGATGCTGCCTCGATGGCCGACCGAACGACCAGGATCCACCCGGCCTGACATTTCGCCACGGCCTCGATCCGGTTGGAGTTGCAACGAGCCCAGAGGTGGACGAGATTTTCGATCCGCACTCCGGACCTGACCGCTATGGCGAGCTCAGCTCAACCCAGTTTTGACTCAACAGCTCGGACGTCTCCGTAAAGATCGCCATAGATCCATCAACCAAGCGGTTCCACGAAATCCCACCATCGAGATACATCTGCAAGTGTCCCATCTCAAATGACCGTCTAGTCAGATCGGAAATCTTCGCAGCGAGGGGCGAGTTTGCGGCATCTTCCGAGAGTGATGCCACGGCGGATACAATTTGTGAGAGTCCCTGAGAGAACGCAGACATAACCCTCCGCCCGCTCTCCGCATCTTGCTGCGTTGCGGCGCTCTCGAACTGGAGACGCTGCTGAGCAATAAATCCCCGTAGCTCGTTCTTGTAGGACTCGAAGATCTGGTCTAGGCCTGGTTCGTTTGCGCTCCCCCCTCCACCAGACGGGGGCGGCACGGCTAGCTCCTCGGATCCAGAAGGCGGGTTCTCCTGGAAATACCGGGTCAGATCACGTTGAACCTTGTGAGACAGTCCTTCGCTGCTGTCGTAGGTTCCGATAAGCGCCTGCTGTTCCATTTCTGTTCGGAAATCCTGAACCGCCTGTAGCTGCTGTGGATCAATGCTCATCGGGTTCGCTATTGGCTGATCCGAGAAGTACAGGAACACGTGTGCTCCCTGCGACCTCTTTCGGCGAATTTCTTCGACGGATCCCGAGGGTTCGGTGTCGGTAGGTGTACCCAGTCGAGTCCAGAAGACTGCGATCACAAGATCCGTCCGATCGACCATCTGGGTGTTCAGTACTGATTGAGGTCGTCCGAACCCGGGAAATGCGCTCATCTCCCACATCACTGGCAGAAGAACCACTCCAAATCCTTCGGAGTTGAGATCGTTCCACTCGACGAGCGCTTGCTGAACCGTTTGCCGGGCTTCACTGGTATCAGACGGTGAGGCGATCAGAACTCTGTAGACAGATGCGCCGAAGGTCATGTCATAGATGCTTCCATAACGTGCTGAGTTTCCGCCGACGTCGGTTGGGTCACGCTTCGGTGACAGCCTTCAGCCCCGAATGAGGAAGCAGGCTCCTTGCGCCGTACTGGTAACTCAGCACGGTACCGGGCATGCCCTCGAACTTGGCGCAGCTCCAGCGTCCGCCTTCTTCGTCCACCCGCCCGAGCCGCAACGCTCCGAAGATCTCCGAGGCCGCCTGGGTGCGGCTCCGAAAAGGCCGAGATCTCCGCCAGCTTCGTCGGCAGGCGCAATGGATGCTCGGTACTGACCCGGTGCAACTGGGCTATTCAGTGGATGACGCCCAGGACCTATCCGTTGATGAGTTGCGGGAGCTTCCTCTCGACCGTCATCGAAAGTGTGGCCGCTTCCCAATCCTCCCAACAGGCGAGGTAGCCATTCGCACCCAGAGGAGCAAGCAGCATGGGCGGACCGTTGCACACTTCTCGGGTCTCGGTACCTGCGGCTCAGTCTGGATGCCCTGTTGTGCGCCGAAGATCCTTGCTGGCCGTGCGGACGAAGTCGAGAGAGCGATCACTGAGCATTGGCGCAGGGGTGGTGAAGTCCTCTTCTTCACCGGGACCATGAGCCACGTAGAGGCCGATTCGCTCGCAGATTCCTTCGATGCCCTCCGTGACACCTTCCAAGACCTGACGGCAGGCGGTTGGTGGACTCGATTTCGCAAGCGATGGGGCGTGTCGGGCTACATCCGTGCAGTCGAGATCACGAGAGGTGGAGCCGGGTGGCACGTGCACGTGCACTGTCTGCTCTTCCTGTGCTCTTCGGAGGAGGACTATCCGGCGTACATCGAAGGCGACCTGGTCGGCATCCAGTGCGCCCTATTCGGTCGGTGGGCCTACATCGCTCGGAACCGGTACGGGCGAGAGGTGAACATTCGACATGGCCTCGACCTCCAACTCGTCACGAGGGGGAACGCCACCGAAGTTGGGCACTACGTTGCGAAACTGGAGGATGGGCGTTCAATGGCCCTAGAGATGTTGAGAGGCGATCTGAAGAAGGGCCGCCTCACTGGATCCATCCACCCGCATGAACTCCTCGACCTCGTCCATGACCAGGACCCAGGGATCCGCTCGGAGGCACGCCGGCTCTGGCGTGAGTATGAGCGAACAGTGGCGGGACGCCGGATGATGACGTGGAGTCACGGCCTGCGAGCATCCCTACTTGACTCCATGACGGACCTATCCGACCAGGAGCTAGCGGAGGCAGAGGTAGGCGGCGTGGTCGTAGCGCTCATCCCCTCCGATCTCTGGCGCCAGCTACGTGTGGTCCCAGGTGCTCTGGGCCAGCTCCTCCGAGCAGCTGAGGACGGCGGTTTCGCTGCGATTGAGCGGCTCTGTGTTCAACTGATCGCAAGGCCGGGATAGTCCGCCTACTTTCCCTCCGCTGTTGCTCGCCCGCTTCCTGCTGGGGGTGCTCCTGCATGTCCAGGTTGCGGCCGAATGCGTTGCAGGCTGGGGTCCCCGGCGAACGAAGGTGCGAAGCGCCGTAGTTCGGGCACGAAGTGCCGAACCGGGGTGGCCTGCGGCGCAGGAGGGCCGCAACACGGCCCGGCGTCAGCCGGGCCGCTTGCTAAGAGGAGAATGCTTCTACCGGCTGGTCAAGATCCGTGCGCATCGGATCTCCTTTGGGACAGTCCTATTTGCGAGCAGACCGTAGTTGATGTGCTCGCCACGCTCGGGAGACTCTCGGGCGTGATGGACCCTGAAGGAGATACGAGATGCGCAACATCCCGATGAGCACGGCCGGACTTCGCTTCCTCGCAGCAGAGACCTCGGCACGTCCGGTCACAAAGTATGAGGACGGGCAGCGGATCGACGGTCCCGTCCTCGACGACGGCGGCCACACCCTGTATGCGGTGTCTGTCTTTCTTGTTGGAGACGACACAGCCGAGCAAATCCGTGTGAAGTTCCCTCACGATGGCAAGACCGAACCCACCTACACGCTCATGGGCGAGGTAACCATCGAGGGGGCCGTAGCCACTCCCTACGTGGCCAACGGGAAGGCAGCCATCAGCCTGCGAGCTTCTTCCGTCCGACCCACAAAGGCAGTGGCATCCAGCAACTGATGCCAGCCCGAGTTCCCTGTAACCGACAGGGGTCCACGCACCGACCCTCGGCCCCAGTCGCACGAGGGTCGGTTGCGTAGATGCGGCTCTGAGCGGACCGAAAGGGAGAACCATGAGCTACGAGACACATCGGGAGTCCGCCGTCGACGAATTCGCCGATGAACTCGTGGTGCTCGCCGGCGACTATCCGGAGCTTGTAGTCCTGGGATTCGTCGGTGCGATCAGCTCCCTGGTGTCTGGCCTTCTGTATGCCGCCCCGATCATTTGGATCCTGGTGGTAACGGGAGTCGCCACGTGCAGGCGCCTCACTTCTCGCTACCCCCAATGGTTTCTCCCTTTCAGTCCCATTGCCTCGTGGTACGGGAACGTTGAGCGTCGACGCCAAGAGAGACGGGACCACCGAATGTTTCTCGATGCCTTTACCCAATGTGGGCTCCTTGCGCCGTCAGGCGGACTCCAGGTCGAATCAATTCGACGGACACCGCCTGGGTGCGAGGTCGATGTCGAACTGCCACCCGGCATGGACCCAGCTCTGCTGCAAGGTGCAGGGCCTGCTCTTGCTGCAACGCTGCACGTTCAGGGAGTCACAGTGCTCCCAGCACGCAGCGCCGGACATTGGACGCTCGCCGTTCGGACCACCGAGACCCTCGCCCCCGGTCAGTCGGCACAGGCAACGTGGCCACTGATCCCAGCGCTGTTCGCTGGACGAACAGTTGATGCCTACCGTGACAACATTCCCCTCGCATTGGATGAGAACGGCCGTCAGGTGACGGGCCGACTGTTCGAGACCGGTTACCTATTGGGTGGCGAGCCTGGCTCAGGGAAGAGCGTCGCCAGCCAACTTCTAATCTCGGCCCTGGCGGCTGACCCTGGGTGTGTCTTGGTTGGCATCGACCTTAAGGCAGGCCTCGAACTGCGGGCATGGAGAGACCGCCTTGACTCCTTCGCACGCACTCCCGATGAGGCCCTGGTCTCGCTGAACGCCGTAGCTGCCGAGATGCATCGCAGGCTCCGATGGCTCTACGACGAAACGGACCATCGGAAAGTCCCTCACGGAACTCCATTGCTTGGACTGGTAATCGATGAGTGTGCGCAGCTCACGGGAGAGAGTGCCCCAAAGGAGCTGCGGGACGCCGCTAACGCCGTCCTAACGCAGATCGTCCAGCTCGGTCGAGCTGCCGGGGTTGTCGTGGTCATCTGCACGCAGAAGCCCAGTGCAGCGAGCATCAGTAGCAGCGTGCGGGATCTGATCTCGACTCGTTGGTGTCTGAGGGTTGTTTCCCGCCCGGCGGCCGAGGCGGTACTGGGTCCACTACCCCAAGACGCCACCCGACTGCCGTGGCAAATCCCAACTGCATGGCGAGGAGTCGGGCTCATACGAGACGACGAGGGCACCGTGCGAGTTTGCCGTTCGTACTACCTGGACGAGCCCACAGTGGACCGCCTTGCGGAGCTGGCAGCGTTGCACCGGATGGCAGCGCTCGCCCAGGGCGCTTGGACACTTGCCGTCCCGCCTCCAGGTCCAGGTCCAGGTCCAGGTCCAGACAATCCGCCTCGACGCCGACGCCGACCAGGCAAGTAGGCCGCCATCTCACCTGCCAGCCGTGATTCCCCTGTCCCGCACGGTCGAAGTATGAGCATCCCTGTGCCCTACCAACCGCAACTCGATGCCTCTTGGCCCCCGGTCATCCCTCGCCCACGGCCGGTGAGACAACCCCTACGACGTCCCCCACGAGTTCACGCTCACCACCAGCTCACGCTGCCACTCCTTGACCCAACGCCCGATGACCTGGAGTCCGCCGATTAGCCGGTACTCCGCCCACCGGCGTGCACTAGGGCATTGCGAACAGATAGGCCCAACTTGCGTCCCTTGACGAAGGCGGGAAAGTAAGCGGGACCCCAGATGAGTCTCATGATTCCTGCGTCACTCAGGTCCCCTCGGACGTCTACATCGTCAAGGAACTTCTTGTGAAGATCGAGGGACTCGAACATCCTCACGATCGTCATCCTGGTGCGAAGATCGCACCAGAGGTCGCAGTTTTGATAGAGGCCTCGAGTCTGCAAGGCCATCAACTCTTCATGCGGGATCCCTCTGTCAATCCATTCCAGGTATTCGTCTAGATCAAGTCCGCAGTCGAGCGCTTCGATGATGTTGTCTTCGGCTCGATGTAGGGGAAGTCCGGCCACACTCGGTAATCGTCTCGCACAGCAGTCTTCTTGAGGTCACCTCCCACGGAGAGCATCGAAGGAATCTGCCCACGCTCACCTCTCGCCACCTCGATCCAACTGGCGTCTCCTGAGCGGCCGGACCAGGAGGGCGCATTGTCTATGGCGACGATCTACCAGTTCCGAGCCTTATCATCGATCGCTCTTGCCAGCGCCAAATCGTGGTCCAAGCCTTCGGCTCGGAAAGTGAGGTACACGTAGGGGTCGCACTTGCCCTCCGACACGTCCTGCATCTCTTCGACTGACTCACACTCGTCGATCAGCGTCCAGTAGTCCCAGGGGGACTGCAGGGTCATGGCCTCGACAGCGAACACTCCCGCAAGATCTTCTCGCACCCCTGCTCTCCGTGCTTCGACGTAGGTGCCCACATGGCCGGGATAACGAATCAGTTCCACGACCTCTTCGTGGCTCAGGTACTTGCGGGCGTAGCAGTAGTCATCGAAGTCAACGTCCATGTCGAGGCCTTCGCAAAGTTCCTCGATGGCAATCTCAAGTCGAAGCTCAACCCACGACTCGCACTCCTCGTACTCATCACGGGCCTGGAGTTCCATCTGATCGTTGTGTGGAATGCCTCTGCTGATCCACAGCAGATACTCGTCCATGTCGAGCCCAGCGGAGATGGCATCGAGAAGATGCTTCTCGTCTTGATGCAAGGAGTTGCCCACCATGCTCTGTAATCGACTACCCACCTTGCAACCTTGAGGGCGCCCGCCGTGCACACCGAATCCGGCCACGGCCGTAAGGTGACTGCGGGGCGCACTCAGACCTTTCGACGTCCCTTCTTCGGCTTCGCCAAGAGCGGGCCCGACAGGAGATCGTAACGCTCGAACAAGACCGCAAGACGGTCGGCATCGCCTTTGAATTTCCGCCTCGGGGCGAACAAGGCATCAACTATTCGATCGAGGTCATCGTGCGCCTTGACCAGCCGGACCGGCATTGATAATGGGTCATACAGATCGGCCAGGGATAGATCTGGATGGGCGGCTCGGGCTTGCAGAATCTCCTGAGCCGCCTTCGACGCCTTCACTTTCCCAGCCTCGTCAACGTCAGGAAAAGGGAAGGCGTTATACGCCAAGTCTGGTGCCAGTCGAATGTCCGACTTCAATCTTCCGCAGACAGTGCGGACCCAGGCCATGAACATCGCAGACTGAAGAATCCCAAACAGCCAGAGCGGTGCCCCAGTCAGCGTGAGGGTTGTGTCACCTGCGATGACTTCTGGCTCCACTATGACCATCGGGATCACACGACGCCGCTCCGAGCTGACACGTGGCATGCAGACGTACTCCTTTGTCGGCTGCCTGATCGCAGCAAAGCGGTAAGGAGTCAGAGCCAGCTCACCCATCTTCTCCTGGCGTTGGGTGCTCGTGGTCTTGGCAGTCGAAGCCAGCCGTGCGTCCCGCACCTTCGCAAGCCTGCGTGAGATCGGTGGCACCTGCCTAAGTTCCTTCGGCAGTGTCGTCGGACACCAAAGGCACCACCTGGATTCCCCTCGCAAGAGATCCCGAGCGCCGAGCAACCTCCTGAGATAAGGAGCCGCCTCCGGATACTGAGCACGAAGGCTTCTGGCCTCCTCGTCGGAGAAGATGAGCCCGCCACCATCCTCTGGCCGATTTCCCTCAGTGGGTACGGGAAGGCTGAAGAACGGAGACGTGTGCTTACCTAACGCAACATCGGGAGCGTCGACGAGATAGGCATTGATGTTGGAGGCGGCAGTCTCGATGGGAGGACCCATGAGGTCCTCGTAGTCGAACAGGCGCCGCTTAGTGATGAGGCTCTTCTCAGAGAAGCCAATGATCACCACGTGGACATGGGCCTTGCCTTTCGCTTCGCTGCTCCACGCAAATGTTCGATGAGCAAACGAGACGGAGTAGCCCCTCTTCGCCAGAAGACCCGAGAATGTTCGGGCCTGCTCGCCCTGCGAAATCGAATTGGTGGAAACGAATGCTGATCGAACAGGATTCCGCTTGGCGTACTGGATCGCCTTCTCATACCAACAAGCGACATAATCGAGCCGTCCCGTCCTCAGCTCCTTCGTGGCCCGATCATCGAAGACAATCCGGTTGTCCTCCTGCTGCTCTCGATTCATCATCGCCATACCTACAAACGGGGGATTGCCAAACACAAAGTCAGCATCCTCGGCCGGCAAAATTCTCTCCCAGTCGATGCGGAGCGCATTATCGATGACGATGTGCGGCGAGGCTGGAATTGGGAAGCGGGCGAAGTGTTGGCCGAACTCTGCGGATACGTCTCGGTTGCACTTGTGATCCATCAGGTAGAGCGCTGTCCGGGCAATCCTCGCCGGGAACTCTTCGATCTCGATGCCGTAGAACTGATCCACAGAGACCTTGCATACGAGCGAGAGGTCCATCGAGCGGTATCCAGTACGCCCCTCCTTCTGTGCAAGCTTTCTCAGGGTCTCTGTTTCGAGACGGCGTAGCTCTCGATAGGCGAGCACGAGGAAGTTCCCACAGCCGCATGCGGGGTCGAGGAAGGTCAGCGAGCTGAGTCTGTCGTGGAATCTCAGCAGAGCCGGTCGAGAACTCGCAGCCTTCAGCTCGGTCTCAAGGTCATCGAGGAACAGCGGCCTGATGGTCTTCAGAATGTTCTCTTCAGTTGTGTAGTGGGCTCCAAGCTCTCTGCGTTCCAGCGGCGTCATCACGTTTTGGAACATCGAGCCAAAGATTGCAGGTGAGATGGCGGACCAGTCGAACCTACAAGCCTCTAACAGGACATTCCGGATGCCCTCATTGCAGAACGGCGTTGGGAGATCCTCTGAAAACAGGTCTCCATTGATGTACGTGAATGAAGCAAGCTCTTCGTCGAGGTGCTTCGACCTCTTCTCTGGTGGAGTATTCAGGAGCTGGAAGAGTTGGCCAATCTGAGGCCCGAGGTCGAGGCCATCTGGACTTGTGTGGAGGTGCAGGTAGTTAGTGAATGCGTTTCGGTCCCACACGTCCGTGTCGTCAGCAAATAGGCAAAAGAGAATCCGAGTGAGCCACACTCGGAGATGATGTGGGTCGTAGTTGGCATCCAGCACACCGTCGTGAATCTTCGCCATCAGAGCAGTCGCAGCAAGGTTTGCCTCCTCTTCGTCTGCGAACTCCTGCCCGGGCCGCTTGTATCCGGCAAGCCACCAAAACACGTCGATGTTGTGCGCCAAGTCCGCCAGCAGGAAACTGCCCTCTTCCCCGGTGTCCAGGTTCTTCCATTGGAACTCGGCAAAGTCACACACGACCAAAAACCACGGAAATGCGGACTTATGAAGCGATGGGAGGTAGTCGAGAAGTTGCCCCATCGCCTGATTGAGATCGGCCCCTCTCGACTTCTGCTCCACAGCCATCTCTCCGGGGAAGAGGAAGTCAATCCATCCGATGTTCCCTGTCGATGCTCGCTTTGCAAGCTCCTCGAAAGTGGATACTTGCCTGCGGTCGATTCCGAACAGACCCATGAGTTCGTTCCAGAACGTTTGCTTTTCGCTCGACTCGCTTGTCGTTCCTTCCCACCGCTTCGCAAAGGCGACGGCCCGGGCACGGATGGCCGACTTGGAGAGATCGACAGCAGTTGTGTCAACAGTCATGCAGCGGACGTTAGCTGTGAGCTGCCACGAACTGGCCGACTGTCGAATGAGTGCCTGGATGGTCCTGACATTCGTGATGTCCACAGCGTCAGGTGATGAGATCCGCAGATTTTACCCAGCCAGTCGGAGAGCAGCTCCGGCCATAGCAACTGCCAACGCTTCGTCGTATGTCATCAGAGTCGAAGGATCTCGGGCGAGGGCAATCTGGAGTCGATGGCCTACACGACCACGCTGCTCGTTGGGCAGCCTCGCCACCTCACTGCGGTTGCCCCTCGCCACTTCGACCCGGTCGATCACTGAAGTAATCATTTCCCGACGTGCGTTGGTATCGAGTGCCATCCAGCTCGTTAACTGATGTAGCTCGGAAAGTCTGGAGGCATCCGCACCGGCGTCAGTGAGGGCGTCTCGGAACTCGGCGTCAAGGTCCGTTGGGATGGCCACGGGACCTCGGCGACCTTCGACTGCCTTCTTGAGCCGTCGAAGTTCAGCCTCCATGTCCTCCAGCCGAGATTGCAAGGCTCGTCGAGTCTCGGGCATGGGCTGCTCTCGCCCAAGCGGATGAAGGTCGTTCACCACCTGCTCAATCGAGGCAGTAACTTCAGCGATCCGCTTTGTCTCGTCACCCGTAATCGTTGACGGGGCTGGACCCACGAGTAGCAACAGCGCAAGGACCGACACGTGCTGATCGAGGCGGGGCCGGCTAATCGAGCAGCCCTCGCACACTTGCGGTCCTCGATCGAGTCGAGACCGGCAGCGGTAAACCGAGGTATGTCCCTCCGGTGGTCCGCCGGAGCCGAGTGCGTAACCACATGCAGCGCATCGAACAAGACCGGCAAGGAGCGAGGAACTCGGTCGATGCCGACTCTTGCTTTGTCGCTGGAGCCGCTCCTTTAGGCGGTTCCAAGTTTCCTGGTCGATGAGCGGCTCGAACACCTGCAAGGGCTTGCCGTCGACGTAAATGACTTCTTCTTGGCGCTCCCCCTTCTTGATCTTGCTTCCCCGGCACCCGATCATCACCGGGGAACGCAGGAGGCGAAGGAGACTCGTGCGGGACCACCAAATGTTCTTTGGCTCGATCGAACCATCGTCGTTCACCTTCGGGGGCATCGTCGTCGCCCAACCATTCTCGGAGAGCCATCTCGCCCCAGCACTGACCGACTGACCCTGCAGCACCATGTCCACAACGTGACGAAGAGCCTGAGCCTCGTCCTCTTTGAGAACGAGCGTCCGCCGCCCTCCGTCATCGACGGGGACCCAACCGAATGGTCGGATCGATCCGACCCAGGCTCCCTGTTTGATTCGTACTGCCTTCGCCCCGCTCACCCGTTTTTGGATTGCGTCGGAGGCTTCCTCTGCGACAGCAGCCATGATCTGGACCGCAAACTTATTGGCGACAGAGTTCAGGTTCTCCGTGGCCGACCTGATCTCGAAATCGTCCGGAAGGCTGTCAAGAATGCGGCCCCAGGTTGCCCAATCACGGGACAGCCGGTCCATTCGGTAGACGACGATCCAGTCGTACTTCCCCGCCATGCATGCGGCCAAGAGCTTGTCGAAGTCGTCCCTCTTTGCCCCGGTCCTCCAGGCCGACCTACCCAGATCCCGGTAGATCCCGGTGACCGGATCGAGATGACCACCCTCCCTCTCGATGTACGCCGTGCAAGTCTCCTCCTGCACTTCTGCCGTAGAGGAGGGGTCGCCGGCTACGGCTTTCGACCTCCGGATGTAGACGGCTGCTCGTGGCTTCCTGGCCATCTGTTGACTGTACAACCCACCATGGTGGTGATCGGCCAGATCGGCCGGGGGAAGAGCAGCTTCGTCAAGTCCTACCTGTGGCGCCAGGCCGTGTTCGGCCGGAGTGCATGGGTCGTCGACC
>JGI20133J14441_1002833_pt1 | contig 11459 bp, 13 predicted proteins | sample RS3BMetagenome_FD_14441 | JGI IMG/M metagenome (IMG submission 14441)
GGTATAGGGTTTTACCCACGAAGTTTAAGCATCCCTGAATTCACAGGGTTGATAACTTCTAAAGGTAGATGTTAACATGGTTAATAGAAACCATAACCTGAGAAGTTCAATAATATTTGCTGCAAGTGCAGTCAAAAGGCCAAATAAGACAAAAAATACAAGATCTATTATGTAAAGGGTTCTTCTTCCTATTTTATCCGCATATCTGCCTATTGTTATTGCACCTACCAACATTCCTGCGAGAGCACTTGAATTAAATAAACCGATTTCTACTGAAGCTATTGCAGGATTGGATGATAACCAATTTTGCGTTTCTATATAAATCAGGGCCACTGAAATTATGAATAGATCATAGCCATCAAGAAATACACCAGCTGCTGATAAGGCGACAACTTTTCTCAGGAAACGGTTTCTCAATGGATGGTTTTCGTCCATCAATCGATAATTCTTCATCCATTAAACCAATTGCGGTTATTTTAACCAATTAAAAAAAATTTAGATGAAACTTTAAACTAATTTTTCATTACCGGATAATGTATTCTGAAGTTACTAAGGATAAAATCAATGTCTTTGAATTAATAAAGAAGTTAAATTGTCAAGGTTGTGGATCCATAATTGAATTCCATGGGGTAGTTAGGCCAGACGGTGAACTCGGAGAAATAATGCCCTTTATTATGACTATCACGAAAGTATGGCACCAAAAATTTTAAATGAGGTATTATCCGAAGCAATTGGAAAATTTTCTTTAATAGATGGCGTGGTTATACACAGAGTTGGTTTAATTCCTGTAGGCGAGACATCCCTGTTTATTGCTTTATCCTCAAAGCACAGGAAGGAGGCGCTTTCTGGTATGGAATGGTTAATTGATGGAATAAAGACTAGAGTACCTATATGGAAAAAAGACGTCTATAAAAACGGATCATACTGGCATCAGTAGGACTCAGAAATTGCGAATGGAACATGAAAAATCCTAATTTTCATGAATTTTATNATNCTTCTATGTTGCGTTTCTTTAAAATTTAATGGATAGTTAATATCATTTCTCAACTTTTATGACGATTTATGATCATTCCTTAAAATTTTCTTTAATTGAAAATCAAATTTATTTTAGTGAGTTAGCATATTATTTCCTTACTATTGACATCCTTATCACCAAACCAAGCACCTTACCGAAGGTTGAAGTCTTAACATATATGCACTGGTCATAAGCTAATGGAATTATAAAAGCTTGAAATATTGAAATTATATAGGTACAACAATGATAAAAGATAATTTCGGTCGACCTCTAAATAGTTTGAGAATCCAACTGAATGCCACCTGTAATTTTAAATGTTTTTTCTGCCACATGGAGGGTACTGAGGAAAATACAAAAACTATGAGTCTGGAAGAAATTGAAAAGGTGATCAAGGCTGCATCTCAGTTGGGTGTAAAGAGAATAAAATTTACCGGTGGCGAACCTTTACTTCGAAGGGATATTTTAGAAATTATAAAGGTTACAAGAAAATATATTGATGGCGATATTTCCTTAACAACAAATGGCTATTTCCTGGAAGGTATGGCTGTCAAGCTCAAAGAAGCCGGGCTTAATAGAGTAAATATATCTCTACATGCCATGACTCCAGAATCTTTTAAGACCATAACAGGTATAGGTTCTCTCAATATAGTGAAAGAAGGAGCTAAGGCAGCTGTAAGGGCTGGATTGAATCCGGTCAAGCTAAACATGGTTATTCTTAAGGGTATAAATGACGGTCAAATTTTTCAATTGCTGGATTTTGCCCGGGAGATAGGAGCCATGGTCCAATTTATTGAATTAGAATCCCCAAGGGAAAAAGAAAAAGAAGAATGGTTTAGAAGATTTCATGTAAGTCTGGATTTCATTGAAGATCTTTTGAAACCTTATCTTAAAGGGATAGAATACAATTCCCTTCATAAGAGGAGAATTTTGATCCTTGATTATAATGGTTCTGAATTGAAGGTAGAAATTGTAAACCCGCATAGGAATCATGATTTCTGTATGAACTGCACTAGACTGAGGATAACCTCAACTGGCAGTGTACAAACTTGCATTCATAGACCGGATCAGAGAATATCGATTGATTATAATAATACATCTGAATCTTTAATAGTAGCAACCAAGATGAGAGAACCGTACTGGTGATAGCATGAAAATCAGAGTAAAATTTTATGCCCGTTACGGAGATAAGTTTGGGAAAGAGCAATATATAGATATTGAGAGTTCGATGAGTGTAGAAAATTTCTTAAAACTGCTTTATAAGGTAATTCCGGGTTTACAAAATGAAAGGAATATTATACTGGCCATTAATGATTCTTTGGCTTCTGCTGATTATATATTGAAAGATGGAGATAGTGTTTCAATATTTCCCCCTCCAGGAGGAGGATAAATGTTTGAAAGATATTTAACTCAGATAGCGTTTGCAAAATTATTCCCTGATGGGCAGAGAAAATTGATGCAGACCACAGTAGGCATCGTTGGAGTCGGGGGGACTGGTAGCCATATTTCAGACCTTATTGTAAGGATGGGGTTCGGGAAAGTTAAAATTGTAGATCATGACACTGTTGAAATTTCCAATCTAAATAGGCAGTCTTTATATGACGAATATGATATTGGAAGACCCAAAGTATTAGCGGCCTATGAAAAATTAATTAAAATAAATAGAGAAGTAAAAATTATCCCAATAAATAAGAAAGTCACTGAGGAAAATGTTGATGAAATACTCGGAGATGTTGACATTATTATGGACGGTACTGATTCTTTTGGTGCAAGAGGATTATTAAACAGATTTTCAATCGAGAGGGAAAAAATCTTCATATTTTCGGCGGTAGAAGGATCAGCAGGTATGGCGAAGGCCATTATCCCTAAAAAAACAGCATGCCTTGAATGTATAGGGTATCCGACATACGGAGATTCAGTCCCTTGTTCTGTCAACGGCCTGATCCCAAACGTAGTTGAAATGGCTGCAGCAATTTCCGTTACGTTAGCAGTGAAGAGTCTACTTGATTATGTTGAAGATGAAATCGTTGTATTTGATTCATGGGACCTATCATTGGAAAAGGTAAAAACTAAAATCAATCCTTCCTGTAAAATTTGTGGGCATAGAAAATGATTGCCGTGATATTTGCCAAAGTTAGCCAGAGACTTCCAAACAAGCATATGCTTAATATTTGTGGAAAACCCTTAATTCTTAGAGTTTATGAGACTGCTTTGAACAGCGGACTATTCAATGATGTAATAATTTATTCGAAAAACCCCAATCTAAATGTTAATGCTAATATTGTTTTTGATAATTCATCAGGAGTACTCATTGACGCTGTTGAGAGTGCAATAAAGTTATTCGGCACTATATTTGCTCTTGGTGGAGATATGCCTTACTTAGATTCCGAAATCCTATCAAAAATTTATGAAAATTATGAAAATGATACTGTATACGGACTCAACAATGATGGCATCCCTGAGCCTTTACTTGCCATTTATAATGGAGGATCAGATAAATGCATCGAAAAATTCAAACAAAGTTCTAAGTCAGTTTCTAAATATTTAAAAAATTATGGAAAAGCTATTCCATTAAAAGAAGAGTCTTGGAAAGTTAAAAGCATTAACGTTTTTGATGATTATGAGCAAGCTTTGAAAATTCTTGGATGTTATTAATGATTCGCAAGTAACTGTAAAAATCTTATCTAATTGTATCTGATTTACTATTAGATGGCTCAAATTAGTGTGTGTCCATACTGTGGAACCGGATGCCAAATTGTAGTGCCTGAGAAGGATGAGCCATTTTCTGTTTCAGGGTACAAAGGCTCCCCCGTTAACAATGGAAAGTTGTGTATAAAGGGTTATACTGGTCTGAACTATAGTTTTTCTAAAGAAAGATTGACATACCCTCTTTTTAATGAAAACGGAAATTTTATTAGGATTTCGTGGGAGGATGCCATAGGATTAGCTGCAAATAAATTGTTGAAAATCAGGGAAGAATTCGGACCGGATTCAGTGGCATTTCAATCTTCGGCTAAATGTACTAACGAAGAGAATTATTTGATGCAGAAAATGGCAAGGGTATTTGGTACTAATAATATAGATCATTGTGCAAGAAGCTGCCATAGTCCTACCGCCTTAGGTTTAATTAATACATTGGGAACCGGTGCTGCAACTGGATCTATTAAAAGCCTGGAGGGTACCAATACCTTTTTCATTATAGGCTCCAATACAACGGAACAGCATCCTATAATAGGCTCCAAAATAATTAGCGAAGTCAAGAAAGGGAAGAAACTAATTGTTGCAGACCCTAGGAAGATTAAGTTAGCCGAATTGGCGGATATTCATATGCAATTTAGACCCGGTACTGACGTTGCCCTCCTTAATAGTTTGATGTTTGTCATAGTAAAAGAAAAACTTTATGACAAGGAGTTCATAGATAGTCGCACAGAAGGATTCAATGAGTTAAGGGAGGAGGTTATCAAATACGATCCCATTATCACGTCCGAAATTACCGGTGTTGAGCCAGAATTAGTTTATGAGGCTGCCAGAACTTATGCTACTAACAGACCTTCAGCCATATTTTATGCGATGGGTATCACTCAGCATATTCATGGAACCGAAAATGTGATGAACGTTTCCAATTTAGCCTTAATTACAGGCAACTTAGGGAAATATGGATCAGGAATATTTCCATTAAGGGGGCAAAATAATGTCCAAGGAAGTAGCGATATGGGTGCACTGGCAGAATTTTATCCTGGCTATATTAGATGGGATTCAGACAAAATCAAGAAGTTTGCAAAACTCTGGAATTCAACTCTCCCAAAGAAAAAGGGACTTACTTTATCTGAAATGTTTGACAAGGCGGCAGATGGCGAAATTAAAGCAATTTATCTCATGGGGGAAAATCCATTAATCACTGAAGCAAATATTGCGAGAGTAGAAGAAGGAATCGACAATCTAGAATTTTTCATAGTTCAGGATATTTTCATGACGCTAACAGCCGCTAAAGCAGATCTTGTGCTTCCGGCGGCGTCTTCACTTGAAAAGGAGGGTACATTCACCAATACTGAGAGGCGTATTCAGAGAATATTCCCCATTTATAAGCCTCCAGGGGAAGCTAAGCCTGACTGGTGGATAATAAATAAAATAGGAAGCAGAATGAATTTATGGAAAGAGTATAGCGGACCTGAAGAAATTTTCAATGAGATCAGGGAGGCAATTTATAATTACTCCGGAGCAACATATGAAAATATTTATCCCGTGGGAAAACAATGGCCAATTAATAAAGAAAATCCTGACGGAACTGAAATACTTCATACAAGATCATTCCCGCTTGGTAAGGGTAAGCTAGTCCCTATAAAATTCAATCCACCAAGCGAATCTGTGGACGGTGAGTATGATTTGATAATGACTACTGGTAGAAATTATTTCCATTGGCATTCCGGTACAATGACCCGTCTTTCTCAGATATTGGAGAGGGAAGCTCCTGAACCATACATAGAAATCAATTCAGAAGATGCTAATGAGAGAAAAATAAGAAATGGTCAGTTGGTTAATGTAAAATCAAGGCATGGGGAGATCAGGATTAGAGCGAAGGTAACAAACCTCGTACCAAAAGGGATTGTTTTCATCCCGTTCCATTATAAAGAATCAAGAGTGAACCTCCTTGTTGGCGAAAATCTTGATCCGATTTCAAAAATTCCAGAGTTTAAAGTTGTTGCAGTGAAGGTGATGCCATGATATATTCACTAAATGCTGAAGAAATGGCCCAACTATATGAAAGAATCAGCAAAGAGTTCGAGACCTATGGTACCGTGGACATAGAGGGTGACTTAACATTCTCCAGAATTGAAAGTCATGATGAATTAAGAATTGGCAGATCTGATAAACCACCCAAAGAATTCCTCATAGGTAGAAATGAAAACGTCCTTGTTTTTACAGAGCCTAATAAAAAAGCAGTGTTTGGGGTTATGAGTTGTGATCTCAAGGGATTCTATATAATGGATAAACAGATTTACGGAAAAGATCCTTTTTACACTGCCAGAAGGGATAACACAGTTTTCATAAATTACGTCTGTACTGAACCTTGCGAGACAGGTTTCTGTTCAAGCTTTGGTGGCCCTCTTCTGAATGATTACCAGATACAGGTAATTAATTATGAAAATGACAAGTATTTAATCTATGCTGATGATGCCTATAAATCATTTTTTGAGGGTTTTAAACAAGCATCGAAAGAGGAAATTTCAAAGGTGGAGAAATTAATGCATAATTTTAATATGAAACAGAAAAAACATGAAGTAGAGGGTATCGAAAATAGAATAAAATGGAATTCTAAACTCTGGGACGAATATGCTAAAATATGCATACAGTGTGGAGCTTGCAATTACTCCTGCCCCACTTGCTATTGCTTCGATTTAAATGATGTGGGAGAAGAGAGAATCAGAGAATGGGATTCATGCATTCTGGCTGGTTTTACGAAAACATCTGCGGGTAATCCAAGAGAATCTCTTGCATCAAGATTAAGGCAGCGTTTCTATCATAAATTCGTTTATTACAAAAAATCCAAAGGAGAGTACTTATGTACAGGATGCAATAGATGTACTGATGATTGCCCTGTAGATATTGAAATTAAAGAGGTGATAGATCATGACTACAATAATGAATAGCTTTAAACCACATGAAAAGAGGATAGCGAGGAAAATAAAAGAAACCACAGATATTTTTACTATAGAAATTGATATGGAATCCAATTCTTATCCAGGGCAATTTTATGAACTCTCAATACTTGGAATTGGAGAAGCGCCCATTTCTGCAGCTTCCAGTAGTTCTGAAAAACTGAAATTCACCATTAGAAGTATAGGCCATGTTACTTCCAAAATATTTGAACAGGATGTCATAGGAGTGAGGGGACCTTATGGAAACTATTGGCCATTCAAAGAATATGACAGAATCTTGGCAATAGCGGGAGGAATTGGGATTCCACCAATAAGGGCTCTTATTCATGAATTAGAGGGTAAAAAGGATTTATGGGTCATCTATGGAGCTAGGACTCCTTCCGACCTTGTCTATAAATATGAATTTGATCAATGGAGAAACAAGGCTAACCTCATATTAACAGTGGACAGAGGAGATGAAAGTTGGAATGGAAAAGTAGGACTTGTTACCAAATACATTCCTGAAATACCGGATTTAAAAAACATGGCTGCCTTTCTTATTGGACCACCAATAATGATGGAAAATTCTGTTAAGGACCTTTTGAAATATGGCTTGCAACCTGAAAATATATTTCTTAGCCTGGAGAGAAGAATGGAGTGCGGGTTTGGAGTTTGTGGACATTGCAATGTTGGCCACTTTTATGTCTGCGAAGACGGACCAATATTCAGGTATTCTGAAGTTAGTAATCTTCCAGAGTTGTTTTTGTAAATTCTAACCCCCATGAATTTTTCTTATTTCAATAATTTTGAAGGCATTATGCTATTCCCAATTCCCTAAGTACTTCAGGCTTTGGACTTCCATTTTCATCTAATCCAATCTCATCAAGATACTCCTTTACCATTGTTTTATAATCTACAGTTATTCCAGCTGTCGGGCCAGCCTTTAGTGGCGGTTTTCCAATTACTCTATCAGGTAGGTCGACCTTCATTGGGTTTATACCGCATTTATAATTGAAGTAATGTCTGCTTATTTGTATTCTCCTACCTATTTCCATAAGCTCTTCCGGTGTGACTTCCCATCCCATGATAGCTTTTAAAAGCTTAGCATATGGATAAGAATTAGGCCAGACAGAAGTTGAAAACATGCACATACCTGTTGAGTTTATAATCTGCATACCATATGTTGAAAGGGCTTGTAGTTTGCCCTTACCCTCATACTTGTATCTCTCAATTTTATTTCTTTCCACAGGATATTCAAATGGAAGAGTTATATAGCCTCCTTCATCAAATCCAATTCCTCCGGCCGTATGTCTGCCTGGAGTTGGATCTGCTGCATAAGTAGTGGCAAGAGATGGCATAAGCCTTGGATCATGCATAGGTAATTCCTGACCATGCGCATGCATAGCAGCCTCGTAACATTTACCTCCCAGTATCTCGGAAGCCTTCTTTACCCCCTGCCCCAATATCTTGCCTATTCCCTCCCCGTCAATTATCATCTGTAAAAGTCTGATCATTGAATCCGGTTTACCGAACCCTATTTCAAATCCTATTTGTTCCTTGGTAATATAACCCTTTTCGTAGCATTCATTAGCAAACGCAATCACAGCACCAGCACTAATAATATCCAGACCTTCGCGGTTGCACATTTCGAAGGCCATCGCCATGGCATCTAGATCTGAAATCAAATTTAAACCTCCAAATGATCCTGTTCCTTCATACTCCAGTCTATGACCTTTAATTTCGCCATACTTGGTATGCCTTGATATTGTACCACCGCAAGCTAGAACACATTGTGCACAGCCATATGATCTTATTTTATCCTTTGCAATGTTCTCTCCGCTTATTTTTCGAGCATTTTCCTCACCAAAATCGATTAAGCCGACACCTGCCCAATTCTTGATTGGAGTGTCCCCATTCAAATGGGATGACTCGGTTATCATTGTTGTTCCGTACAGCTGCCATGGCCTCACTGATTCTATATTTCTGTGAAACATCGCCTGTATTTCTTTTAAAGTTTGCCTTAGAAGATCCATATCATAAACTTCGAGTTTCTTTGTACCTCTAACTAATATCCCCTTTACTTTTTTTGATCCCATTACTGCACCTAGTCCAGACCTGCCAGCAGCTCTCCCGTAATCATTCATTATACCAGTAATTAAAGATAGATTTTCAGCAGGTCTCCCTATAACCAACGCCTGTCCCTTTGGTTCCAATCTTCTAAGATAATCCTCAGCCTCATAAGCGCTTTTACCCCATATTTCGGAAGCGTCTTCCAAGCTATAATTTCCGTCCTTGATTTTTATATATACGGGCTTATCAGAAATTCCTTTTATGAAAATACCATCAAAACCACTATTCTTTAATTCTGGACCAAATTTCCCGCCACAGTTTGCATCTCCCCATGTTCCAGTAAGGGGTGATTTCCCAACGACTTCAAATCTGCCTCCCAATGGAACCCCATTAGAATTGAAAATACCTGTAATTATTCCCAAGATGTTATCAGGCCCAAGAGGATCCTCATCTCCTTTCATTTCTCTATTTAGGATGTAAGAACCTAAACCATTTCCAGTTAAGTATTTTCTATAAATTTCTTCTGGTATTTCTTCCTCCCACATTTCTTTTTTAGTTAGATCAACCCAGAGGATTTTTCCGTTTACACCATACATAATTATGATAAGAAATGTTCGTTCATATTCTTTTCTAAAAGTTAAGCCTAAATTTATTAATGAGTTAGGTTAAATGGATGCAATTAATGTTTGTTTATTTTTCACATAGAATTGATGACTGCAAAGACCTCATAAATGCATTTACTTGCTTAGACTAAAATGGGAACAAATATTCAATAGCCGATAAGAAAAACTGTAATCTTGAAAAATTGTTCATAATAAAGGCTGGTATTAAATCTGACAATGATATACTCGCTTAGATGCTTCTTTAAGCTAAAATACCGGTTGGATCAAAAGAAGGCAAAATAAACCCTCTTCAAAAATTAATTAAAGAACATTATGAAGCTAGATGATAGTAAGGAGGGAATTCCCACTAAAAAATTAGAATTAGATCTGGATTTCAATTCTAACCAATTTTTATTCATGCAACCGGCAACTATTGAGAATAAATCTATTTTATCTTAATTTGATAATTGAGTGGTTAGCATGGAAATAAACTTAATGCTAATTGCATTTTTTGGAATTATAACATTTGTTATTAAAGGATTATTGCTTNACNGCTTTTCCTTGAATCTTTAATAATGATTATTGTTTATCCTGTTTAACCTCTCCAAAAGCTTGAAAATTTATACTTCAAAATCTAAGTATTCTTAATCAATACTTGAGGAATTTCTAAAAGTTGCATAATTAATTGTTCTTTCCATTTTTCAGATAATGAATACATTTATACTTATTCAACTGTAGCCCTAAGAAACTTTGGAAACTTATTAATCTTTGAGATACATTTTTTACTATGAGGACTTCCATAGCTATTATTGCCCTAGTGATCATATTTATCGCAGGAATTGCTATTGGGCTTTATATAACTCCTAGAGAATCTAAAACTGTAATTATAACAGGTTTTGCCGCAGGCTCTTTAAAATATGCCATAGGTGATAATTTTATTACTGAATTTTCCAACTTAACCGGCATAAAGATTGGCATGAGCTTCGGTGGTTCTGTTTCTGGCGCAAGACAAATTCAATCAGGACAACCCTATGACATCTTTATATCCGCAGCAGCTGGGGTTATCCCATCCTTGTTGATGCCAAACTACACCGATTGGATGATAATTTTTGCTACAAATGAAATGGCCGTGACTTGGATCAACCAATCATACAATATACAGCCGGGGGCCTTCTGGTTCGAAAATATATCTGCAAAAGGTATAATAGTAGCAGCATCAAATGCATCTCTNGATCCTAGCGGATTCCAAGCAATAGAAATGATAAAATTNGCTGGAATNTATTATACAAACTGGTCTNATCCTTACGTTAGAATGGCTTGGCACAATAATTTCCATGAGTTTATGATATACAACAGNGCATGGAACTCATGGTTCGGCCCAAATGGTACCTTGGCATCAGAACATTATGGAGGAGGTTATCCCATAAATGATTCTATGGCACTTTACGATCAACTCTTCCAGTACAAATTGAAAGTGGGAGACTTAAAATTGACAACAGTTGAGATTGGATTAGACGGGTATTTGCAATCAGGTGCTGCTGACTATGCCTTAACATACAAATCTCAGGCTATAAACCAACATCTAAATTACTTTAAAAATACAAATGGATCTAACGGCTTGAGTTCATGGATAAACTTGGGCTCAATTCAGAGAAATCAAGTAATGTTCTATCAGGAAGTTAATTCAACTGGTCCATCCATAGATAATATAGGAGATTATCCAGGAGGTCCAATTCTGTATGGTGCAACTATATTATCAAAAACAAAGTACCTCAACAATGATGAAGCTTTTATATACTTCCTTGTAACACCCCTTGGTCAACAGATATTAAATAACAGTGATTTTGATCCAATCTCAGTTCCATTCATATATGGGCAAGCTCCCCCGTTGATTTCACAGCTAGGGCAGCCTATTCCAGCTTATATACCTACAAACTCTTATGAAGAAATATAGTATATAATTCAGATAACTTTATACATATCTAATGTATTAAATTATTACCTATGAAAGCCAGAGAAGTATTAAACCTATTGCGTATTTCAAGAAAGACCCTCCATGTATATGTAGCAACAGGAAAAATAAGATATACAGTTATGCCAAATGGTTATTATGATTATAACGATGAAGATGTTTATAAA
>JGI20133J14441_1002844_pt1 | contig 11441 bp, 9 predicted proteins | sample RS3BMetagenome_FD_14441 | JGI IMG/M metagenome (IMG submission 14441)
GATTGATCACGCCCTGAGAACCGCTCGGCGGGCGTGAAGGGCGTGATCAATCACGCCCCTACGGGATATGCAAACAAAATCGTAATTACGTGATTTAATCAAGCGAAGGAGCCTGATGGTGACGATACAACAAATAGAAGACACCATGACTCCCTACCAGATCCTCGATGTGGAGGGCAACGTGGTAGGGTCGGTGCCGAAGCTCAGTACAGAGCAGTTTTTACAGCTTTATCGCGCTATGTATCTGGGGCGCGTATTTTCTAATAAGATCATCGCATTGCAGCGCCAGGGGCGTGCTACTACTTTTGGATCGCTGCTGGGCCAGGAGGCCAGCGCCGTCGGGCTGGCCGCGCCTATGCAGGCGCAGGACTGGTTGACAACATCGTACCGCGAAATTGCTTCGCTGATTGTGCGTGGTGTGCCTCTGACGACGTTAATTTACTCGTTTCGCGGCTTTACGCCGGTCTTCCCAAAGGAGACGCGCTGTTTGCCGGTGCAGATCGTGATTGCCACACAGATGTTGCATGCCGTTGGGCTGGGTATGGCGGCGAAGATTGCAGGTGACAATGCGGTAGCCGTTGGTGTCTGTGGTGATGGCGCGACCTCGGAGGGCGATTTTAATGAGGCGCTGAACTTCGCTGGCGTCTTCCAGGCCCCTGTTGTGCTGGTCGTGCAGAACAATGGCTGGGCCATCAGCGTGCCGCGCCGTCTGCAATCAGCCGCGCCCACCTTCGCCGCGCGTGGCCCCGGCTTTGGCGTGCCGTCGGTACTCGTCGATGGCAATGATGTGCTGGCGGTCTATGACGTTATGCAGCAGGCGCTGGCGCGCGCACGCTCCGGTCACGGCCCCACACTGATTGAAACGCTCACCTATCGTCTCGGTGCGCATACCACCGCCGATGACCCGACGCGCTACCGTGATGCCGCTGAGGTGGAAGCCTGGAAGGCGAAAGACCCCATTGTGCGTTTCAAACGCTTCCTGATCCAGCGCGGTTTGTGGAGCGAGGAGCAGGATCAGCAGTTAATCGCGGTGGTGGAAGAGGAGATTAATGAGGCAGCTAATATTGCGCTCAACATGCCCCCACCCGCGCCGGATTCCTTCTTCGACTATCTGACCGACAGTCCCACACCGCGTTTGTTAGAGCAGCGTGCTGAACTCAGGCGTTTCGCGCAGCAAGATCAATAGAAGCAGGTTAGGAAGGGAGCAGATAGACAATGCAGATGACAATGATTGAGGCGCTCAATCAGGCGCTGGCCCTGGAACTGGAGCGTGACAAACGGGTCGTCATTTTTGGTGAGGATATTGGTGCCAACGGCGGCGTCTTCCGTGTGACCGAGGGTTTGCAACGCAAGTTCGGGGTGCAGCGCGTCTTCGATACGCCGCTGGCCGAGTCGGGCATTATCGGCACCTCGGTCGGTATGGCGGTGTACGGACTGCGCCCCATCGCGGAGATACAGTTTGCCGGTTTCCTCTTTGTATGCATGAATCAACTTTTGTCGCAGGCCACACGCATTCGTTTCCGCAGCGGTGGCGCGTATACCTGCCCGCTCGTGGTGCGCGCGCCCTATGGCGGTGGTGTGCGCACGCCTGAATTGCACTCGGATAGCGTTGAAGGGCTGTTCTTGCAATCCCCTGGTTTTAAGATCATCATTCCCTCAAACCCCTATGATGCTAAAGGGTTGCTGGCCTCGGCGGTGGCCGACCCGGAGCCGGTGCTGTTTCTTGAGAACATCAAGCTCTATCGCTCGTTCCGCCAGGAGGTGCCGGAGGACTATTATACCATTCCTATCGGTAAGGCGAAGGTCGTGCAGGAGGGCCGGGACGTGACGGTGATGGCCTATGGCGCGATGGTGCCGGTGGCGCTGGAAGCGGCAAAGAAGGCGCAGCAGGAGGCGGGCACCAGTGTCGAGGTGATCGACCTGCGCACCGTCTGGCCGCTGGACGAAGAGACCATTGTCAACTCCGTCACTAAAACCGGACGCGCGGTGATTGTGCATGAAGCTCCGAAAGCTGGTGGCGTCGGCGCGGAAGTGACGGCAATTATCAATGAAAAGTGTCTCTTCTCGTTGCTGCAACCCGTCGCGCGTGTCACCGGCTACGATACTCCTTATCCCGTCCCCGGCCAGGAGGACTACTATGTTCCTAACGTGCCTAGAGTGCTGGATGCGATACGGCGCGTAATGGAGCCATAGAGCATAGGGTAGGAAAGAAGGAGTAGTATGCAAGAGTTTAGATTACCCGACCTCGGCGAGGGTATGCACGAGGCTGAGATACGGCGCTGGCTTGTCAAGCCGGGCGATAGCGTCAAGCTCGATCAGCCGATGCTGGAGGTCGAGACGGATAAAGCGGTGGTGGAGATACCGGCCCCCGTCAGTGGGCGCGTGGCCGAGATTAAGGTGCCGGAAGGCAAAGTTGCGCAGTTGGGTGAGGTGCTGGTAACGTTTGAAAATGGGGCCACCGCATCCTCGTCGCCATCTGCCAGTGTATCTGTTCAGCGTGGTGTCCAGAGTGACGTCGCGGCGGTCTCTGCAAGCAGCGCAGGCTCTAATGGGAGCGGAGGGAGCGCGACGGCAACGCGCCCGCGTGTGCTGGCTGCGCCTGCCGTGCGCAAGCGTGCTTTCGAGTTGGGTATCGATCTGGCACAGGTACCGGCTTCACATCCCAGTGGGCGCGTGACAATGGATGATCTGGAAAAATTTGCCCAGCAGGCGAAAGCTGCACCTACCCAGAGCGTTCAGGCGGCACAGGCGGTTCCGGCTGTGATGCCTGTACAGACGAATGGCACCGGCGCAGCCCCGGCACCGACAAAGCCGCCGGAAGCGGGGGCGCAAGAGGAACGACAGGCGCTGACAGGCCTGCGCAGACGCATTGCCGAGCGCATGGAGCGTTCCTGGCGCACGATCCCGCATGCCGTCGCTTTCGACGAACTGGACGGTAGCGCGCTGGTGGCCCTGCGTCAGCAACTCAAACCGGTGGCGGAACAGCGCGGTGTGCGCCTGACCTATATGCCTCTGCTGGTCAAGCTGCTTATCCCTGTGCTGAAAGAGTATCCTATCTTCAATGCCAGTTTCGATGAGGAGCAGCGCGCCATCATCTACAAACGTGTCTATCACATCGGTATTGCCGTTGATGCGCCAGAAGGATTGCTTGTACCGGTGATACGCGATGCCGACCGACTGAGCATCATCGAGATTGCGCAGCGCATGGAGCATCTGATCGCCGGAGCACAGAAGCGCAGCCTGACCATTCCAGAAGTGACCGGCAGCACCTTCACACTGAACAATATCGGTGGCTTTGGCGGCAGCAGTGGCGTTCCCATCATCAATTACCCGGAAGCGGCGATTCTGGCCGTGGGCCGCCTGCAAGAGAAGGCCGTGGTCGTCAACGGCTCTATTGTCGTGCGTTCCATCATGCCCCTCACGCTCTCCTTCGACCACCGGCTGATCGATGGCGGTGCCGCCGGGCGTTTCCTGGCGCGTTTCAAAGCTCTGGCCGAGCATCCGCAACAACTAATGCTTGACATGATATAAGTAAAAGAGCGATGGGAGCAGCAGCACTGGTCTGGCTGAGTTATGGCCAGTGCTGCTGCTCCCATCGCTCTTTTCTCAGATTCCCTGCCGCAAATTAGAGCCTCGTTAAAAAGATATAGCCAAAAAGTACTAATTGATACACAAGAAAAATTCATTCCAAAGGCTTCTGTGGCTAAACTATTCATGTATTACTGGTCCCGAAAAACGACATAACCTTGACCTTTGCTTAGATTATGCTTATACTTGTGTTAAGAGTATGGTGTGTCGCCGATATTCAAAATGTTCCAAGATATATCGCGTTTGACAGCTAGACTCGTAAAATATTGCCGGGTTGTGTTTGTAGTATCTATGTATGTTTGCTTACTTTATTAAAGTAGGCGTCATACACAAACAGGCTATGTCGTCGCATTTTGTTACCTGGAAAGAGGTACTGGACTTGAGAAAGCTCTCATTAGTCCTCAGTCTCATCGCTTTGTGGTCTATTGTCGCTGTTGGAACAAGTTCACATGCTCTTGCCAAGACTACCGTGCCTAAACGGGGTGGAGTCAGCTACCAGGATGAGTGTGGGGCGGTCACTCCTGGGAAAGTACGTTGTTTAGCCCTTCTGGTCAAGAAATCGAGCCTGCCAGATTTGAAAAATTTTGTGAATAACGGTATTTCCGGTTATACTCCTGCTGATCTGCAAGATGCGTATAACCTGCCCTCTGCCACTGCTGGCAAAGGACAGACCGTCGCCATTGTTGATGCAATGGACGATCCCAACGCTGAATCAGACTTAGCGACGTATCGTTCACAGTTCAACCTGCCCCCCTGCACGACCCAGAACGGGTGCTTCAAAAAGGTTGATGAAAATGGCGGCACCAACTATCCAATGCCAGATAGTAACTGGGCCGGTGAAATCTCTCTTGACCTCGATATGGTCAGTGCCATTTGTCCCAATTGCCATATCCTGCTCGTTGAGGCCAGCAGTGCCGATTTCCAGAACCTGGCCAACGCGGTCAACACCGCAGCCAAACTCGGTGCAAACGCGATCAGCAACAGTTATGGTGGTGACGAAGACTCGACGATCAAGAACTACGCCTCTGCTTATAGTCATCCTGGCATCGCCATCACGGCCAGCACGGGCGACAGTGGCTACGGTGTCGCGGCCCCCTCTTCCTTCAGCACCGTAACGGCGGTTGGTGGCACAACGCTCAATCGCGGCGGGAATCATGCCAATGGCTCGCGTAACTGGAGTGAGACGGCCTGGAGCAAGGCCGGCAGTGGATGCAGCCAGTATATAGCCAAGCCGGAATGGCAGACCGATAAAGGTTGCTCCATGCGTACCGTTGCCGATGTCTCGGCGGTGGCAGACCCCAACACGGGTGTGGCAGTCTATGATACCTATGGCCAGACTGGCTGGGTTGTGTTCGGTGGCACCAGTGTCTCGTCTCCTATTATTGCCAGTGTCTATGCGCTGGCGGGCAACGCGGCCAGCCTGAAGATTAACGATGCCTCGTATGTGTACAAGCACACCGATGCTTTGAACAATGTCACCAGTGGTAGCAACGGCAATTGTGGCAACTACCTCTGTACAGCGGGTCCTGGCTATAACGGGCCGACCGGATGGGGCACGCCCAACGGCGTGGGTGCCTTCTAAGGTGAGGTTCTGAAAACCAGCACTTCATTCTCCTCCTCTATGCCAGAAGGACGGGCAACACCCTGTAGCCCGTCCTTCTGGTCATTTTCTACTGTCGGGCGGTCTGAGATTGGGATATACTGTTAGCTGTGTGTATAAAGAAAGCGGCGGTAGGAACCCGCTTATGAATTTTTCCAATCGAAATTGGCAAGGAAAACCACCCGTAGGGGCGTGCTTGATCACGCCCGGTGAGCAGAGCGGCGGGCAGGCGGGCGAGCAGGCAGGCGGGCGAGCAGGCAGGACGTGATTCATCACGCCCCTACGGATGTGTTCCTCTTTTGGATTTATGTTTCTATTGCTGCTTTCCCATAGAGAACATACGTGTGTGAATGAGAACCCTGGAAAGCGGGTATGCATATGGTTGTTGGTGATGTAACCACAGCAGTTGATGTGCTGGTGCTTGGCGCGGGGCCGGGTGGCTATGTGGCCGCTATTCGCGCAGCGCAGCAGGGACGCCACGTGACACTGGTTGAGTCTGATGCAGTGGGGGGCACCTGTCTCAATCGAGGCTGTATTCCTCTCAAGGCGTTGTTAAGTGCAAGCGAGCGCTATCAGCAGACGCGCTCGGAAGACCTCGCGTTGATGGGCATTCAGGCTGAAGCTGTCTCCTTCGATTGGGCGAAGATGCAGGCGTGGAAGCAGAGCGTGGTCGAGCGTCTCACCGAGGGCGTGCGCCGTCTGGTGGCGGGCAATAAAATCGAACTGGTGACGGGCAAGGGCTGGTTTTTGAATGCGCAGGAGCTGCGTGTCGAGGGAGAGTATGGCTCCCATCGCTTCAAGTTTGAGCAGTGTATCATCGCTACTGGTGCGCAAGCCACGCCACTGACCGATCTGCCATATGATGGGCAAAATATATTGACACCTGAACAGGCCCTTGCCCTTCCGCAATTACCTGAAAGCATCGCCATTTTCGGTGAAGACTATATCGCTTTAGAGTTGGCGACATTTCTTGCTCGCCTGGGCGTCAAGACGCATCTGTACGTGCCAGGCGAACAGTTGCTCAAGGGCGGCGATGCTACAGCCTTGCGTCTGGTACAGAGCGGGTTACGCAAACTGGGCGTGCAGATCAGCACGAAAGCAAAACCGATCAGTATGGCGGAAAGACCCCTCGTGATTTCCAATGGCGTCACTCCCAACGTGCGTGAACTGCACCTGGACGCGGTGCAACTCCAACTGAATGAGCATGGTGGCATCGCGGTAAACACCATGCAACAGAGTAGCGTACCCTCTATTTATGCGGTCGGTGACTGCACAGGGGGGACGGCACTGGCGAGCGTGGCGATTCGGCAGGCGAAGGTTGCAGCAGAGGTTATCGGTGGTCAGCGCGTGCAGTTTGCGCCACTTGTCACGCCGCTCGTGGTACATACCACGCCGGAGCTGGCAAGTGTTGGCTACACGGCAGATGAAGCTGCAAAGGCGGGTTACACGCTGAAAATGGGGCGTTTCCCTCTGGCCGCCAACGGACGTGCCCTGACGCTGGGCACCGATAATGGCGTCGCGCTGGTCGTGGCCGATGCCAGTAACGATGCCATCCTGGGTGTCACCCTGGTCGGTCCGCGTGCAGGCGACCTCATTGGGCAGGCCGCGCTGGCAGTTGAAATGGGGGCGACGCTGACCGATTTGAGTGAGATCCTCTATGCTCATCCAGGTCTCTCCGAAACTCTACTGGAAAGTGCCGAACACGCACTGGGGAAAGTCGTGCATATTATGGCAAAAGCGTAGGGCAGGCGCGCGATGTTGAACTTTTCTCACGTCTTTGCGTATAAACCAGTAGATAGTTTGAGGATGCCGATTATGGAGAGATAAGGTATATGCCATTTCATATGATGCCGGAGCTTATCGGATTAGCAATGGCGGTTTTCTGGTTTGTCCTGCTGATCGATTGCTTTCGCAACCCCTGGCTAAGCGGGCGCAGCAAATTGTTGTGGGTTTTGTTGCTCTTTTTTACCAACTGGGTAGGGATGCTATTGTATTTTTTGCTGGCCTGTTCCTTTTCCCCCATTGCCCAGAAGGGAAGAGCCACCAATGCGCGCCCCTGGCCGCCAGGAGTGCCACCTACCCAGACTTATCGTCCATACTATCCGCCCTATCAGCCTTATCAGCCGCCTGTGGCTCCGATATCGCCAGATGCACAGCCCTATGCTGCATCATATCGGCCCTATCAGGAAGGCTATCAGGCCCAGGTGCAGCCACAGGATCGACCCAAAACGGTGCAGTTCGCGCAAGATTTGCCCATCGGGGAAAAGATTGGTGACGAGCCTCAATATGAGCAGCCACAGGCTACCTATCCGTTGATGCCACCGCAAGAGCAGTGAGATGTAGATCAACATAAAAGGCCGATGCCTGGTATCCCTCATAGGTACCAGGCATCGGCCTTGTTGCATCGGGTATTCTGACATTTCGTCAGAATATTCACATCTGATTAAGATGCGGTAGCCTTGCTGTCGCTGGTGGCTTGCGCTACAAGCGTCTCGATCTCAGGTGTGCTATGACCGGCGGCAACGGCCCAGTAGAAGATGATCAGTGAGAAGACAGCAGCTATCAGTGTATCCAGTGGGAACGGCAATGGCGGATTCGTCTGTGGTCCGAACACGCCGAAGTACGAGATCAAGTACAGACCGAACATCAATGCGAAGAACCATGCGGCAGAGGCGATCTCGTGTCGCTTTTCAGGAACGCTGGCGAGCCACAGGTAGGCGCTGAAGAGCACCGTCTCGGCCAGCAGCAGGATAAAGAACGCGAAGAATGGTAGCGTCGTAGGTGCGTACAGCCCGAAGTAGCCTGTCACCAGTACCGCGATCAGCATAAGGATACCGGCGATAGCACTACCGACGGGATTTACGCCCATGCGACGAGGTGCGTAAATCCATGCATAGAGGGGCAGGCCCAGAATGACGGCCGGCACGAGGTAGTTGAGGCCCGATGTGCCGGACCAGTAGACGATCAAGGCTGCCGCGATGAAGCCTAGCGGCGACAATACTGCCGCGCCGGGTAAGCGATAGGGACGGTGCAGGTCTTTTGCTGTGCGGCGCAAAACCTGGAGACCAACGCCTCCCATGATGTAGGTCAGGACGGTCGCGCTGGAAATGAAGCCAACCAGCAGGTACCAGCTCGGCAGCGGCAGCAGGAAGAGGAGACCAATAATTGTGGCCGTAACCAGTGAGACGATGGGAACGCCCCAGCGCTCATTGACGCGCGCCCAGAACGGTGGCAGGTAGTTATCAACGGCGATACCATAGACGGTGCGGGCGGCGGTGCCGGTGTAGACCAGGCCCGTACCGCCAGGGGAGACATAAGCGTCAATTTGCAATAGCACGGCGAAAGCCGCGAAGAGAGCGACACCGGAATCCTGTAAGGCACTGGCGAAAGGAGCCGTGGCCCACTTGGAAACGTCCAGTTTGTCCCACGCCCCTGCCGGAATGCCCATTGCCGACCAGTGAATCGCACCTGTGAAAGAGAGCTGGAGCAGCGTGTACAGGATGGTGGCGGCGATCACTGAGAGGATGGTTGCGCGCGGTACGTCACGTTGCGGGTTGCGTGCCTCACCACCGTAGTCAAGCGCCTGGCGGAAGCCCAGGTATGAGAAGACGATACCTGCGGTTGGAATGGCCTCGAAGATCGGTGAGGCCCCCATCGGCGCGAAACCACCATAGGCCGAGAAGTTGCTGGCGCGAAAGACAAAGAACAGGAAGATGAAGGTTAGCGTTGGAATGACGAATTTCCACCATGTAATAACGGTGTTGACACGCCCCAACGTCTTGATACCAAAGTAGTTAAGCAGGAAGAAGATGACGATCAGTACGAGCGCAAAGAGAATGCCCAGACCCGACAGCAGCGTCACCGAAGAGCCGTTGACGGTCGCAGTGAAGGTCAGGCCCTTGATATATGAGGCGGCGTAAGTGACGACGGCCTCAGCCTCGATGGTTGGTACCGATACTGCCGACAGAAAGTATGCCCACGCCAGAGCATAACCGGTATAGCTACCATGAGTCAGATGAGGATAACGGACAATAGCTCCTGAGCGGGGAATCATGCCCGAAATCTCGGCGTAGTTCAGGGCGATAATCAATACCAGCACACCGCCGATCACCCAGGAGAGAATGACCGCTGGCCCGGCTACTTTATCAGCTCCCAATACGGCCAGCAGCCAGCCGGAACCGATGATGCCACTCATGGAGAGGAAGAAAAGGTCCTGAAAGCTCAGTTCCTTACGAAGATGTTTGTCTTGTGACTCGTATTCAGTCGTCTCAGTCAGGTTTACCTGCGCCATATGCATGAACCTCCTGTTGTACGGGAGCGATGATGCAGCGATAGGCAAGGGGAGAGCGCTATCTATCTGTGGCTCTTCGTACAATAGACAAACTTTCCCGATATATAGAGTAGAACACGCACTAAAAGGATGAATCTACACGTAACGCCCATGTAGTAGGTGCCTGATGACATCTGGACGACAACACTGGAACACCGATCCAGAAGGTGGATAGTATGTTCTATCCAGGTGTCACACCGCTACGAATGAGATGGTCGGCCTCACCTCCTCAAGAGTCTTGTTATTATTACATACGTTAATTTTTTGGAATTCCTTACACATATTAATTGCAGAGTTTTAATTCCTTTCTATTATTATAACAAGGAAAGCGAATGAGCACGGGAGGCGAGGGCGTACAGGTATATGCTCTCGCCTCCTTGACATTATCAATAAATTAGATATAATTCTAATTAGCTAAAAATCAACGAAGATAGGAGATCATATGGTTCAGGAGGAATTACAGATATTGCTCCAGTTTTTTAAGGCGCTGGCCGATGAAACCAGACTGAAAATGCTCGGTCTTCTCGCTCAGCGCGAATATAGCGTCGAAGAACTGGCGGCGCTCTTGCAGGTGAAGGCTCCGACCATTTCGCACCACCTGGCGCGCTTGAAGGAACTCAACCTGGTGGAGATGCGTTCGGATGGCAATATGCACTACTATCAGCTCAACGGTGAGGCGCTGCGCCAGGCCAATAAATTGTTTGACGCCGGAGAAGCTGGTGAGTTTTGCCGACAGTATTGAGGGTGACGCCTGGGAGCGCAAGGTGTTGCGCGATTTCCTGGATGGTTCACGTCTCAAGGAGATTCCGGCCAGCGTCAAGAAGCGCGCGGTCATTCTTAAGTGGCTCGCCGATCAGTTCGAGTATGGTGTGTTGTATAAGGAAGCCGAGGTCAACGAGATCATCAAGCGGCATCACCCCGATTTCGCCTTCTGGCGGCGCGCACTGATTACCACTAAAGCTGCGCTCATGCAACGCGATAACGGCCTCTACTGGCGCGTCTCGCCGGAGATGGCCGACAGGGAGCAGCGTCAACATATGCTCAATCTGCTGCTTGGAAAATTCGAGCCATTCAAGCCGTACAGCCAGGCCGAAGTCGATGAGACGATTCGCCGCTTCTCCGGCGACTATCCTTTCTTACGAAATACATTGCTTGACGACGGCTCGCTCGTTGCGTTACGCGATGGAAAATACATCTGTGTACGCACGTCTGACGTACAAAATGAGCAATAGATGCGGGCGTTGGCAGTAGAGACAACGCCCGCACTCATCGCTATGGTGAAGTGTTTGCTGTTTGATACTCAGGCTGCTTCCGTGCAACCCGGCGCAGGCATAGACCTGAGCAGCAGCAAACGCTTGCACGTGAATCTTGTTACAGGTCGATATACATTTCGTCGCCTGGAATCATAATCACTTTGTTGGCGGCGAAATTGGCCACATCGGCGCTGGCCGCACGGCCTTCGGGGCTGGACATGGCGGCATTGAACGCCTCTGCCGAGTCGGCATGCAGGACGGCCATCAAATAATATGGTGGCTTCTCGCCGTGTGGCCCTGGCTTAAAGCGTATCACTGATAGCCCTTTAAGTCCTTTGATCTTCTGCACCAGTGGAGTGTGTACCTCATTGTAGTAGCGGTCAAACGCTGCCGGATCGGTTGGGTGTTCGTACAGAACTGTCAGACTAAACATCGTTGTTTCCCTTTCTGCAAATACTATCATCAGTTGTTTGTTCTCGTAGGGGCGTGATTGATCACGCCCTGGGAACGGCCCGATGGGCAAGCAGGGCGTGATGAAGAATTTCTCCAACGGAGACAGGTAATGGCCCCATGCGTAGGGGCGTGATTGATCACGCCCTGGGAACGGCCCGATGGGCAAGCAGGGCGTGATGAAGAATTTCTCCAACGGAGACAGGTAATGGCCCCATGC
>JGI20133J14441_1002849_pt1 | contig 11429 bp, 9 predicted proteins | sample RS3BMetagenome_FD_14441 | JGI IMG/M metagenome (IMG submission 14441)
TTAGGCTGACGGCCACGCTGGGTACCACCAGGCGTCTGATGCGTTCAACCAACTATTGCAAATGGGCATTGGGGTGTTGGCTTCGTGAGGCGCTGTCGCTGCGCGAGTGGCGGCGACTTTACGAGACGCCCGGTGAACGTCTGGCGCATCGGTGGCGGGAAAAGCCACCCTCATCTATACAGACACAATTTGCGATCGCGAAGCTCGGTACGGGTGAAACTCACAGGTTGGCTTGGTTAACGTACGTCATAACGCGTCCTCTCGGTCTACATAGACAGTCCTTTGGTGAGGGACTTATTCTGCGAATACTGACAACAAAGGTATACTGGGAAAGCGACAGATTGAGAATGTACACACGGGACCGGGAAGAGGGCGTATTGTTGCGTCATTTTAGACCGTTGCCGAAGAGAGGTGCATTGCAATGAGGCACCGCGGTGTATCGAACAGTGTTTGTCAGGCTGTGGGGGTGGCGTCCCGCTTCCGCAATGACAACAACCTTGTGTTTGTGGTGGCCCATCCAATTGTAGGGCCACTAATTTTCATCATGAGGGAAGTTGTCGCGGTTGGCAAACTCGCGGATGACATGGAAATTATGGTGATAGGTGGAACAACTTGGTCTCACGCTGGCACCAACCTCCAATATAGCGTTGGATAGGGTCTCTACACGCAATTCATGTGGTTGTATGAATACTGCGCGACCTCGCAAACAGTTGCATAAAATGGCCACCCAAGCCATTCACTGCAACTGTGAAAAGTTCTATTGGTGTCCTGTCGCCCCGATTTTTTCGCCTGCGGGCGAAAAAATAGAGCAGGAGAATTTGGAACAGGTGAGCAGTAGAGCCCATTCGGCTCGGACAAAAGAGTGGCTGATGCCAGCAGCCAAAACGCCTCCTGCGGTCTGCTGCGCGGGTGAGGCTTTGCATCATGGGAGACTACTCTCAACTTTCTACGCTCAGGGTGTCCCTTCGTGATATCGGTTGTCACTTTTGGCAATCAGGCCGGTCTTGGAACGTGAAGGGGCCATTGAGCAGTTGCTCACGAATCCAGCGGGCTGATTTCATGGATTTGATCTGCCGTTCGCGCCGGACGGCGGAACCTCGTGAGGGATGGGCCTCCGACCATCGCATCACCCATGGACCTCTGGCTCGCGTGTATTTAAACGAGGATTCAGCTGATTGATCGTTATGCTGCTGGACACGGCGTTGCACATCCTCCGTGCTGCCGACGTAAAATTGTCCCGCAGGATTTTCCAAGACATAGACCCAGAATGCATGAGAAGAGTCATCCAAACTCCGCGGGTAGGATTCGAACCTACAACCGATCGGTTAACAGCCGATTGCTCTACCATTGAGCTACCGCGGAAAAAAGGCTTCCGCCAAAATTATACTATCGGAGCAGGATTCGAACCTGCAACCGATCGGTTAATCCCGGCGCGCCGGGACTCTACCATTGAGCTACCGCGGAAAAAAGGCTTCCGCCAAATTATACTATCGGAGCAGGATTCAAACCTACAACCGATCGGTTAATCCCGGCGCGCCGGGACTCTACCATTGAGCTACCGCGGAAAAAAGGCTTCCGCCAGAATTTATGGGCAGAGCCGGAATCGAACCGGCGACACAAGGATTTTCAGTCCTTTGCTCTACCAGCTGAGCTATCTGCCCGCCGAGCCAAGCAATTTACGATACCATGCCTGAAACTGCAAGTCTATAGGAGCTTTTTACACACTGGCAGTTGTCGGCTCACGCTACTTATCCTATTATTATTAGTCCACCCACTGGCCGGATGCCCGAGTGGACTAAGGGAGCGGATTGCAAATCCGCGATTCGTGGGTTCGAATCCCACTCCGGCCTTTACTCAGAATACCATTAATTCTGCAACGTGAAACGCACCCATTGCTTTTACCCACAATCGCAGCGATTTGGGTTAAAATTCAGCCATGACTACGCCCCAGACGCTTTACGTTATTGATGGTCACGCCCAGATTTATCGGGCGTATTATGCCTTGCCCCCTTTGAATGCCCCCTCCGGTGAACCCACGAATGCCACTTTTGGCTTTGTTTCCGCCCTGCTGAAGCTGCTGCAGGCAAAAAGGCCGTCGCGGCTGGTTCTGGCGATGGACGCAGGTTCCAGTGGCCGCGACCTTGTGGACAGCCAATACAAAGCCCATCGCAAACCCATGCCGGATGATATGCGCCCGCAGATTGAACGCATCATGAGCATCGCGAATATCATGGCGCTGCCCACGCTGCGTATTACCGGATTTGAAGCCGATGATGTTATTGCCACGTTGGTGCAACGTGTACTGGCTCAAACCCAGCCACCGGATATTTTTATTTGCTCACGCGATAAAGACCTCGATCAGCTTGTGGGCGATAAGGTTCGACTTTATGACATTCAAACCGGTGAAACCATTGATGCCGCTGCTTTAATCCAAAGCAAAGGCTATTCTCCGCAGCAGGCTGGAGATGTGTTGGCATTAACTGGTGATACGGCGGATAACATCCCCGGCATTCCTGGTGTCGGCCCCAAAACCGCCGCCAAATGGATCGCCCAATTCGGCAATCTGGATAATCTCATTGCGCATGTCGGCGAAATTCCGGGAAAAATCGGCCAGGCGTTACGCGATAATTTGCCGGTTCTGGCCCAATCCCGACAACTGGTGCGTTTGCAGTATGACGTTCCGCTGGTGTTACCAACCGCAGATTTTGATCCCGGCGCGCTGGCTAACTTGGAAAGTGTATTTCATGAGTTGCAATTTCAACGCCTTCTGCCGGTATTAAGACAAACGCAACAAGCCTTCGGCATTACTTCCGTACACGCAACGGTTGCTGCTATAAAACCATCGACTCGAATTGGGGTCGTTGCCAATAAGCAACCTGCCTCCGCCGCACCGAAAGGTCTTTTTGATGCGCCGGATAGCGCGCTGGCGGAATTACCTCACCTTTCACCTTCGCAGTCGCCATCGGCAACATCGGCGGAACTGCGGGAAGTGCAGGGTGATTATCGGCTGGTCAACAGCACTTCCGCCCTGGAAGCCATGCTGCAGGAAATTCATGCACTGCTGGCCGCCAACCCCGACCGCTGGCTGGCGGTGGATACGGAAACCGATTCACTTTCAGCTCTGCAATCTCGGCTGTGCGGCGTTTCCTTGGCCGCTAAAGAAGCTTTGGCTTGGTATATCCCCGTCATGGGGCCGGGTTGCGAACTTTCGGTTTCGGACGTTTCCGCCCGTTTGGCACCGCTGCTGGCCGATAAAAGCATCCGAAAAATCGGCCAGAATTTAAAATATGATATGCACGTCCTGCGCCGCCATAATATGCCGCTGGACGGTATTTATTTTGATACCATGGTCGCCGGTTATCTTGTCGATGCCGCACGCCAAAGCCTGTCCATGGATTCTCTGGCCGCGGATTATCTCAAACTCCGGCCCATCCCCATTTCCGATCTTATCGGCTCCGGCAGCAAGCAGGGCAGCTTTGCGGATGTGCCGCTCGACCGTGCCACGCGCTACGCCGCGGAAGATGCGGATGTCACGTATCGTCTGGCCTTGGTGCTGTTTCCGCTGATTCAATCCATGGGTATGGGCAAACTGATGTTTGAGCTGGAAATGCCGCTGGTGGAAATTCTCGCACGGATGGAAGCCGCCGGTATAAAAGTTAATGCGCAACACCTCGGTGATTTAAGCATTCGACTGGGGAAGAAAATTGATTCTCTGCGCCGGCAAATCATGGAAGCAGCCCAGAGTGATTTCAATCCGGATTCCCCCAAGCAGCTTGCTGAAGTTCTATTTGAGAAACTCCACCTGCCCAGCGGAAAAAAGACCAAAACCGGTTACAGCACCAACGTGGATGTCCTGGAATCACTGGCGGATCAGCACCCGGTTCCGGCGCTGGTGCTGGAATATCGGCAGCTTGGAAAATTGAAAAATACGTATGTCGATTCGTTAATTCAAGAAGCGGCCTCCACCGGTCGCGTTCACGCCCAGTTTAATCAGACGGTTGCGGAAACCGGGCGGCTTTCCAGCAGCAATCCGAACTTGCAGAACATTCCCATCCGCACGGATGAAGGCCGGGAAATTCGCCGAGCCTTCATCGCCGACGGCCCGGATAAAGTTCTCCTGGCCGCTGATTATTCCCAGATTGAATTGCGGGTCATGGCGCATTATTGCCGGGAGCCGGCGCTGATTGATGCCTTTGCGCGTAATCAGGACATTCACCAGTTTGTCGCCACAGAAATTTATCACGTTCCCCCGGAGCAGGTTACTTCGGATATGCGCCGCGTGGCAAAAACCGTTAACTTCGGCATTATTTATGGCCAAACCGCCTTTGGCCTCAAACAGGTGCTGAAAATCTCGCAAGCTCAGGCCGAAGCTTTTATCACCGCGTATAAACAGCGCTTTCCCGGCATCGCCGCGTTTTCCCATGATTGCATCGCGCAAGCCGAACAGCATGGCTTTGTCACCACCATCTTGGGCCGCCGACGACCTATTCCGGAAATAACCTCGCACCAGCAATCGGTTCGTAACTTCGGCCAGAGAGCCGCGGTCAATACCGTCATTCAAGGCTCGGCGGCGGATTTAATTAAGCAGGCCATGGTTCGCATTGCCAAAATCATCCATGACGATCCAAGAATAAAACTGCTTCTACAAGTCCATGATGAACTGGTCTTTGAATGTCAGCGCACAGCAGTAGACGAATTCGCCGCCCTGGTTCGTCAGGAAATGGAACAGGCCATCGTCCTGACCGTCCCGGTAAAAGTTGAAGTCCACTGGGCCGACAACTGGCTGGACGCCAAGTAGGGGCTGCAGTGCGAAAGTGTATTAAACTGGGGAACATATATTAATTTGTGGCAGTAGCCAATTCCGCTACGCATAAAAGCTACGACATGCGGGGCACGCTCCGGCCAGATAAGATTTGTCTCAGCAACGGCATTTGCACCATCGGCGAGTCGAGCGACACCAACTGGCCTACTGCAATATCGCGGACGGTGATATGATAAATGTATGACATCATTGAGCATCAATCCCGGCTCGGCCGCAAACCTGAAGGCGGATTTTATGCCCACGCGGTGGAGCATGGTGCTGGCCGCCGCCGGGCAGCCAATGGCCACCGGTACCATGGCCGCGTTGGAGCAACTGACCAAAGCATACTGGCAACCGGTTTATGCTTTTATCCGACGACAAACTGCATCCGCATCCGATGCCGAGGACCTGACGCAGGAATTCTTCGCCCGGCTGCTGGAAAAGCAGTTTTTAAATTCCGCCGATCCAGCCCGCGGAAAGTTCCGATCATTTCTGCTTACCGCGGTCAAACATTTTCTGTACAATCAGAGAGATCAATCCAAAGCTCAAAAGCGGGGCGGAAAAGTCCGGATTATTTCCATTGCGCATAAAGATGGCGATCTGGATAACCTCCCATCACAGGATCTTTCACCGGATCAGGTTTTCGCGCGCCAATGGGCATTATCCGTTCTGGATCAGGTAATCAAAGCGTTGCGGCAGGAATATCAACTGAGGGATAAATTGGCGGTGTTTGAGGCGCTTAAGGATTCACTGGCCGGCAGCAAGGGTTCCCAGGTTATGGCGGAGGCAGCCAAAACACTGGGGTTCAGCGCCGGCGCCACCAGAGTTGCCATGCACCGCCTGCGCCGGCGATACCGGGAAATTCTGCGCCAGCATATTGCGCAAACGGTGGCCGATCCGGCGGAAGTGGATGGCGAAATACAATTTTTAATTCAATCGCTGTAACGTTTTTTGATTTTTGCTTCAGTACAAGTGGGGGCGGGCGAGGATGTTTCAGGCCGCAAATAGTCGAGCGGCGGACGCTTGGCGCGTCGGGCGAATGCGTATGAAATGGGGCTGGTGTTCCGTTGGTGAAGGTCGTAGAGCCATGGGCAATGAAATAATAGTGTGCGCAGTCTGCGGAACCCGGCTATCGCCGGGAATGGCGGAAAGCGACTGCCCGGCCTGCCTGCTTAAGCGCGGCTTGGAATCCAATACGCTGGCGTCGGAAGGCATGGCCACCGGCAGGCCGGCGTGGGTGCCGCCAACGCCCGCGGAATTGGCCCTGCGGTTTCCCGGATTGGAAATAAATGAGCTTATCGGGCGCGGTGGCATGGGTGCGGTTTACAAGGCCCGGCAAACCAGTCTCGACCGTGTGGTGGCATTGAAAATATTGCCGCCGGAAATCGGGCGGGAGGCCGACTTTACCCAAAGATTCGCCCGTGAAGCCCAGGCCATGGCTAAATTGAATCACCCGCATATTGTCGCCATATATGACTTTGGCCACGCCGATGATTTGTTTTACTTCCTGATGGAGTTTGTGGATGGTCCCAGCCTCCGGCAAATTCTCAACACGGGCGGCGTATCGGCCAATGAAGCGTTGGCCATTGTCCCGCAGATTTGTGAAGCACTGCAGTTCGCCCATGACCATGGAATTGTGCACCGGGATATTAAGCCGGAGAACATCCTGCTTAACCGAAAGGGGCAGGTGAAGATCGCTGATTTTGGCCTAGCCAAGCTCATTGGGCAAATGGGTGAAGTGCGGGATGAAAGACCGGGCGAAAGCGTTGGCGCAAACAGCGGTGTGGGGCAACGGACCGCCGGGGCGGATCAAGCAGGAGAATGTACCGCACCGGGAAAAATTCTCGGCACGCCGCGTTACATGGCTCCGGAGCAGAAAGCCCAATCCGATTCCGTAGACCATCGGGCCGATATTTATTCCCTGGGCGTGGTGTTCTATGAAATGCTCACCGGCGAGTTGCCGGGGAAGCAGATTATTCCGCCATCGCAGAAAATCGCCATTGATGTGCGGCTGGATGAAATTGTGTTGCGGGCGTTGGAAAAGCAACCGGAACAGCGTTATCAACACGCCAGTGAAATAAAGACACAAGTGGCGACAGTGGTGGGAACGAAAACGCGGGGAGTGGAAAAGTCGAAAGAAGCGCAACGCGCTGCTGTGGATCCCCCGGTAACAGCGGCAGCCCAAGTGCGAAGACGTGATATGAGATGGCTTGTAGGCAGTTTCGCAATAGCCACGCACGCAACCTTCTTGCTCATCGCGGCATTAGCCAGCAGCTTCGCTCCGTACATCCTTAAGTGGCGTCTTTATCACCCAGGTTCGCTGTCCCAGCTTTGTTCAGCAATCCGCTCTTATTATTATACCGGAAATTGGTTGGTGTCCTTAGCCATCCTTGCAACTCTTGACGGTCTGGTGGTTCTTACCTGCTGGTTATTTCGCGGTTGGAGATTCCTCCGCTGGTGGTCCCGTGCACTCGCTGCGGGCATTCTATTGATTGCGACAGCGTTTGGAGTGGTGTTGGCGGCGGCGTCGAGAACACCTTCGGCGGGGGGAGAGCAGCAAGCTGCCAGTTCCGCGTACAACCCATTCATTGCCCCGGAAATGAGTTTCTCGCCACAGGTGGGCGCGATTAAACTGCGATATATTAGACCGTGCTTTAGTGTGGGGGCGTTCCCCGTATGGAACGCCAAAGGCAAGACAATTACGCGCGCCGGCATTCGTAGGTTCATTGACCAAGCGGTGGGGAGCGTCGAATACGATACCGGGAACGGCCCGGCACTGCAGCTCATATTCTCTTACCCCGTAGCACTCGCCCGGAATAGTTTTTGGCGTGCATACGGGGATACGTTTTTGCCGAGTAGCCCGGTTAGGGAGTTGGGGTCAAGTGGCACAGAAAAGCCAATCGGCGGATATTTTTGGTTTTACGTCGCAATTTCTAAGAACCGTGAAACGCAATTGCCGCCGCGGACGAATATTCCAATTCGGATCGCCTACGGCAAATGGCGCACGGGCAAGACGCGGTTTCCAGGACCGCTAACAAATGACTCGACAGTCACGACTCATCTTAACATTATTGGGTTTGGGTCTTATTCCGCCCGAGCGTCATTTGCGGACGTAGTCTGGCAAGACAGTTATTTCCATAAGACGCAGAGGGTTCTGGCGGCTTACACAGTCCACGGAAAAAGGTTAATTCCAGTAATTGTCGGAAGTTCCCACAACGTGGGATCCGGAACACGGCCGCAACGGTTGAAATACGGCGTCCCGTTAAGCCAAATCAAATATTTCCGAGTGCTTTCCCGCCCTATCCATACAATTACTTTTCACAACGTCGCCTTGGAACCCAATCCTCCGGGTACCGGCCCCGGGGCCACTGTGGCGAACACCGATCAACCTGCTGTGACGGCGGCGTCGAGGATACCTTCGGCGGGCGGAAAGCAGCAAGCTGCCCGTTCCGCATATTACCGGTTCGCCCCGCCCAGGGCGAGCGCTTTCACCCCAATCGCGGGTAGGCAGGCCTCCAGAGCACTGCCGCCAGCGGCCCCATGGTGGAGCAAATACCCTTCCCCGATGCCGCCGCCGCAACGCAAGCCGCTCGCATTGCAGTTCGTTGGTACGCGGGCGGGTGGGCTTTGGTCTTCAACTAGTGCTTAATTGCATAAATTAACGATAGTATTTCTAAGCTGTGCACCCTTCACTTCCCGTTTCCGCCATTTGAACGGCTTTGCGTTCTGACTATATCGGGCGATAAACGCCTCGATCTCGGTACGAAGTTCTTCCGTGCTGGTGGTGCTTAAGCCCCGCAGGGCTTTGCGGGATAATATCCCAAACCAAATTTCCACCTGGTTTAGCCAACTGGCCGAAGTGGGCGTGTAATGGAACCGAACATTGGGATGTGCCGCCAGCCGAACAAACCGATCCCGCCATTTGATAACCGTGTTCGGGCGGGTGTGGCATTCTCGGGCGGTCTGCTGCACTGCAACATCCGCCACACATCCCAGCACCATACGGGCACGCTCGACCAACTGCCGGGGTTCCGTCCGGCTGCGCGACAAACGTTCCAGTACTTGCCTATCCTTGGCACCGCATTCAATTGGTTTAGCTTTCCTTGCCATGACCAATATTCTATATACTATCAATCTTTATTGCAATTAAGGACTCGTACAGAAATAACTTGATACAATCTGGAGTAGTGTTATAATACGGGTCATGGACACGAAGTGCGAAGATGCGGTACGAGATCGGTTCCGATTCCTGTCGCCATGGCTCAACGAACGTTCGCAGCGGCTGTGGGCGGGGGCGGAGGCACGGGTTTTGGGCTGGGGCGGAATTCGGAACGTCGCACGGGTTTCCGGACTGGCGATCAACACGGTGCGGCGTGGCTACGCGGAAGTGACGGAATCGGCAGATGCCGATCCGCGGCGTATCCGCCGGGAGGGCGGTGGTCGCAAGACCTTGACCGAGAGCCAGCCGGAGTTGTTGGCCAGTCTGGAAAACCTGGTCAGTCCGGTCACACGAGGCGATCCAATGCGTCCCTTGCTTTGGACCTGTAAGAGCGTGCGACATTTGTCCGATGAACTTGTTAAGCAGGGATATCGTATCAGTGCGGCCAAAACAGCGCAATTGCTGCACGACTTGGGGTATAGTTTGCAGAGCCAGCGCAAACGCGACGAGGGTAAAGGGCATCCTGACCGGGATGCCCAGTTTGGCCATATCAATGAGCAGGTCTTGGCCTTCCAGGGTGCCGGCCAGCCGGTGATAAGCGTAGATACCAAGAAGAAGGAACTGGTCGGAAAATACCGCAATTCTGGGCGGGAATGGCATCCCAAAGGGTATCCCGAGGAGGTCAAGGTTTATGATTTTGTGGATAAAGAATTGGGCCGGGCGATTCCTTATGGCGTTTACGATTTGGGGCGTAATGAAGGGTGGGTCAGCGTGGGATGTGACCATGATACTTCCGAATTTGCCGTGGAGACCATTCGGCGTTGGTGGAGGATGATGGGGCGGACACAATATCCACAGGCCAGTCGGCTGCTTATTACCGCCGATGGCGGTGGGAGCAACAGTTCGCGCGGTAGGCTTTGGAAATGGAGTCTGCAACAACTGAGCAATCAGACGGGGCTGGCCGTGAGTGTGTGCCATTTTCCGCCCGCCACAAGCAAGTGGAACAAAATAGAACATCGGATGTTTTGCCATATTACACAAAACTGGCGTGGCAAAGCATTGGTCAGCCACGAAGTGATTGTGGAGCTGATCGCATCAACAACGACGAAAAAGGGTTTAAGGATTAAAGCCCAACGGGATGACGGACAATACGAAAAGGGCAAGATTCCAACCAAGAAAGAGTTGGCGTCGCTACGATTGATTCGGAACGAATTTCACGGGGATTGGAACTACTCCATCCACCCACAGCAGCTATAAATGTATCAAGTTATTTCTGTACGAGTCCATAGGGTTTGCGGTCAAGCGTGTTTTGAACATAGAACCGCTAAACGCCGCACCGTCCGGACGATCGGTAGCGTAGACCAGTGTTGGCACACCCAGGATATCGGCGTACACCGCAAATTGATTGCCATCCAATGGCTTTTTCCACTGAACATTCTGTATACCTATTGCCATTCCCGGGGCCACCTCGTTGATGGGTTGCGGCGGCAGGAGAGCAGACATTCCGGAAGTGTCTGTGATAATTGCGGTTGAGGGCGTGTACCAATATCCCGCGACACCGAAGTTGATCAAAACCGGGGAGGGCATGATGTTTGCGGTCAGGCCCGTGGGCATCATGGAGATTATCGCATAGTTCGCCGCAGAGGTCCCGCTGAGAATAAAGCTCGTTACGTTGACTGGAATATTATTGCCCACCGAAGGAGTAACAAATGCGCCTTTTGCACCGGAAATGCTTACAGAATCGGAACCGAGGATTCCCCGCAGGGAGTCATTGAGCGTGTTAAGTATTGCAGTGGTGGTTCCGTCGTAAATCTTATTGTTGGCAGTTGTTGATCCTACAACGATCAGAGGGGCCGGTGTAATGTTGGCCATCAGGCCGGTAGGATAAGAAGCCGCCGCGATGAAATAGTTATGCGACGCTGCGCCGACAAGCGTGAAGCCTGCGGCGGTAACAGGTATAGCATTACCAACATTGGGGCTGCTAAATATTCCCGTTCCGCCACTGACGCTGACATTTCCCGCATCAGACCCGAATACTCCGGAGAGCGAACTGGATGCCGTGTCCAATGTTGCCGCAGTAGTAGTGTCATAAACCTTGTTATTGGCAATCGTGGCACCGGTTAGACTAAGCGGTGCCGGGGTGATGTTGACGGTATCTGTACCACCGACCAGCGTGTAATTACTGGCCGAGCCGGTGCCGTTGCCAAGGGCCAGTGTGCCTAACGCCGAAACGTTTTCGTTGCCGACGTTTTCGCTGGCCAGTGTGCCGGCTCCGGAAAGGGTCAACGTTTGGCCATTGACGCCTGTGATTGCGGAGAAGATGCTGGCATTGGCATCGGTATTGGCGTCATAAATGCGCGTTCCGGAGAGATTGATAATCGCCGGATTGACTGTGTATGCTGTGGTGTTGGAAGCAGCCTGAACAATGTTGTAATTGCCGTTGTCAGCCGTCAGGCCGGAACCGTCGAT
>JGI20133J14441_1002853_pt1 | contig 11411 bp, 8 predicted proteins | sample RS3BMetagenome_FD_14441 | JGI IMG/M metagenome (IMG submission 14441)
CGACGTTACCGAAACGGAGGGCAGATGCGCGGCCCGCAGTTGGGCTTGCACTCGCGCGGATGGCACGATCCACTCGGACCGCCCTGAACGCTCACCAGCAGCGTCCCGAGCACCGCAGGCACCGTGTACACGCCCGCGGCGAGGATCCGACGGCGCGCGCGAAGCACGGGATTGTCCCCCTCCTTGCCTTCGGCGGTGCGGAGCGACGACGCAGGATCCTCGGGTCCTGGCGACGGCGGCTTGTCGTCGACCATGGGGCGCTCACTTTGAGCCTATTCCCCCGTCGAGCTCGCGACAACCTCCGCGCCTGGTCACTCGAGTGACCGCCTCGAAAAGCAGTCACCCCCGCGCGCGCTCTCTTCTACTGCGGCACCGCGGCTCTACTGCGGCCCGCCCCCCACCACCTTCTGCGTCCACTGCCCGATGTGATTCGACGTGGTCACCTCCTGGAACGGCAACCACAGCGGCGCGAAGCTCGGGTCGGTACCGCCCTTGGCGCGCGTCAGGTCGAAGCCGACGAGCCACAGCTGCCGCACCCCGGTCGGCTGGTTGGTCGCGTCGCGCGTGCGCAGCCCGTACTCGCGGCTGCTCGAGAACGTGATCCAGAAGATGTCCCCGCCCTTGTACGTCCCCTTGAACGGCGACCACTTCGGCCACGAGTCGCGCAGCTGCCCGGTGCCGTTGGCGCGCGCGAGCGCGACCGGCGTCCCGCCCCCCGCGGCCACGACCCACATCTGCGCGGACGGGTCGTCGTACGTGTCGCAGTTGCTCGGCGGATCGCCCGCCGCGCACGTCGACCGGTCGAAGAGCACCCACTGGTCGTCGGGCGAGTACGACGGGTAGTAGTTGTTCTCGCCCTGGCTCTTCACGAGCTGCGTCTCGGCGCCGAAGCTCGGCTCGAAGAACTCGATCGTGGACAGGCTCGCGCCCGTCAGCGACAGCGGGCCGTTGTACGGGTTGCCGCGCGCGTAGGCCAGGTGCTTGCCGTCGTTCGAGAACGCGGGGAAGAGCGTGCCCGGCAAGACCGGCACGTTGCCGACGGCCGTGTTGTTCGACGCGTCGACGAGCGTCATCACGCCGCCCGAGTACCCCGTGCACCCGTTGGGCGGGGTGGGGCTGTAGCCGCCGCAGCTCGGCGTCGTCACGTAGTACTTGTCGTCGGGCGTCCACGCCTGCGTGTCCGAGTCGCCGACGGGCATCGGCGGCGTGACGAAGTTGCCCGTCGCGACGTCGACGACCGCGAGCTGCAGCGGCCGGCCGCACCCGCGCGCGTTGGTGCAGATGGGCGCGAGCATCTTGGTGCCGTCGTTCGACAGCGCGTGGCAGCCGGCGCACTGCTGCTGCGTGAAGAACGGGCCGACCGTGTTCTTGGCGAAGTCGTAGCGGTAGATGCCCGGCTGCTCCATGCCGCCGTCGGCGAGCGTCTGGCTCTTGGTGTTGAAGTAGTAGAGGCCGCCCTGCACGGCGTCGGTCGCGAACTGGATGTGTGCCGGCGCGCTGGTGCCGACCTTGCCCGAGGCGCCCAGCGCCCGCACGACCACCTGCGCCGGATCCTGCCCCTCGAGCGTCTGCACGATCGCGCTCCACGTCGCGCTGTCGGGCGCCAGGCCGCAGCCGCCGGTCGCGCCGATGGCCTGGCACGTCGCGTACACGTGCAGGTCGATGGTCGGCCCGGAGAACTCGAGGTCGTACTCGGTCGAGCCGGGCGCGGGCATCCACTGGAACTCCATCGCGTCGAGGTTGGGCGGCACGAGCACGCCGTCGAGCGGGTAGACGAGCGTGGGGGCGAGCGACGGATCGGCCGGTCCCTGGAACTTCGTCGCGTCGCCGGGGTTGGCCCCGGGGCCGTAGACGGTCTTGACGTACTTCACGAGCACGTACGCGCTGCCCGAGATGCCGTTGCCGGCCGCGGCCATCGTGCCGACGCCGCCCCCGTTGCCGGTGGGCGTGACCTTGGTGCCGCTCGCCGAGAGCAGCGCCGGCGGCTGCGCGCTCCAGCCGACCTCCGACGTGATGTCGCGCTTGGTGCCGTCGGCGAACGTGCCGGTCGCGGTGAAGCTGGCGCTCGTCGTCTGATCGCCGGCGAGCAGGTTGGCCGATCCGGGCTCGACGTCGATCGCCTGCAGCCCGTCGAGCGGACCGGCCTCCACGGCGGCCTCGTCGCCGCCGTCGACCGAGGCGTCGCTGCCGGGGGTGAACGCGTTGCTCGATCCGTGCGATCCGCACGCCGAGACGGCGGCGACGGCGAGGCACGACGCGAGCGCGAAGGGGGCGAGAAGCGAGCGGGCCAGTCGAAGCATCGTGCAATGCTACCGCCTGGACGGACCGCGCGCGGCGCCCGTCGCGCGAGCGACCGCGATGAGACGCGGCGAGACGTCCCGGCCGCCACCCCCCCTTCAGGGGTGGACGGTCAGCGTCACCTGCCCCGCCCCGTCGTCGGCCTGCACGAGCATCCGCCCCGGCTGCGACTGGTCGTCGTAGCAGCCCCCGCTCAGCGTGACCTTGTAGCCGTTCGGGTACGCGCGCGCCGGCAGCTGCACCTCGGTGACGCCGGACGCGACGCCGGCCGCGGGCGCGTACGACAGCGTGAAGGACTGGCTCGATCCGTCCCAGCTCTGCGTGACGGAGTCGCCGGCCACGGCCCGCGCGAACGGCCGCACGAGCGCCTGCGCGACCGGGTACTCCTTGCCGTCGGCGGCGACGACGCTGTCGCTCTCGGAGTTCCACTCCTCGCTCTCGACGCTGTACTCCCACTCGGTGCCGCTCAGCCCCAGCGAATCGAGCGCCGCGAAGTCGTCGGCCATGTAGTCGGGCGCCGACGCGAACCCGTTGGACGTGCCGAACTCGCCGACGAACACCGGGACGTTCCACGCCGTGCCGACGTCGGCCCACGTCTGCATCTTGGCCAGGACGACGTCCGGGCTGGGCGCGATGACGGGATAGAAGTGCGGCGCGAAGACGACGCCGTCGCCGGGCGGGCGCTTCAGGCTCGTCGAGAGGAGCGTGCCGGCCAGGCCGGTCGGGTCGACGAAGACGAGCCCGCCGGGCGCCATCTGGCGCATGTGGGCCACCATGCGCCCGTAGAACGCCGTCAGCGTCGTCGCCTCGAAGGTCGACTCGTCCTGCGTCCCCCACCCCGGCTCGTTGATCGGCTCGAAGCCGACGACGCCCGGCTCATTGCCGAACTGGCCGATCATCCGGTCCCACGCCGAGACGTACGCGGCCTGCACGGTCGACCCGTCCGCCCAGAAGCGGTCGAACGCCGCCCGCACGTCCGCGTCGTTCACGTACTCGAAGCTCCACTGGGGGCAGTCGTGGTGCGGCGCGGGCTTCGGATCGGGGATGGTCCACGACGGGAAGCCGTCGCCGCAGAAGTTCTCCGCGTAGACGTCCTGGTGGAAGTCGACCACCGTCCAGATGCCGCGCGCCCACGCCGCGTCGAGGATCTGCTTGTAGCGACCCAGCCAGTCGGCGTCGTCCTGCCCCTGCGTGGGCTCGAGCGCGGCCCACGTGAACGGCACGCGCATCGCGTCGATGCCCCACGAGGCAGCGCGGTCCATGTACGCGCCGAGCGCGGCGGCGAACTGCCCCTGCGCGTAGTCGAACGGCACGTACGGCGCGAACTTGCTCCGCCCGCCGGCGTCCACGCCCCGCAGGAAGACGACGCGCCCGAGCCCGTCCTTCAGCTGCGTCCCGTCGGCGTGCAGCCGCCAGTCGGCCGGCGCGACGGGCGCGACCGTGCACGTCCGCGCGAGCTGATCCTGCGACGACGAGCGGCTGCACGCGCCCGAAGCGGCCAGGCACGCGGCGAGGAGCAGGACGCGGCGCATGAGCCATGCTTACACGAAGCCCGGCCGCGGATCACAGTCCCCAGACGAGCGACACGTCGAGGCCGACCAGCGGGGCGGACGCGCTGCCGCCGATGGACTGGGTGAGCGCGAAGGCCATGCCGCCGTCGAGCCCGAAGTCGATGCCTGCCGACGGCGAGACCATGCGGCGGTAGCCGACGCGTGCGCGCGGGATGATCAGGTCGAACGGCAGCGACAGCGACTGGTCGTTGCCGGTGATCACCAGGTGCTCGTAGCCGACGCCCGGCGTCAGCAGCAGCTGGTTGTCGTACTCGGCGTCGAGCGGCAGGCGGAACTCCCAGCCGACCTGCGAGGTGAGCCCCGCGGTGGACGTCGCCGCGGCGTCCGACGCGTTGAAGTGCTCGTAGCCCGCCTCGACGACGATCGTGCCCGGGCGGCCGACCGAGTAGCGGAACTGCAGCCCGACGCACTCGGCCCACGTCTCGGGCGCGTCGAACGCGGCGCCCGAGGGCAGGAACTTGTGCTCCGAGAAGAACGGGGCCAGCCCCCAGCCCTTGCCGTGCCGGAGCGACGAGGCCATCTCGTCGTTGTCGCGGTCGACGTAGTCCATCGAGTCGCGCGGGTGCAGGACGCCCGAGCCGGACGTCGACGCGTCGAGGCCGCCGCCGCCCATCGAGACCTTGGCGCTCGCGCTCGCGCCGCCCGGGGACGAGTCGTCGTCGCCGTCGCTCGGCGCCCCCTGGCCCGTCTGGGCGAGCAGCTTGGCCAGGTGCTCGCGGATGCCGTCGGCGTCGGCCGCGTCGGGCACCTCGGTCAGGTAGTGGCGGTAGTCGTCGATCGCCGGGTACGGGTAGCCGAGCTTCTCGTTGCACAGCCCCCGATCGCGGTAGAGCGTCGGGTCGGTGGCCGTGCGAAGCGCGGCGTCGAACGCGTCGAGCGCGCCGGCGCAGTCGCCATTGCGCATCCGGTCGCGGGCGACCGCGGCGAAGCGGACGTCGCCGAGCTGCTCCTTCTGGAGGATGAGCGGCTGCGGCTTGTAGGGCTTCTTCGTGTTCTGCGCGCTCGCCGTGGCGGGGGCGACCACGAGCGCGGCGGCGAGCAAGCCCGCCGCTTTGGCATTGCGCATGGCGGAAGCGTAAAGCAACCGCCGGGTCGAAGACGAATTTACCGATGCCGGCCGCTCGTCGCGCGCGGCGCCGGCCGGCGCGTCACGGCGCCGTCGGCAGCTTGCTCAGGTGGAACGGGTGCGGCGGCATCATGATGCGCGGCCGCTGCGCCCCGTCGCTGCCAGGGGCGGCGGCCAGCGACGCGCCCATCGCGTGACCGGCGCTCGCCGACGCGGCGGCGACCGGCATGCCCGGCACGGTCCAGACCACCTTGCCGAAGCGCGACGCCTTGTGGAAGTTGCCCTGCCCGAGGATGGGCGACCAGGCGACCCCGCCGTTGTTCTTCATCGCGTAGAAGTTCACGCGCCAGACGTCGCCCGGCTTGGGCGGGTGGTTGGCGGCCTTGGCGTACGCCGTCCAGGGGATCGCCGCCTCGACGGTGTAGCCCGTCGGCTTGCCGTCGGGCCCCTTCTGGATGGTGACCGCGCTCTCGAGCTTGGGGACCCAGTCCTCGTGGCCGAAGGGGCCGTTCGGGCCGCCGTTCGGCTGCTGGAGCGTGTCGAACTGCGACTTGAAGATCTTGTTCTGCGGGTTGATCTGCAGCTCGTAGTAGTTGGTGTTGCTGCCGACCGCGTCGGGCTCCACCATCATCTCGACCGTGTCCTTGGTCCAGAGCTTGGGCTGGCCCGCGGCGGTGAAGTCCTTCGGCTGCGCCTTGGCGTCGGTGAAGCCGGTGTAGAAGCCGGCTTCCTGAACCTGCACGAGGACGTACAGGTCCTTGTCGTCCCACATCAGCTTGGCCGACGCGTTGACCGGGAACGTGGTGTTCGGCTTACCCGTTCCGACGTCGACGAAAGGGCCGGTGCTCGCGGCCCCTCCCCATTCCTTCTCGTCGCCCTTGCCGTCGATCGTGATCTTCGCGCCGTCGGCGAGCTTCACGATGGTGAGCGTCGGCACGTCGTTGGCCGCGTGCTCGTCCTTGGGGGCGAGGCCCGTCTTGATGCTGCCGACGATCGCGCTGTTGTCGCCGTCGTTCGGGCCGCTGATGATGCGGAGGCGCGCGTCGCCCTTCCAGATGCCCGTGTAGACGGTGATCTCCGAGCCGGTCACGTCGTCCGGGACCTTGTAGATCTGCGTGTCGACGTAGTACTTTCCCTTCTCCCACCGCTCGGGGCCGAGGACCTGGTGGCTCTCGCTGTGCGGATCGTGCTCGCGCAGCGGGCCGACGTAGTCCAGGTTGCCCATCTTGCCCGAGCCGCTGTCCTTCGTGTGCGTGAAGAGCAGCCAGCCGTCCTCGAGCGTGTCGTCGCAGCGCCAGTAGTAGGTGATCTTCACCTCCTGGCCGGGCTTGGCCATCTCCGGGTCGAACTTGTACCCGATGAGGTGGACCTTGTTCTCGAAGTTCACGTCGAGCTTGTGCGGGATGTCGGCCGGTGCCGCGTCGAGGATGTACGGCGCGAGCTTCTGCTTCTCCTCGGCAGACAGGCCCTTGCTGCCGCCGACGCAGCCGGCGGCGAACACCCCCGCCAGCACAACCGCCAGGAATCCGTGGGAAAGCCGCATGGCCGGCGTTTTACAACCAAAACCGGCCGTCCGTCGACCGTTACGGCGACAGGGCCGTCGCCACCGCCCGGACCGTCGCCTCGCGGTCCTCGTGCAAGAGCGCGTGGCCGCAGCCGCGGACGACCTGCAGCTCGCCCCGGCGAACGCCGCGAGCGATCTCTTCGCTGCACACGGGCGGCGTCGCGGCGTCGTGCTCGCCGACGCGCGCGGTGACGGGGATGGCCAGCTCGCCGAGCCGGGGGCGATGGTCGGCGCCGCCCGCGAGCGCGTCGAGCTCGGCGGCGAGCACGGCGCGCGGCGCGGCGTCATCCACGACATCACCTCCCCCACGCGCTGCGGGAAGCGCTCGGCGAATCCGGGCGCGGCCATGCGCCCGAGCCACATGGGGCGGAAGTCGAATCCCTGGCGCGCCAGGTCGGCGAACTGACGGAAGGCGGCGCGCACCTCGGGGTCGAGGCCCGCGAGTCCGCCGAGGGTCACGAGGTGCGTCGCGCGAACGCGCGTCGAGCCGAGCGCCAGGCCGATCGCGCGGTAGGCGCCCGCCGAGTGGCCGACCAGCGCGCACTCGCGGACGCCGCGCGCGAGCAGGAGATCCTCGAGCATCGCCTGGACGCGATCGAACGAGTACGGCCCCTCGAGCGGCGGCGAGGCGCCGTAGCCCGGCAGCTCGGGCGCGATCACGCGGCGCGTGGGCGAGAGCGCCTCGACGAGCGGGGCGAGGAAGGTGAGCGTGCCGGGGCAGCCGTGCAGCAGCACGACCGCCGGGCCCTTGCCCTCATCGATGAGGTTCATGAAGGCTGCATCCTACACTGCGTGGCCCGGGCGTTGCTCCCCGCGCGGGGGATGGGTCTGCGCCCCTCGGTCGCGTCCTCGCTTCAGGCGGGTGCCGTCATCGCCGCCGTCGCGGCGCTCGGCCTCGCGGGGCACCAGCCGTGGCTCTTCCCGAGCCTGGGGCCGACGGCCGTCATGCAGGCGCAAGCCAGGCCGCCGCCGACGGCGCGGCCGTGGAACGCCGTCGCGGGGCACCTCTGCGGCGTCCTGTCCGGGTGGCTGGCCGTCGTCGTCATCGGCGCGCAGCACGCGCCCGGCGTGATGTCGAGCGGGCACCTGACGGGGGTGCGCCTCGCGGCCGCGACGGTCGCCATCGCGCTGACCGCCCTCTCGAGCGAGCTGCTGCGCGCGCGCCACGCCCCCGCCGGGTCGACGACGCTGCTCTTCGCCGAGGGGAGCTACCGACCGACCGGGCACGACGTGCTGCTCGTCATCGCGGGCATCGCGCTGACGGTCGCCATGGGCGAAGTCCTTCGTCGCATGCGTTCCCATGCTACGCAGGGGGCTCGATGGCCACGGCTCCCGACCCCCCCGGCGCCACCCCTGGCCCCCACACCGTCATCGGGCGCGTCGCCCACCGGGCCCGCCGCCCTCTCCTCGTCGCCTTCCAGGTGACGCCCGAGGGGCGCGCCGCCCTGGTGCGCCAGATGCTCGGGCGCCAGGTGCACGAGGCGCCGATGTACTGGCTGCAGCTCGTGCTGGCCACGGCGGTCTGCACGCTGGGGCTCGTGCTCAGCAGCACCGTCGTCGTCATCGCGGCGATGCTCATGTCGCCGCTCGTGACGCCGATCGTCGAGCTCGGCATGGGGCTGACCGTGGGCCTGCCGAGCCTCGTGGCGCGGTCGTTCGTGCGCGTGCTGTCCAGCATCGCGGCGGTCGTGCTCTTCGCGACGCTGATCACGATGGGCCTGCCCTTCCACGAGGTGACCGCGCCCATCGCGTCGCGCGTGTCGCCGACGGTGCTCGACCTGCTGGTGTCGGTGTGCTGCGCCGTGATGGCGTCGTTCGCGACCGTCGCGGCGACGTCGGGCATCGCCAAGACGGCGGCGGGGACCGCGGTCGCCGTCGCGCTGCTCCCGCCGCTGTGCGTGGTGGGGTTCGGCGCGGGCACCGCGCAGCTCGGCATCGCGAGCGGGGCCGCGCTTCTGTTCGTGGCGAGCTTCTCGGCGGTGATGCTCTTCGCGGTGCTGACGTTCACGGCCTTCGGCTTCGCGGAGGTGGGGCCGCAGCGGCGCTGGGGCGGCGGGGTTGCGCTTCGCATCGTGATGCCGACGATCCTGATCTGCCTCGTCTTCCTGCCGCTGCGGCGCGCGCTCGCGGAGGTCGCCTGGGAGGTGACCACGCGTCACGCCATCCGTGACGAGCTCGACCCGCTGCAGAAGGACACCGTCCAGTCGGACGTTCAGGTCGAGCGCCACGCGGTGCGCGTGAAGCTCGTCGTCATCGGCGATCCGCAGCGCGCCGAGGCGCTGCAGCGCACGCTCACGGCGGGCATCGCGAAGGCCGCGGGGGTCACGCCCACGGTCGAGGTGATGGCGGTCGGAGACGCGGCGGCCGTGCGGCGGGCGATGCAGCTCGCCGAGACGCCGAAGCTGCAGGTCGTGCACGAGACGGTGGACCTGCGGACGACGACGTCACGCATGGCCGACGCGCTGACGCTCGGGTGGCCGGCGGCCGCAGCGGGCGACCTCGTCGCGTGGCGGCTCGACACGGGCCCGGCCGGGACGTCGCGCGTGAAGGTGGCACACTTCGGCGACGCGCTCGGCCCCGCGGCGACGGAGATGCTGGGGCGCGCGCTGTCGGACGCGGCAGGCGAGGCGGTGACCGTCGACGACGTCGTGCTGCCGCACGAGCCGCTGACGGCGCCGGTGTCGCAGGGTCCGGCGTGGGTGGCGCGCGTCGTGCCGCTGCTCGACGACGTGGCGCGGTTCGACGCGCTGCACGCGTGTTTGGGCGTACCGGCGGCGGCTCAGGCGCGGCCGGACGCCGGCGCCGCGGACGCCGGGACGGGCGACGCGGTGCGCGACGCGGTGCTCGCGGCGGCCGGGCGCGTGCCCGACGGCCGCGCGCAGGTGGCACCCGACGCGACGTGGTCGCTGCGCGTGCAGACGGATCCCTGCTCGTCGACGCCGTCGACCGACGCGGGCGCGGCCCTGGAGGGCGGCGTGAGCGACGCGTCGCACGATTGACCGCGCGTCGCGGGAATAGATGGGCGCCCTGGATCATTGGGCCCCACGGGATCCCCGTGCCTTCCCAAGGAGACGCGTGATGCCGAACGTCCTCGATGGCCTGTCGCTGGTCGACACGACCGGGCGACTCATCCTTGCGGCGACGGTCGCATCGCTGCTGGCGGGCATCGGATGCCACGCGTTCCTGCGGGCGCGCTACGGCGCCATCGAGCGCGATCTGCGGCAGAACGGCGAGCCGCGCCCCCACTTCTCGCACCCGCTGCTCGTGCGCATCGTGCGCGAGGCGGAGGAGGCGGCGCGCCGCTCGGGCGACGCGAACGCCCAGGCCATCATCGAGGACACGTTCCAGGCGGAGCTCGGGTCGGCGCTCCTCGCCGAGCGCTTCGTCCGGGCGGCCACGGGCCTGGTGCTCGTGCTGGGGCTGCTCGGCACGTTCTACGGGCTGACGCTCTCCATCGGGAAGCTCGTGAGCCTCGTGTCGTCGGACGCCGGCCAGATCAACGACGTGGCGACGGCGGTCACGACCGGGCTGTCGCAGGCGCTCGCCGGGATGGCGGTCGCGTTCTCCAACTCGCTCCTCGGCGTCTTCGCGGCCGTCGTGCTGACGGTCATCGGCGTCGTGCACAACGTCACCGACCGGCGGACCGGGCTGATGATCCAGATCGAGACGTACCTCGACCGCCTGCTGCCCGCGTCGGGGGCGGCCCGGGCGGGCGCCGGCGGCGGCGGCGGGTTCGATCAAGCGGTGGCCAGGCTCGAGAGCACGGTCGCGCGGTTCGAGTCCGCGCTGCGCCACTTCTCCGAGAGCACCAGGGATCTTCGCGAGGTGCAGCTCGTCGTGTCGCTCAAGGGCGACGGACGGTAGGGGGGAGGCGCCCCGTGCGAAACCGCCGGCGACTGCTCTCGGAGGTGGAGGGAGCGCGCGAGATCTGGCCGTCGTTCACCGACGTCATGTCGACGATGGCGCTCATCCTGTTCGTGCTGGTGCTGCTGTCGTACGTGCGCAGCCTGGTGAGCGGCAAGCAGCTGAAGGCGTTCCAGCGGCAGATCGCGACGTCGGAGGTGCAGCTGCGCACGCTGCGGTCGCAGATCCTGGCGGGCCAGGCGCAGCTCGCGGCGTCGAAGGCCAGGCTGCGCGACCAGCAGGCGGTCATCGCCTCGAGCAACCAGCAGCTCGACCAGCTGCGCTCGCAGCTCCAGAGCATCGCCGTGCTGCGCGTCGACGTGCTGAACAAGCTGAAGTCGGCGATCGAGGCCGAGCTCGGGACGACCAACCCGGCCGGCGAGCAGCTCGTGTCGATCGGCGACAACGGAAACATCGTCATCAACGAGAGCCTGGTGTTCGAGTACGGATCGTACGCCGTAAAGAAGGAGGCGAAGCCGCTGCTCGACTCGCTGGCGAGGGCGCTCGGCAACGTGCTGGCCGATCCGGACGTGCGCGCGAACATCGACACGATCCTCATCCAGGGCCACACCGACGCGCGCGGCTCGGCGGCGTACAACTGGGACCTGTCGGCGAAGCGTGCGACGGCGGTGCTCGATACCCTGTTCGAGGCGAACAAGGCGCTGAGCGATTCGTACGGCAGCTACTTCGCGGCGAGCGCGTACTCGAAGTTCCGCCCGATCAACGCGGGGCAGACGGAGGACGCGTACGCGCAGAACCGGCGGATCGAGATCGCGGTGATCCCGAAGGACGACAACGTGCGGAAGGTGATCGAGCAGTACTTCCAGGAGACCGGGGGAGCGCCGGCGGCGGCGGCGGCGCCCGCTCAGGCGCCGGCTGCGCCATCGGCGAGCGCGGCTCCGACCGCGAACTGAGGTCGAGGTCGAGGTCGAGGTCGAGGTCGAGGTCGAGGTCGAGGTCGAGGTCGAGGTCGAGGTCGAGGTCGAGGTCGAGGTCGAGGTCGAGGTCG
>JGI20133J14441_1002864_pt1 | contig 11363 bp, 8 predicted proteins | sample RS3BMetagenome_FD_14441 | JGI IMG/M metagenome (IMG submission 14441)
TCACCCGTTCATTTAACCTGCTATTCGGAACAGAAGTCCCCGATGTCTGCTCAGGCTTTTATGCATTCAAGACGGAGGTTGCTAAAAATCTGAACTTTGAAAAGCATCCCCTGACAGTTGAACAGGAGATGCTTGCACAGTTGATATCTGCAGGCCATGCTATCACATCAGTTCCTGTTACCTATAGAAAAAGATTCGGTGGCAGGTCAAAGACACACACTTGGAGGCAGGGCTTCAGAGACCTGATTACAAATATTGACTTGGCAAGAAGCTACAATCCTATCCTGCTCTTTTCCGTGCTTGCCTCCCTTATTCTTATTCCGGCATTCATATTGCTCTTCTACGCAATTTACCTTTATTTCTTCTTTCATGCTTATCATGGTGGATATTTCCTAGCGTCATTGGTTTTATTCGTTCTAGGTGCACAGGGTTTCACAGTTTCAACGATCGCGGTAATGCTGAGGCGGATAGAGAGGAAGCTGAACAGCATTGGGAAGAATAACTGAATGAAAACTGTAGTAACGGGAGCAGCCGGATTCATAGGGGCAAACCTTGTCAGGAGACTGATTCAGTTGGAACGCGACATCAGATGCGTAGACAATGTATCAAGAGGGAAGAGCAGGAACATCGAGGGTTGCCCGTTGAAGTTGTCTATGCGGACCTCCGGCTATACGACCAGGCACTGAAAGCTGTGGATGGTGCTGACGTAGTGTATCATCTTGCTGCTAGGGTTGGAAGCATTGATTTCCTGCACGGGAGTAGCAAGGCAGAGCTTGAGGCTCTGCAATCGAATCTTGCTATAGACGTCAATGTATTCAGAGCGTGCAGGGAAGTCGGAGTCAAGAAGATAGTCTACGCGTCAAGCGTTTCCGTTTACCCCATAGACAGGCAGCAGAGACCAGGTGCTATGTTCAGGGAGGAGGACATCTATCCTATCAGCCCTGAAGGCGGTTACGGCTGGGCCAAGCTGGTTGGAGAGATTCAGCTCGGCATGATGGAGGAATGCAAGTCTGCTGCCGCGAGGATATTCAATGCTTACGGCGAATACTGCGAATACGAGAGTACTGCTCAAGTTGTCCCTGCACTGATAAGAAAGGCGATAAGATATTCACGGGAGGAATTCGTGGTGTGGGGGGATGGCAGTCAAACAAGGAATCTGATCTACATTCAGGATTGCATCGATGCGCTTCTGAAGATGGAAGAGAAAGCATCCTATCCACCACTCATACTTAACATTGGCAATGAAAAGACGACTACTGTAAGAGAGCTGGCTGAAACGATTGTTAAGATGAGTGGTAAAAAGATAGAAATCAGGTATGATAATTCGATGCCTGTCGGGCCACTGAGTCGAATACCTTCTATTGAAAGAGCAATGGAGAAACTGGAGTGGAAGCCTTATACGTCTTTGGAAGATGGACTCAAATTAACCTACAAATGGATAGAGTCGAATCATTTGATTGATCGGCATGCAGAACGTCCTAAATGGGAAGTTCAAAGCTGAGTTTAAATAGTCATCACTTTTATTGGTCTTGGAAAGAAGGGTATACCCAACGAAAGATATCTCCACACAATTCCGGACCTCAATTAAAAAGAGAAAATTCCTGCGTGGCGACACGGTTCTTTGCATTCCATAACGGGGCCATTGCCGAGGCAATTGAGTTGTACCCTAGACCAAGAAAGAAGGGCTCGAATGCGGAAGCCCCAGACCTGCTTATTGCAAGCATTCAAGCCGTCAACTAGGTCCCTCTTATCGCGGAAAGCCAAGCACTTCCAAAAGAGCGTACCGTCAAGGTTGACGCTGATACCATTGAACAAACGCATGGCCTCGATACGGAGAAGGTAACAAGCATGGCCTGCCATCTCCTCATCCACGCAGGATAGCTATGGTTATCCCAGGTCTGCCGAGCATGGGCAGTCATCCATGAAACCAACGATTTGTAATCAATATTTGTGCTTGGTTGGGTCCAGGGTTCTAGTAGAAAGGCTCTACTTTTCCCGTAACGTTTGTAACATGTGCAACATACAAGGAAACTGCCAGCCGGAGATCTCGTAAAACGTCGTGTATTTGGTCCAGATACAGTGGTTAGAACCGAGTGAGTTCGTTTACTCAATCAATGCCAAGCTGGCGGCGATGAGAAATTAAGTTGCCGTGGTCTTCCCACTTCGAACGAAGAGGAAGCAATCGGACCACTCGTCGAGGAGATAGCTGTTGCAGGCTATGGCGACATCATTGGAATTGACGGCTACTTGAAGCACGAGATCGTTGATACGACCAAGCTCAGAAGGAAGCGGAATGTGGGAGGCAGTTCTGCTTACAGGGAACGTTGTAGACATCTTTACTTTCTACTCGTGGACAGAAAGACGTACAACCCCGCAAACATCGATAGGTTCGCGGTGGGTGTCCCACGGCCAGAAACTTAGAAGGGCTCTAGGTTATGTATAGGGATGCTACGATATCTGTCATTGTGGCTGTGGTGTCCTTTGAGCGTTGCGAAGACTTGATCGACCTAGCAAGAAGCCTAAAGACAAGTGGAAGAGTAAACGTTGAATTGATTATCGTAATAGGAAAGTCCGAAGAACTATTCAATGTTGTACGCGAAAAGTTGAAAATGGCGCGAATTAGTGCCAAAGTCATCTTCAACCCAGGTAATCCTGGGCTTTCCTCTCAACGCAATTTTGCTCTATCTATGGCAAAAGGAAGCATCATCGCGTTTCTTGACGACGATATTGTTCCGTCAGCGTTTTGGGCAGAGAAGATAGCTGAGAGTTTTCGGGAGGCAAAGGTAATTGGCGTGACTGGTCCTGTGCTCCCCATTTGGCCACCTAAAGCTGTGGTTCTTCCAAGAAGATTAAGTTGGGTCGTTAGCTGCACGACTTGGGTACCGTTTACTCATGGACAGGAGGTACCGTATGCCTGGGGGGGGAACATGGCATTTCGGCGAACCGTATTCGATTCGGGATTGCGTTTCGCTGAGGAATTGGGTTTAGGAAAAAACCAGAAATACATGATGGGAGAAGATATAGATTTTTCGTTAAAAGCCATTTCTGTAACGAATGGAAAAATCATCTGGAATTCTGAGGCTAAGGTATTTCACAGACTTAAGGTCAATCGCTTTAACGCTCGCAACATTATCAACAGGGCTTTCTCTGTGGGGGCCGCTCAACGATTCATCAGAAATGAATATCCTAGTATTCAAAATCTACACAATTCAATGTTGGCAAGGGCCGCCTGTTTCAGTCAAACCCAGGCGTCATCAAAAACTCAACACTTCTTGAATGCACGACCGAAGTCGCTTCTCTACACTGTTGCAGTAATTTTGGGGTTCCTCATTGGATTCATTTCAGGCAATTCTCATAGAGAATTGGCGCCAAAGTAGCCTTGAATAGATACGTTTGCCCAAGTATCGATGACAACGGGAGTCACTGTTCGAGCGCCAACCCAATCTTAACTAATTGCCGGATTGGGGTAAGCGGGTCACTATTTTAGACAACATAGGAGACTAACGCCTAACCTTGTTTCTGTCTCGTCTAATAAAGCGTTTCGGTTTATGAACTCGTTGCAATACTCAGAGGTAGACCATGATGCACGCTAGATGGACGAACCCCATGTAGACCTGTGGTAGTCTCTCGTATCTCGTTGCGACCCTCCTGAACGCCTTGATCCATCCGTTGAATCGCTCTATCATTGATCTGACGTGATCGTACGTTCACTTGTCGAACGCCCTCGGTCTGCCAGCTCGCTTCTTCTTTCCAGGCGTATCTGGCATCTGTGACCTCACGTGCTTGTCATCCAGGTAGAACTTGTAGAGCGGTATGTTGTACTTGGTGTCCGCATAGAGGATCTTCCGCCTCCTCCTTCCTCGGCCTTCCTCTCCCGTGCTTGACTTTGATCGACTCCATGACAGGGATGAGCTTCCTGCCCTCGTGCTTGTGAACCGATTGAACAAGTTCAGGTAGACGCACTGGTATTTAAATCTCTAATGTCTGGGATTATAGGACTAAGAAGTATAGAGAAGATTGCTGGTTTACGGTGTAGTTAAGATTCCAACGATACTTGGAGCCGTCTGCGTCGGACTTGTCCTAGGAAGATTGTTCCCTTTTGCTTCAGTCTTCATTAGGTACTTACATCCGCGACTTAAGAAATAAGCTATGGAGTTAAGCAGTTGAATATCTCACACCTACCACTTTCCGCTAGGTTGCTAGTCCTAGTGGTTTTCTTCTCGAGTTTTGCCGTATTACTTCTTATTCCAGTGAATTTCTCTAATTGGTCTTTGGGTAGCAATCCATCACTGATTCAATCCCTTTATGTTTTGCCTCTCGATGAGTTCATTGTTACGTATCTAATCTGTAACATTTTTGGCGTCATTGGAGGGCTCATTTTAAGGAAAGCGGAATCGAAGGCCTTTATTCTTATGCTTCTTGCTATCCTCACTTCCGGTTTCTGGGTAATCCATTCTCCATTAGGTAATTACGAGGACATCGATAAGTTGGTGAATAATGCTGTTCTAAGAGAATATGGGCAAATACTGCCTTCTGGCGGGTATGCGACTTATCCGGATTTTCCAAGCTTGTTTATCACAGGACAGTCATTTTCGAGCCTTACGGGGTTCACCGGTACTACATTTTTCTTACCGTTGTTGTCTGTATCTATTAGTCTAGTGGCTCTGGAGATCTTTTTGATTGCGAGACGCATACTAGGAACTAGCATTTTGGCATTCTTGTCTGGGTACATCGCGTTGGTGGGCAATGTCCTTCTTGCAGAATTTCAATACCATCCAGATTTTATGACGATTCCTCTTGTTTTGACGTTGATTCTTGTATGGACTCTTCCACAGTCCAAAAAATGGAATACGCTGGTTGCCATTTTGTCTTCCGCTATTATCACTTCGGATTTGTCGGCCTCTGTTGTCCTTTTATTTCTGTTTCTTGCAGCTTTGTCGCTTTCTTTTCTTTTTGCTGACGCTCACCAGTCTATTATCAAGAAGATAGCTATTATGTACATCGTCATAGTGGGGGTATGGAGTATCTATTGGAGTTCGCATACTAGTGGTTACTTGTTGGGCTCGGTCATGGCGAACCTTAGGAATCTCATTGGTGTTACTCGCGTACAGCAATTATATTCAGCAAACGTAGCGGGACCAATTTGGGCTAGTATGGTCAGAATCAGTTGGCTAATCTTGCTGGTTGGAATACCTCTAGTTCTTCTGCCAATGGTTATATTTCGGAGAAAACCATTGCCAGCGGTGACGACTCTCTTTATCTCATCCTTTGTAGTTGGAGTGGTCTCGGTACTTGGACAAGGGGGAGTCAATATATTCATAACTATTCTTTATGCCCCATTTGCGGGCTCTCTAATTCTACTTTCATATTTTGGAAAGAGTAGGACTTTCATTCTGGCGGTATTGTGCCTGTCATTTTTGCTCGTAGTTCCGTCCTTCTTCGCATCAAGTGATAGAATCGTCACATATACCTACCCGATCCAGTACTTCACCTCAGCTCAGTATACGGATAAATTTTCCAGCTCCGCATCAGCTATACTCACTATAGATTCCGCAGTACTGTATTACAAACCCTCAATGACTCAGGTGGTTCCTCCAGACCTGACGATGTTGTCACCTCGTCTTGACCAATCTTCTCTCTCCGCAATAGTCAGGGCATACATAGATTCTTTAAGTCGTCAAGGCTCTCTTCTACTGTTGACTCCTAACTTTTTCGATAATTACTACCATTTATTTGGTCAAGCAACAGGTAGAATGGTTGAAGCTAGTGCACAAGCCTACTTCGCCAATCAGAATCTTGTATATGCCAATGGCTACTCTATTCTCTACGCACACGGTTGAAAGAACGTCCTAAGAGAGGATGCTTATTGACATTGAGTGAAAACTTAAGAACGGTGCTTCGAATTCCACTCAGCCGTAAGCTTTCGCTTGTATCTCTCGTTCGCGATTTGTTTGTTTATCCCGACTTGAAATTCATCTATTATCTTTCCGCTGTGAAGTTCGTGGAGCGCACCTTAAGAAGGGTTAATGTTAGAACTCAACTGACGTCTTACTCAACTAATGTTTACGCTGATTTTGTAAAGCTGAGGGATCTGGCCAAGTCGACAGAGGACTCAGGTTACAACCTTGGAGCACATTTTGCTCCTCTTTATCTGATTCTTTATGCGACAGTCAGGGAATTCAAACCGCGTTTGGTGATTGAAACGGGCGTGGCAAGCGGATTCAGTTCTTATTTCATACTAAAGGCTCTTGAAGATAATCAGTATGGATCTCTGATAAGTATCGACTTGCCAAATTATAGCAATCAATCTGGTTATGTAAATTACTCTGGCGTGTTGGAGCGAGTCTATACTCCTCCCTCTCACGGCATTGGATGGGTTGTACCTAATAAACTAAGAAACAGATGGAAATTAATAATCGGAAATTCGGTTGAAGAGCTTTCGGCGCTTGGAGTCCAAGCAGACATTTTCCTGCATGATAGCGACCATAGTTATGAAGTCATGTCTTACGAGTTCAATTGGGCCTACGAGAACGGAGCAAGATTGATACTATCTGACGATATTGGTCGCAACAAGGCATGGCTGCAATTTGTCTCTAGCAAGGGGTTGATTCATGCTGAATTTGATGATCAAGGCATCGCCTTCAGAAACGTCTTGTGACATAGGTATAGCATCACTTTGAACTTTGATTTAAGTTTCTTAGGCGTTCAGGTCTCCCTAACCCTTTTTCGCGATCTGGCTAGAAACATTTGGCCAAGTCTTTACTTTCAGCAGGTCTCAACATCGGCCGATCTTGGCAATACCGCGGTAAGACTAAGAAGACCTAAGTCCTGCGTACAGTGCGTCAAGCTATCTTCGATATCAGGCTGACAAGAGTGCCCTGCGACAAGATTAAGTTGCTACAATGACGCCGACGTGTCGAGGTTTCTCTCGAAGCTAAAAGAGGCGTCGATAGACTTCACATTCACTCTCTACCGCGGTGTCGAGCCCACGAACAACCATGCGGAGAGGGAGCTGAGGGAACCTATCACGCACAGAAAGATGAGGAGACAGCACAAAAGCAAGGTGGGGATGAAGACGTTCAGCAGGCTGATGACCGCGGCATCAACATAGGAGCTTCAAGGGCTGAACCCTTTCGTGGAATTCAAGAGATGCCTGTAAGAATGCCTAGACACATAAGAACGTTTTATTATCATGGTTATGGATATAACGAGAGATTAATTAGATATGATGCTTCAGCTCTTTAGTACCTACTTCCATTATACTTATGACTTAAAATCTTCGAAGGCTGTAAGACGTCTAGTTAGCAAGGCATTATCCAAGAATTCCGTATCTTACGCCATGGTGCGCGAGTCTCTTCGAAAGAGTGCAAGGGATGGAAGCTTGCGGGTAGGTTTATCTTTTGACGTTGACTTAGAACTTGATATAAAGGCATTGCCGTGGTTGCTTCGAGAGCTTGGAAAAAGACAGTTTAGTGCGAGCTTTGCATGCATTGGTCAATTTGTAGAGAAATTTCCAAACGAGCATAAAGCAATTGTTGAGGCGGGGCACGAGATTATGAATCATACATACAGCCACCCATTCCATCGAACCCTCAATCCTCACAAACGGTTCCTTGAATTGAGTGATGCGGAAATGCGGCTTGAAATTCAGAGGTGTCACGAAACATTTGAACAGATCCTTTCAGTGAAATCTATTGGATTCCGTACACCACATTTCGGCGGGTTACATACATTTCGAGCATACCCGATCTTGTATGACCTTAGGTATCGCTATTCCAGCTCCACAATAGGAACACGGACGCGAACTTTAGGAACACCGTTTCTTTATCAGGGCATCTTTGAGATTCCACTCACCCCAGATCCAACAGATTTCCTTACTTGTGTAGAGACATGGAAGCTTTTCAGAGCCCCAAGGCCTATATATCGAGACGAAAGTGAGTTTGTGAGACTTTTCAGCATTCTTGCCAGATGGGCGGTAGACGAAGGGGCTTCACTGAATTTCTATTTCGATCCTATAGATCTTTACAATATGGGTCCAGCGTGGAGTAAGATAATGTCGATTCTGATTTACTTGAGAAATAATTACGGCTACACAATAGGAGCATATCGCGATATTTATGGTCTCTAGTTATCGGGTAGTTTATATCACCGAATCTATTCCTGCATCAAGGAACACAACTAGATACCAACGCGTATCAAGTCTCTCTACACAGTTTCAGTTGACTGTGCTATGTTTTAACTCTAATGTTCCTCGACAAGCATTGGGAAATACAAATGTAACGTGCTTCCCTTTGACCAAAATCTTGGGCAAGTATGCACTTGGTCAGCTATCATTCATGGTTTGGTGTATGTACATACTGATGCATCTCAGAAGAATTGGCCAAGGACCTAGAATTGTGATTACTTCGTTTGATTTGTACGCCCTTCTTGTAGGCTTCTTAACGAAACGTCTGCTAACAACGAAATGGGTTGCTGATATTTATGATATGCCCGACCTTCCGCTTGAAACGTCTTCAATTGAAAGTTCCTTTGTGCTCCGGATTCAAAGGCTGCTTTTTCTTGTTCCGCTGTACCTTGTTCGAAAAACAATGAAGATGGCGGATCTAGTTCTTTGTACACTTGATCCTAGTGCATTATCAGAGTACGATATACCGCCAAATCGGCTCATATATCTTACAAATGGAGTAGACCTGAACGCCATAACAAATCTACCCTCTTTGACCCCTACAGACGGGAAGAGGTATGTTGTCTGGGTAGGGCACATTTCGAGAATAAGAGGTCTGAATTTAGTGATTCGAGCTGCAAGCATTCTAAAAGATCATTTTAATGAGATCAATTGGATTCTTGTGGGACCAATCCCAACTCGCGAACTAGAATGGTTTAACCATCAATCTACCAGTATTGGGGTTGCAACAAAGTTAAAGCTGATAGGGGAGGTAAGTCATGAGTGCGCGTTGACTTGGATTGCTAAAGCTGACGTTTGTATCCTCCCTTTTCCAAGGACAAAAGCTACCGACTACATCTATCCAATTAAACTATTCGAGTACATGTCCGTTGGGAAGCCTATTGTAGCAAGCAGACTAAGGGGCGTCGCCAGAGTAATTCATAGTGGATATAACGGTATTCTTGTTGACCCAGACGATGCTTTTGCGCTCGCAAAAGCTGTTGAAACCTTAGTAAAAGATGATCAACTCCGTCGGACGTTGGGCAGGAATGCTCTAGCATCGGTGGCAGCATACGATTGGAAGAACATTAACGGCAAAGTGATTAAAGCCATGTACCTAGTTTTAGGAGTTGGCGAAGAATCGTGAAAATATTAGAGAATTGGCTACTCACCGAACGTGTTTGCGTTATTTTGGGAACAAGACCAGGAATAGTGAAGATGAGCCCGGTGATACGCGCTCTAAAGAAGGAGCGGGTTGACTTCTTTGTAATTCATAGTGGCCAACATTATTCCTATTCTATGGATAAGCAATTCTTCGAGGATTTAAAACTTCCGAGCCCTCAATATCATTTGAACACGGTAAGGAGGTATCATTCGCATGGGGGACAGACTGCAGAGATGCTAAAAGGAATTGAGAAGATTCTAATTCGTGAGCGTCCTAGAATAGTCCTTGTGGGTGGTGACGCCAACACAAACCTGAGCGGTGCCTTGGCTGCCAGAAAACTCCGATTGATCGTAGGTCATCTCGAGGCCGGTCTACGTAGCCTAGATTGGCGAATGCCAGAGGAGCATAACCGCGTGATGATAGATCATATTTCAGAACTACTATTTGCTCCAACAGAAAAAGCGAGGAAAAATCTCTTAAATGAATCTGTCAGAGGCCAAATTTGGGTCGTTGGAAATACAATTGTTGACGCTGTAAAACAGAATCTAAGGATAGCGTTAGAATCGAGATCTTTGGCAGACTGGAATGTTTCAAAAGATAGTTATTACCTACTGACCATGCATCGCGAGGAGAACTTAGATGACCATAGAAACCTTAATGAGTTCATCAATCTGCTTGGTAATCTTGATGACGTCAGTAGTTTCCCTATTCTATTCCCAATGCACCCGAGAACTAGGGAAACTTTTGTACACAACCGTTTGATGACGAAACTTCTTCAAATGAAGAACTTGAGAATTTTAAATCCGTTGGGGTACTTGGACTTTCTTGTCCTACTAAGTGGCTGCAAGCTAGTATTGACAGATTCTGGCGGGGTCCAAGAAGAAGCTTGTATTCTGCATGTTCCTTGCCTCACACTAAGAGAAAATACCGAAAGACCCGAGACCGTAGAAGTCGGAGCAAACCTTGTCGTAGGACTTGATCCCAAGAAAGTCATTCCTGCATTCCGACGTTGTGAGGACCTAAAGCGGGAATGGACGAACCCGTTTGGCAATGGAACTGCTGGGGTCAAAGTATCTCGCATTCTGAGAGGGGTGCTAGACGGGACGGTTGTGACGCCTTTGATCCGCTAGGACCGCTCCATAGATGTAGTCGATGTTGTATATAGTCACCTTTCTCCCCCACATCTCCCTGAAAGCTTTACTTAGGGCTTTCGTCCCTGAGTTCTTGTGGCATGGTGCTGCCTGAAAGGCCCCGTCCAGTTTGTCACGACTCCTCTATTCAGTTCCAGTAGGCGCCAGCTTCGTTTTGTCTAACGTATGACATTCGACACGATTCATTTTNCGCGTGTAGGTCGCGGCGAAAAGAGTGTGACCCTCCATTCTTAGCCAAGATCTCAATCTCGTTAGTCTACAGGGCTTTCGCCCTCATGATTGATCTGGTAACATGGCATAACTCTTGATTCAAGAGCAAGAGCAGCTAGTGGGAGAAGAGGGTAGTGTACGGTCAAAACGTAGCTGATCGTGAACGCAAAACGATTGATCGAGAGAACGGATGGCGTCCTTCAACAATGTGATTTGAATTGACCTGCCGTCCACAATATTTGGTATGGTCGGTTGTATCGGTATCTTGCCTATAGCATTTCATAAACATCAATCCAAACATCAGGAAGGACGATCTGAGCAGGTTCGGCTGCCCGAACGTACGATGCAAGCTTCACAGCCTTAGGGACAGGGTAAACGTAAAGATCAAGGTTTTCTGTAAGCAGGAGGAGGTTCAGACAACTCGCATACTGGGCGTGCGGTAAAACGTTCTCCGAGAACTAAGGAACCCGTTCTATACGGTCATGACTGATACGGAGACGATAGTTTAGGCCCTCAAGATGATCGCCGAAAGAGGCAGCGTAAGAAGCGCTGTTAGAGCCGAGGACGCCGAGTAGGACACAATCTGCGACTGGGTGAGGACGGGCTCGACTGTTGCGATGGCCTTATACCTACTTCGACGAAGGGTGCGATCATGGGCATGTACATAACCGGG
>JGI20133J14441_1002870_pt1 | contig 11343 bp, 12 predicted proteins | sample RS3BMetagenome_FD_14441 | JGI IMG/M metagenome (IMG submission 14441)
AAACGGAGTAGTGAAAATAATAGACGACAAACATGTCTAGTTATTCAACACACCATTCTCAAGATAAATAATATAAAGAACGTATTCTTTCTTAGCGAGGGTTCTACTGTAATCGGCGTAATTACACTACTATATTCTCGCATAGCCGGTCTCAAGACAAATTTGTTGTTTTATGGTAAGGACATAATGCAGGCCAAAAGGAGCTTCATTAGGCTGTTACTTTTGAGAACATCTATCATATTAACCGATGGTGTGGCTACGAATTCTATATTCACAATGAAACTACTAAAAGGACTCATGCCAATAGATAAGAAGATGACCATTCTTTATCCTGGTGCTTATAAACCACAAAATTCAGATGAACGACAAATCTCAACAAATAAGCCGTATACTATACTGTTTGTGGGCAGACTTGTGAGGAGAAATGGTCTAGAATACCTGATCAGGTCAACCACATTACTTAGGACCAGGTTCCCTGACATAAGGCTAGTTATAGTCGGAAATGGACCTGAATTATCGAAGATGAAAGAGCTGGTCAGAGGGCCAAACATCTCCGAAATTGTGGAATTTACTGGTGAGTTAAGAGGGGAAGAACTGTCAAGACGTTATGCTTCATCAAAATTGTTTGTAATGCCCTCGGTCACACTCGAGGATGACGTGGAAGGTTTCGGGACTGTATTTCTTGAAGCCGGTCTCCGCGGTGTTCCTTCGGTGGCTACGTTTAGTGGTGGTATTCCCGAAGCAGTGCTGAACAATGTCACCGGAATTCTTGTACCTGAAGGAGATGTCGTTGAGCTTACAAAAGCCATAGAAACTTTGCTTGTTGATGAAAATAGGCGGCGAAAAATGGGTGAGGCTGCAAGGGTGAAAGCCATAAGAGAATTTTCCTTGGGAACATCGGCAGAAAAGCTGTTAGCTTTATTTGAATAATCAAATCTACTGACTGCCAAATCTAAAGGTGATGAATGGCCAATTCATATAAGTGGATTTGTGGTTCTTAAAGTTTATTAATGGGGGTAATTGACTCAACCGTAGAAGCTGAATTAACAGATGAAAAGATATTTGCTCGCTATTGTAGCTTTGATAGGTATATATTGGATATCATTGACCCCTGCCTTTGCTACCACATACTATGGGCCGAGCTTTAGTACGCCGGTCGCAGTGCCACCTGGCTCACCTATAGACATAGTTCTATCGACTGCATCTGGGTCTACTATTGTACCACTTCCTCAGGGTTCAAGCCCGCCATGTTCAGGAACCTGTAGCTACCCACAACAGGCATGGACTACACCATCAGCATGTTTTGTGTCTGTACACGAAGTTACTGTAACTGACCCCAACGGTAATGAATTTATGCTCGGATCCAATATCACATCAGGTCTCTATTGGCCAGCAGCTTTCGGAGGGAGTGGTTCAGGAACCAGTGTACCTCCGCAAGCACCTGCTCTGAACTTTACTGTTGGTGATACATTCACGTTACCCTTTGGTACTGGACCGGAAGGTTATATGTTTAGTAGTGTCCTTGGCTCACCGTACAACACTAATCCTGAAGGTCCTTATTATTGGTGGATCGCTGTTGTTGCGCCAGGTAACCCCAACGGCTACACCAAAGGAGCAAGGCTTGACCAGACCAACATTAACCCAACCACTACCCACGGAACGTACACAGTTAACATAGAAGGAGTGGTCGCATGCCCCGGTGGGGAAAGCGGATTCACAGACATCCTCTTCTTTGATGCAGGCATAATTGTAACTACACCCGAATTCGGCGTTGGCATGGCAGCAGCAACAGTGGTTGGTCTGGTTGGCCTCTTGGTTCTACGCAAGAAGATGCCTATATCTCTAAACAGAACTTCCAAGATGTGAGCCTCGTTGCCGGAATTTTTATTCTGCTAATTAGTTTATTGAATAATACGTACATTTTCAATCGAGAGAATTCCTTTTGTTGTGAACCGTAAGTATAACCTTTGAGATACATATAATAATATACTAAAGTTGTATAATGCTTATTAACAAGTGGTGGCCGTGACGAAACCCAGATTGACACTTGATTATGCAAATACTTTCCTAATCGCGGTCCTGGCTACTATACTCTTTCCTGGTGTTTTACCCCGTGTTGGCCTCGATTACCCTTATCTTTTCATCTTCCTGATAACTATGGCGACTTGGTTTACGCTCAAATGGAACGCAGTGAATTCATTGATATTAAGAAGTACATTTGTTGAGCGGGTTCTAGCCTTTTCTGTAATCCTAGCGGATTACGCACAAAATTTCTTCTTCGGTTCCCGCTTCGGGCTACTAGATATGTTAGTGACTTTTTCTGCGGTGGTTATGATCTTTTTTGGTTTAAGGTCATTCAAGTTGTTCTGGGTACCAGCAACTTACGGTGTCGTGTTGCTTCTTGGGTATCAGCTCGGAAATGTCATTCCTAATTATATCGTTCTTCAGGACTGGCTTGCCAACCTGATGGCATCTGCTGTAGCATTTTTTGGTATTCAAGCCACAGCCCTAGGGCACGTAGTGTCTATGCAGACCACCTCAGGTCCCTTACTTCTTGACGTGCAAAGCGATTGTACCGGAATTCAGGGGGTTCTTGCATTTGGGATGCTCTCAACGATGACTTTGTTAGACATGAAGAAGAGCTGGGTCAGGCTGATTCCATTATTTATAATAGGATTTGCGGGCGTATTTTTAATCAACATAATTAGGCTTTTCGTCGTCTTTCTAACATTCGAATTCGTGGGTCCTGCGATGGGGAACATTATGCACCTTTTTGTTGGATATATATTGTTTGTTGTTTGGGTGATGGTGTTCTGGTGGATGTCCTTCAAGTATATCAGTCCAGTCGCACCCACTACTGTTGATCAGACACCAATGATTGATGGTAAACGCTAGTCAGCTAGTTATGTTAAAATACTAACGGAAATGTACGTTATGCCTAACTCATGAATAGATGATTACTTATTATCCAAGATTTTGTTATGAAATTATTTGGTTCAACCTATTGACAAACTGTGATTTTATAGATAGAAGCAGGTCAGATTCCAGCCATAACTCATTCCTTTTAAAGACAGATAAAGAGTCAAGACTAATAGAACCCTGCTTCTGAAGTGTTATATTTTACACGTATGCGGATTGAACAGAATGATCAGTTCAAGATATGTAGCTGCCTTAATGCTCGCAATCGCTTCACTGTCAATAGGATTCGCGGCCTACACACCAGCACTAGCATGTTATTGTGTTTCACCTCCGGGAATACAAGGTCCGAATACAGTCACTCTTGCGCCAAACCAGAAAATAATGCTGACCTACACATTCTCCTATGCCTCATTTCCTACAGACCCGAGCACCATCACAATTCATATTCACGAATCCATCAAACGGTTGGGCTTGAGTTGTGAGCCCAAGTCAGTTTGTGGTCACAAGTAAAAATGAGTCGGGGACAATAACCTTCGCAGTAACGGTTACGACGCCAAATACACCCAACTCTAACATCCAATTCACACTTTCAGAAACGATTAGTGCATCAGAGTTCTCACCTTGTTCTCCATACGTGGTCAAATTAAATACTACGTCAGGGAGCGTTGGGGTTCCTGAATTCCCGATGCCGATGGCATTTATCGGAGTTCTAGGATTCGTGTTAGTAATGGCGCAGCGAAGATTCATCTCGAACGGGATCAAGCTGTAGTGAATTCGTCAGCTCGGTTTATTGAATGACGTCGGCCAGAAGGTAAATGAATCCCTTTTTTGTTTATATGCGAGTTACGATGAAATCTTTGGTTTCCGTAATAGGACTTGGTTACGTTGGATTATCCACGGCAGTCTGTTTGGCAAGCAGGGGAATCAAAACTATAGGAGTCGAGAAGGATCCGAACAAACTCAAAGCTATTTCCTCAGGGCATGTCCCTTTTCATGAAGAGCGGCTTCCTCAGATGCTCAATTCGACAATGAAAAAGGGAACGTTTGAATGTACGAACCAGATTCACAAAGCTGTAGAGGCAACCAGATTTTCATTTATTACCGTTGGGACGCCTAGCAAACCCAATGGGGAGATAGACACGGGTTACGTTGAATCTGCATGTGTCGAACTGGGTGAGGCTTTAAAGCGAAAGAAGGTATGGCATGCTGTTGTGGTCAAAAGTACAGTCGTGCCCGGCACCACTGAGGAGTTGATCAAACATACCCTCGAAGCCAGTTCATCACTGAAGGCCGGAGAAGATTTCGGACTAGCTGTTAACCCGGAATTCCTCAGAGAGGGCACTGCGGTGTATGATACTTTCCATCCAGATGCCCTTGTGCTCGGATGTTCGGACAGGCGAACGCTCAGGGAAATTAAAAAGCTGTTTCAAAAGTTCTATCGCAAACTTCCCTCTGTTATAGAGACCTCCACCACGAACGCTGAATTTATCAAATATTCTGTAAATACATTCAGGGCTGTCCAGCTAAGCTACCTGAACACACTCGCCAATCTATCCAATGTCCTACCGGATTCCGATGTTGGCGACGTCGTAAAAGGGTTGGCCACAATCATGAAGCTCGATAATAGGTATCTTAGACCCGGTCCGGGATTCGGGGGAAGCTGTCTTCCAAAAGACACAAGGGCTCTAGCTGCACACATGAGGAAAAAAGGCGTCGATGCGAGTGTGCTCGAGTCAGCACTCTCTGTAAATCTAAAACAGTCTAAGGTTATAGTTGATATGGCCGAGGGACTCACTAACGGACTTTCCGGAAAGAGGGTGGCTATTCTTGGCCTCTCATTTAAGGGAAACACGGACGATGTCAGGGAGTCTCCCTCCCTGAACATAATATCTGAGCTATTAAGCAGAGGAGCGGTCGTGGCTGCCTACGACCCCAAGGCCATGGAAAATACCAGACGAATTCTTGGAGATAAAGTGTTGTTTTCAGACAGGGCGAAGGACTGCATTAAGGGAACCCACTGTTGTATAATTGCTACAGACTGGAAGGAGTTTCAGACGCTCGGACCAAACGATTTTAGGACAAGTATGAAAACTCCTGTGGTGGTAGACGCAAGACGAATTTTCGAGCCGGAGTCATTTCGTAATTCGGGGGTCTTGTATCGCAGGTTAGGAACTTCAAGGTGAATTGCATATGCGAAGGGCTTTGAGTACTCTTGTTCCTGTGCTCAAAGATTCCATCATTATTTTTGTAGTATACACAATATTAGGAATTATATTGACATTCGTTTCATTAATATGCACTTCTTCATCGGTGAAGATAGGTACTCTGAGACCAATTTTGGCAATACCTACGCATGAGATTTACCTTTTGATTGGTGCGCTTCTGATCTGCTTGGTCTCTTGTGCCGTCTATAGAAGGTTTGATTTTTCCTTTCTGTTCCTTCCAATCATTTTCACAATTATGTTGGATCTTGATCATCTTCCCGTTATTTTGGGTGTAGCTCAACCCATACGTCCGGCCCACTCCATCTTCTTTCTCTTGGCTCTGATTTTGATACTTCGGTTTGTACTGAAAAAACCACTTTATATCGAGTTTCTAGCCATTTCCTCCTTTCTGATGCATATTGCGATAGATAATGGAGTTTTCGCACTTTTCTCTCCTTTTTCCTTTGAATATTACGACTTGGGCCAAATCAGGATTTACCTCGGGTTGCTCGCGATAATGGTGGCAGTTATGGCGGGATATTCTAAAAGGGTTCTGAATTTCCAATCTCATATGGCGAAGGAAAAGATATCTCAACGGTAAAAGGAGCATATAATAACATAGGAGAAATTACAGATCAATATCGGAGATGTTATTAATAAATCTTAACCATCTATCAGTCAGTCAAATATACATGTTGTTGAATAGGGCGAACGTTGATATCGGGTAAGAGTTCTCTATACGTATCTGGACATGAAGTAAAATCGATGCTAAAGGAAGGGGGTATAACGATAACGGTCATTGGGCTCGGGAGAATAGGACTTCCTACCGCTGTTTCCTTTGCCAATGCGGGGGCAGCTGTATTCGGGGTGGACGTGAATGAAAATGTTGTAAATTCTGTGAATAAGGGAGATAATAAGTTTGTAGATGAGCCGGGACTGTCGGATCTGCTTCAGGAAGTAGTCACAAAGGGAAAGCTTCGTGCAACTCTCAACCCAGAACCGGTGATTGCTAAGTCCGATTTCCTCATCATTAGTGTCCCTACACCTGTTCTGTCCAGCAAGACGCCCGATTATTCTGCCATTCGCTCTGTTTCCCATCTTGTGGGGCAGTATCTGAGAGCTGGAACAACTGTGATAGTTGAAAGCACGGTGGGTCCTGGTACAGTCGAAGGTCTGATAATTCCAATCATCGAAGGGGAATCTGGGCTCAAGGCTGACGTTGAGTTCGGAGTCGCCAGCGCCCCCGAAAGGTCAGACCCTGGCAACATAATGAAGAATCTTCGCTCTGTTCCTAGGATTATAGGTGCATCTAATCCTAGAACGAGAGATGTAGTTGCCTCACTATACGAAGCGGCGTTCGGAGTCGAAGTGGTAAAAGTTTCTTCTCCAAAGACTGCGAATGCGGTAAAGCTTACTGAGAACCTGTTTAGAGATGTGAATATAGCCCTTGCCAATGAATTCGCACTTCTATACGAGAAATTGGGTATAGATTACATAGAGGTAATAAAGGCATGCGCGACAAAATACAACTTCATGCCACATTATCCTGGGCCTGGAGTTGGCGGACCCTGTTTGCCGTCTAATCCATATTATCTTATAGAAGAAGCACTAAAGGTTGGCGATATACCATACCTTGTGAGGATGGCCAGGGAGATAAACGACAGAATGCCCGAGCATGTTGTGGACCTGACCATGGAGGCGCTGAACGAAGTAGCAAAAACGGTAAAAGGTTCGAAGGTTGCCGTTTTGGGGGTTGCATACAAACCTAACATTAAGGATATTCAACTTTCACCAATAGACCCGATTTGTAAGAAACTAACAGAGATGGGTGCTGTCCTGAGGATTTACGATCCTATGTTTGCAGGAGAATCCGTTTTCGGATACAGAGTCGCCTTGTCGATTGATGAAGCCGTTCGAGATGCGGATTGCATTCTCGTTGGGACAGCGCATGATGAGTTCAAACACATAGACCTGTCACACATCAAGATAATGGCAAGTCGGGACTCGTGTATTGTGGATGCATGCCATGTATTTGATCCGAAGATGGTGCTAGAGCAAGGTTTTGCGTATCGGGGTGTTGGGAGAGCTATAACTTAACCATCTAGAACGAATTTGTGTTCTGAATTACCAATTGGTCTTATAACTGATTAACATGGTGATTTTTGCTTAACTGCTGAACCCTGTCCACTCGTTTACCCTTCAAAATGAACTCGAAGTATATCTTAATGAACGGTAGATTCATACTGCCTAAAAGTGTTATATTCAAAGCAATATAAACGTGTGTTAGGTTTGAAAAGAACGATCTGAATGGCTTTGATAGGTTTATCAGCATTGTCAGCTGTACTTTGTTCCTGCGTCCTTTTCTTTAGCAAATGGCTGTCCGTCGTATACCACCTCTAACGATGGTTTAAGCTTTACAGTTCAGGTGACAGGTAATGACGGTTCCTGTCCTTCTGTTTACAGTAGTTCGCACATAATACATTACGTTCTTTCCACCGGGTTAGCGCAGAATCCTTACACGATAACTCTTAGTTCTTGTTCCGGCTCGAATTGTCCTCCTACGGAAATCATAGTACGGGGTTGGGCTGGAAACGAGATCGTTTGTGGAGGCACCGGCACCCAAAGCTGTTCAACCTCGGGTCCTTGGATATTCAATGTTGATGCAACCGTACAGGCTAGTAAGGAGCGTAAAACAGCACCCGTCAAGGTGACCGGCAGCACAAGCTCAAGAGAAGAAACTGTTCTAATTCTGGAGGCTGGTGTTGGTGGCGTTTGCTCTTCCCCTCCAGTTGGCGTTCCTCAATTCCCATTGGGGATGGCTGCCGTAGCTCTATTGACACTTCCAATTTTACTCCTGATCAGACGTTTTAGGATGTCGCCTATTAGTACTTAGTAACGTGGGATTTATTATGGGATATTGCATACGAGTTGCCTAGACAGAATTCTTCAAAGGGTTCAGCAGCTGGAAGATGCTAAAATCCCTTCTCTAGGATGAATACATTTTCATAACATTCTACTGCACAAATCAGCCGAGGCTGACTATGTAAAGGGACAGTAGCTATTATCCTACTTCAGAAGAAGGGGCGCTATTTGTTTTTCAATCTCGGATTCCTGTAACAGCGCTTGATCCTGTGTGTCGATGACATACACTCCCTTCTGGGATAGCCTAAGGATAGCAGAACTATCTATCCTTGCAGGCGACACAACCACCGCAGAGAATAGCCCAGCTCTTTTCTTTTTGGAAACAATCCTTTGAAACGTTTCTTTATCTATTACATCAGCCACATGTATAACAGAAACGCCAACTATCCCTAAGGTCTTCCTAGTTGGATGCGTAGCGACCAGGTCCCAGTATAATGGTTCACCTTTATGCTCCTGAAGAAAGAACATTCTTATATCGTAACCCATCTTTGCCAGGTAATTACCAACCATTTCATTAATTCTAAATGCTGTCCTAATCTGATGTTTTTTGCTTTGAGCGAATCTGGTAGGCATGTAAAGTTTGAAATTCACGGACGGCTCATCTCCCTCAGCATATGTGGACATACATTCAGGGCACTGGTAATTTGTCGAATATTTTTCAAAAATTGAACCACATGACACACATTTGTATCTCATACCTTCATCGGTATAATCCGCCCCCGCAACGTACAGCCACTTCTTACAGCTCGGGCAGGACCAACCATCAGCCTGTCTGTAAAGCTCTTCAAAGTCGTGGAACCCGCACTTGTGAGCGAGAACCCACCTCTCTTTATCTTCCCTGAGCCACACGAAGGACATCGGCCCACAAGATTCAACCCCATGGCGAAACATTCTACGCAGTACGTGGTAACAGACTCTTCCGCCACAAAATAACCGTTCGTATCAAGGAAAACCAACGCATTTAAAATGCCAGAATAGGACACCATCGTAGCTGTGTCTAAAGGTGGATCAAAGAAGTAATGATTTGAAAACTTCTCATAAGTACAAACCACCCTCGATATCTTCTCGTTTGCATACCCCCTGAAAATCTGGTTTACTATAAGCTCAGAGCCGGCATTAAGTGTATGCATCATTTGAGTGAAAAACACCCTCAACATGCTATTTAATATGCATGTTGCAAATGTTGCATAGAATAGTCAACCTCCAAAGGCGTTCCCGAGGGATAGAATCGCATGGGGGGGTTCGCCGATACCGTTAAGCTCACCTCCATGGGAACACATCCCAGCATCTGATGCCTCCTCAGATGATTATACCAGAGCATAAACAGCTGTATGAAGAGGTTCACGTTCTTCAACGAGCTTAGACGGTATGTTGTTGTAGAACCTCCTAGTCCTCTCCTTGAACGTCCTGAAGAGTCTCTCTATCGAATTCCTTTCGCCAAATGTAATGTGAAGCCACTTCAACCCGTACCTTTGAAGGGCCCACGGATACCATGGGCCCCCATCCACAAGGACTACGGGCCTGTTGGTGCACGTATTCAGGACCTTCCTGACAAATATCATCGTGTTTATCGATGACCTCTGGTAAGAAGCGTATATAGAAAGGAGTTCCTTAGTGTCTATATCGATCGCTGCCCATATGAAGATATCCCTCCCCTGAAGCTTTAGCTTTGTCTCGTCGATAGCGATGAGCTTGCTCTCCTTCCTCGGGACCCTCGAGACGATGCCCCTCATCGCATCGACCCACCTGAAGACAGGCACGTGGCTGGCATCTATCATACCAGTCTGGTATGTCATGCCCAAGTAAGAGAGTCCACCAAGGTAGAGCAGGCAGGCAAGTATCTTGCTCCTAAGTAAGCGGTCTTTTGTTCCTCCGGAAGATTCGTGCGTCTTGGACGGCCTTCAGAAGCGTATTGTAGGACTAGGTAGATGGCAGATCATTGTATCAGTGTCACACTCCATGGCTGTGAACCTCTGTCCTTGAACAGTGATTCGGTTCTCTGTCTTGAGAAGCCAGAAGTACCCGTTGCCAGCCTTACGCCCTTCTATCTTGCCATGGACCTCTAAGGTGCGTAGCATAGTTCCAGATAGCTCCTCGGTTAGGCCGAAGACTTCAGCGACCTCTTTGGTGGTGACTTTACCATACTTCGCTATGAAAGCCAAGATGCTTTCATGCGTTGCTTCAAGCCTCCTCTTGACCAAGCCGTCTCCAACCAGCTCCTTGAAGGCTCTTTCGAAGGACTCAAACGTCCTGTAGCCGTTTAGAACTACGGCTTCGCCCTGCCTGTTCTTGATGTAGAAGGTTGGGAAGCCCGTTACACCTAGGGCTCTGCATTCCCTGAGTTCTTCTCGGAAGGCTTTTTCGGCGGATCCATCTTCAAGAGCCTTTTTGAACTTCCTCACATCCAAGCCTACCTCTCCTGCGAGCTCGATCTGCACCTCTCGACGATGCAGGGCTCTACGCTCCGCTGCCGCTGCCTCCCTCATCCTCCTTAGAAACCTATCCGCTAGTTCTTGGCTCTGCATCTGGGCAGCCTTGTAGGCGACGTTGGCAGGATATGTCGATCGAAACTCCTTCGCTATGTCTTGGAAGACTCTCGGGTCGACAGGCATCCCATGCTTCTTGGAAGCGTCCTCCCAATGAGCGGCAACCTGTTCGAACATCCCTTCTCCGCCAATAAGGTTCAAAGGATCGTAAAAGTTAGCGATATCCTCGACCAATCCGCCCATCTTGAAGGTGATCTTGACTTGGTCACCGTAGAGCTCCTTTATCTTCCTCAGGATGGGCTCGGATCCCCAGCACCACGTGCAGTAAGGATCCGTATACTCTACCAACTCGATTAAATGCTTACCTTTGTTACCAGTCTCTTCCCGGTTAGCCATCAGCCTTTCACTTAAGGGCCCATGAATGACATGTGGCGAGATAAATGTGTATCGCCAAAATTGCTGGATACCGTTACGATAACATCTCCTCCAAGGGTAATCCTTCCCAGTCCCTGATTCTTTCAGCAGTACCTTTTTGGAAAATATATGGACATAGTGTTTCGTTACAGCTTTTCCCAAAACTATGGCCATAACGAGGCCCCAGTGATGATAGGCCTAGTTTATTGGTCGTTGTGGCTGAAGCCGAGGCTGTTTGGAGAGCCCTGTTGAATAACTGAGGTAGGGTCTGGACTTCTCTGGCCTTGCTCTTCGACTTGCTGCTGTCTCTACGCCCTTGCCGACAGGAACATGTTGTACACCGACGCCTTCAGGAGGAGCTCGTTGACCATGTACTTCCACTTCACAGAGGTGACGTG
>JGI20133J14441_1002873_pt1 | contig 11326 bp, 15 predicted proteins | sample RS3BMetagenome_FD_14441 | JGI IMG/M metagenome (IMG submission 14441)
CCGCCTCCGCCTCCCGGGCGGCCTTCGCGGCCGCCACGGCGGAGGGGCTACATACGGCGTGCCGCACCGCACCCGTCAGTCGGTTCCACTCGATTTGATCTCCGGGAGCAATTCGCTCCCGGCAGCGGGCGCACTTGCCGGCATACTTCGCCGGCATAGTCTTCCATTGGGTCGCCGCCGCCGCCGCCATCGGTACTGCCTCCTTCTCTTTCCGTCGTCGTTCGCCCGACGGCAAGAGTGTCTCATGGCCCGTTCGGGCCGTCAAGCCCCCAACTTGGACTTTTGTAAGATCCTGCACCCGCAACAAAAGCCTTGGCGCTGTAGGCAAAAGCCGCAACTTGGGAAAACGTGCCAGTGCTGGTGCCAAGTATTGCCACCGCCGCACCGCCGCACCGCCGTCGCNGCAAACAAAAAAAACAAAACAATTTTCCCAAATCCTTACATTGTGNCCACNAGCACAAAATGGGGATTATGTGCTCATGCGAAAGGTGGCGTTTCTTCGTGGAAAAAAAGTTTTTGCAAAAAACTGATCAACAACAGGTTCAACGTCTAGACGCAGAAACGCAGCTGCCGCAAGTCATGCTGGAATGGCTCGCGGCGAGGAAAAGCGACGCGACGATCAAAGCCTACGGCGCCGCAATCTTCTCGCGTGTACCAGAGATTGTGGCGATCATCGAAGCCAATCGCGCATCGGAAATAACCGCGGAAGTAGCTTGGGCAACAGCAGAATGGCTCTCCAGAAAATACAAACCAGCCACCGTCGCAGCCACGCTTTCCGCGCTGAGCTCATTGTGGAAGCACCTGCAAGCGCGGGGCCTTGTGCGCGAAAACCCGTGGCCAACACAGTCACCGCGCGTTAGGGAAACTGTTGGCGAGAGAATCCTAGAGGAAAGCCAGGTTCGCGCACTTATCGCTGCTGCCCGCCCCGGGCTGGAACGTCGGCTAATTCGAATGCTTTATGCTACTGGNGCGCGGATTTCCGAGCTATGTACACCAACGCCGCGGGCACGGGAGCGGGAACGCGAACGCCACGGTCTTTACTGGAGAGACGTTAGGTTTCACGCCGACGGCTCGGCCACGCTTAGTCTTTACGGAAAGCGAGGCAAGACGCGCACGGTGAAAATCCCGCCCGAAGCTGCGACCGATCTAGGCCACCCCGGCCCAGCGGACCAGCCGGTTTTGCTTGATGAACACGGAAAACCTTTAGATAGATTCGCAGCGTACAAGATCGTGCGCCGCGTCGCCGCGCGAGCAAACATGCGCGGCGTAAGCCCCCATTGGCTGCGTCATGCCCACGCCGCGCATGCATTACTTCATGGAGCGCCGCCTAACGTCATCCAAGCTACTCTGGGCCACGCGGACCTCCGCACCACCTCCCTTTACACGCGCATAGTGTCGGGCGAAGGCAGCGCGTCATACCTTGATCTTTCTTGATGTGAAAACGTTACGGCCCAGTCATCGGCCTCATAAAGAGAAATCTGAACATCAAGGCGAAAAGGATGATCGCCAGCGAAGGCGCAAGCAGCAGGCCGACGAGCGACCCAAACTGGAACACGAAACTAACTACGCTTTTCAGCGCGCCGATCGCCAGTATCACGAGGCCAATGATAACTGCCATTACGGCTAAAGCTGCCATTTTCTAGCCTCCTTATTTATCTACGCTTTTTCTTCTTCTCTCCATCTTATTCTCCCTATTCCCCCTCCTTCTCTTGCCTCTCCTTCTCTTCTTCCTTGTTGCGGAACCCTTCCGGCAACAATCTATCAGGCAACGACAGATAGGCACGCATCATCTCGCACCATCTCAGCACCGCCTCCACATCACGCATGCCCGTACTGTCTCTGACCGCGCCCCTCATAGCCGTTCTCCATTCGCGCACGCTTCTGGCGTAGCGCCTCAGGCCGTCCAAATCGGCCGGTTCGATCGTGTTGGGGTTGAAACCCCTAACGCCAGGGAGCTTGACGATCATCTTCCACCCTCCCTACGCCATCGGCTTTGAGCGCGCACATGCTCAATGTGCCGCGTAACGCGCCGACAGCGATAACAGTAAAGGTGTTTCGCGTGCCCTCGCGGCCGACCGCGACGGCGCCAGAGGGTCATCCCGGCGCCGCAAACCTCGCACGAAAGCCACGTCGGACGACATCCCTCCGTAAACCACCGCCCTTTTATCTTCCTCCCCATGCGATCACACCACCAATAAGAACACGAACGCGCATATTGCCGCCCCCCACAATGCCAACGGCGCACGATGCGCGCNCCCCAGTAGCGTCACGTACCACAAGGCAATGGCTGCCATGGCGATGGCCAGTCCTATCCGCCGCTGGGCCAAGTGCCGAGACCAGCGGCGGCGCGGCTTCAGGGGCGCCAAAACAGCCCGCCGTGAGGGGGGAACGCCGGCGGGTGGGTTTTTACCCGCCCCCGGGCGAAACCGCTCCAAAAAACGCCCCCGGCGCGTGGCCGAAGCCGCGTCCGTGGCCACGCGCTGAGCCAGGTGGGGGGGGCTGGAGGAGCGCGGGCGCAGGTCGATCAGGATCGGCCCCGACTGCCGGCGCAACGTCGCCGGCACCTCGCGCAACGACCGCGCTGCCCGCGCATGCCGCACAAGAACAATATCCTCATCGCGCCGCGCCCACGCGATCTTCTTCCCACTTCCGTCCATCAACGGTCCCTCCCGCGTTGGTTTACGCCCAATAGCAAACCGTCGTGAAAACTGGCCATTATGCGCTCGACGACGGCCTCCCTGTCCTCAGCCGGCACGTGCAACGACGCCAGATCGCCCATCGTATAGCCTATGGAATAGGCAAATCGGAACAGCATGCGCTGTGTACCTTCCAACGACACCTCACGCAACGCGCCCATCTTCCACGCAGACTCGATCGTCAGCCTGTCACCGCGAGCGCCAAGCCATTGGAGAATCCAATTACGCGGAGCAAACGCTCCATCGTCGCTTTTTATGACCACATCCATACCGCTCTGATTATACACTACTCCCTCTTGCGCTCCGTCTTCATTCACATCAGTCCATCTCCTCTCCAGCGACTAAAACATACACATCGCACGAAAACCATAATGTGCACATCGACTGATCGCCAACAAGCCGCATCGGCTTTAAGCAGCTGGCGTCCAGCCATACAGCAACCCAACACGTTTCGCCAAAAGGAAAAGTTTCGACCTTTTTGATCTCCAGCCAAACGTGAAAACCACCGACGGTGACTTCGATCCAGTCGCCTGCGCACAAATCTCGCGCCCGCTTCGGGTTTCGCAATACCAAAGCCATGCGCAGCCACACCCTCCTCATAGTCTTTTGTTTTCCGACCGATATGGCGTCTAGTTTACGTCTCGAAGGTTACCGCTTATGGGTCGGTTTCACGTCCGTCGATTTCACGTCCGTCGATTTCACGTCCGTCGAATCGTCGTCAGGCTAAACGCCTCGCGAATGCTATGCGATTTGCCGTCCAACACAACGGCCATGCGTCACACCTCCTTTATTCCGGAGGATCAATGCCAAGCGCATATGGACGTTCCGTCCGCGCATGATCAATTGGTATTCCCCAATCTTCTTTGAGCCCCACTCCGGTAAGCAATCTAATCCTTGCCTTATTGTCCTGTATGGCATCCACAACGGTGACGCCAACATCGTCGGCGGCCTGCAAAAACACAGGCTCGGCGCAGCTGTTGCTGATCAATGTGCCGCCCCAGGCAAAATAGGCATCAAACAAACGCGGTATCTCAACCCAGTGGCGCAGGTCTTTTGTACAGCGCGCGGCTAGAAAGCGCCGTGCCTCGTCTAGCCGCAACGGACGCACCAAATCGTCCCACGCCTCGCGCAGCCGTCGCCGCAAATCGGGATCCGCAGGCAGTCGTCGCGCCACCAGGCGCTGGGCAGGAATCGACAGCGCGTTCCGCATGGACCACCAGGCTTCTGCCGCCTCCTGGTCGGCGCCAGCAAAAAGCAGATCGGTCAAACGTCCAGCCCAGAGAATAGCCTGCGAGATACAGGCCATGATCAGATCCCGCTGTGCGCGAATTGCGGTTGCCAACTCTTCCGGCGGCTTCGGACGCACCACCAGCTTGCCCTTGTCGGTAAGGGTTAGGTCATAATCGGCTAGCGACGTGAGTGTTGCATCAACCATGCCAGCATTTGGTTCCATTGCCAATACCTTCCCTATTAGAATTTATAGGGACGAAAACGGGTTTCAGCGCCTAGGTGAGAAGCCCGCGGACCTCGGCCGCAGAGTGAACGACGACGGCAAGGGCGCCGGCGCGCGCCCAAGCGGCGAGCGCGGTGGCCTGTAACGCCGTGGGCTGCAGCCCTGGCCGTTTGACTTCCAGGGCGAGGGCACGGCCACGCCAGCATCCGATTATGTCGGGGCAGCCGCGCAGACGCGGCCCCGCTGGCACTTTGACCAGAACCAGGTCTGGGGAGTGCAATGACAGGATTGACCGCACAATAGCCGATTCACGCGGACCTGCTGCTTTCAAAATGCGCACTCCTTTCTATTATGGCGTGCCTCCGTCGGCTAGGGGGTGGGGGTATGCCCAATTTTGTCCCTTATCGGCCAAACCAACCCTAGGGACATCTTCGCGCGCGAGATTTGCCACTGTTTTCCTGTTGTCGCCAAAAGCCAACGGCGCCAAGCGCTTTGCGTTACATACTCCCTGGGGTATGGCACAAATGGCACAAGTGGCACGGGCCCTTTGTGCCAGTTTTTTGCGGACAAAGCCATTGATAAACAAGGAGAATTTGTGCGCTCTCGATAGCTGGCACAAGTGGCACGGACACACGCGAGGTTTTTCAAAAAAGCTCGGGAGGCTGTGCCATTGTGCCAGGGGGTATTCCGGGCCTTGATGCTCTAGGGCGTTTGCCTGGCACAAGGATTTGTGCCACTTGTGCCACCTGCCCTTTTGCCCTTGAGCGCCAACGAGATGGCTTGTGCCATACCCAGCGCGGGTATGGTACCCGCCCGCGCGCGGGGATGTGAGAGGGGCGGAGGGCAGGGGAGAGGGGAGAAGCAGCGCGCTGCGCGGATCGCATGCCATCGTCCCCCCCCTGCTGGTCATCAACCATTTCCTTCGGCTATTCACCTAAAACACCTCCCCGTCCTTGTCCTCGGCAGCTGGGGCGTCGGCAGCTGGGGCGTCGGCAGCTGGGGCGTCGGCAGCTGGGGCGTCGGCAGCTGGGGCGTCGGCAGCTGGGGCGTCGGCAGCTGGGGCGTCTAGGACTTCATTTGCGGGCAATACGACAACGCGCACCGTGTGGCGGCGGCCGGCTTCGTCCTTCGCGTGTGTCCATGCCGTCTCAGCGCCGTGGGCTTCCAACTGTTCCCACACTTCCCGCGCCAAAGCGCGAACACCGTTTCGTTGCAGGAGACGGTGCAGCCACGGCAGGTTGACGTACAGGCGTCCGTCGCGCAACAGCGNCCCTTGCCGATTGGCCAGCAAACTTTCGTCTGTGCTGGTACGGCGTGACAACTCGTGCCGAATAGCCTCCCAAAGTTGATGCCCCGTGCTGGCTTCCTCCGGCAGGTAAACAGTCTCCAGCGGCGCGTCGGCAAGCGTTTTGTTTAGGTACTCAATCCATTCCTTTTGCGTATCGTGTTTCATTTTCGGTATAAACCCCAACTGCCACAGCGCTACCCTTCGAAATGATTGATAATTGAATAGCTCTCTGTCGTTTAGTACAATTTCTATGCCATTGACGCGCACGTGGTATATGGGTTGCTCTTGTGTATTGGTGACAACGTGGGCGGATATCGCTTCTATGGTGAAGTTGCGTGCCGCGATTCGGCTTTCCGCCTCGCGTTTGGCGACGGAATCAATTACTTTATTCAATTCGTCCTCTGACATTGGCGGACGATTGGAACGATTCCACGAATGCAGCATGGTTCTGACGGTATCGGTGTCCATGGTGCGAAGAAAATACCCCACTAAGCGTGTGGCGGTGTTGTTGCGTTGTCCTTCCTCTACTCCCATCATGGCCTGCTGTACCCATGCAGGGGTGCGGTCAATAGCGCTGTTTGTCGATCTATGCAACAAATCGAGCAACCATTGCGGCGGGTCGGCGAGCGGCGTTTCGAGATCGATCAGCCACTGGTATTGTTGTCCTGAAGCGTGCCTAGACGGAGGCAGGATCGCAAACCCACCGTCACCGCGGAAATCCAATCCAGGTACTCGGCGAACGAAGTTTTTCAGCGCGCCGCCGGGATGGCGGAAGTATATATGGTGTCCCTTACCAGTTTCTGATGTTGGCGTTTCCGGCACGCCACCGAGTCGCGCAATCTCTTCCCTCCCTTCGTCTCCGTCTTCGTCTAACACAACCACTCCACTTACTGCGCCGGTCGCCAATCCGATATTCCACGATTTATTTTGTTGCCACCATATTTGAATTTGTTCTATCGATGGCGGCTGAACCTGGTAAGGTGCCCACGACGATATAGCCGGGTGTTTGCCTGGTCTGTTGCAACGGTTGTTGCCGCACGTACAGCGTCCGTTGACGATGCCATGCACCGGGAATACGGACCAACCGCGTTCGCGGCGGTAATACAATGCCCAAGCGGCCATATCGTTGTCCTTCGGCGTCAAGATATCACCACCACAAGGATTCCAGCGATGTTTCAGCGTGCAGCCTGGTTAGTGTCTTGCGTGCTCGGGTGTAAGCGACGTAGCCCAGGCGGCGTTCGGCCTCCGGATCCAATTCGGCTGATTCAAACGAACGACGTTGTAGGTCGGGGCAGAGGAGAACGTGGTCGGCCTCCAGTCCTTTTACGCTATGGATTGTGCCGACGGTGATACGCGGCTCCGCGAAGAGGGTGCCTAGACCGTATCGGCTCAGGCAGCGGAGGATGTACCTGACGCGCCAAGCTTCAAAGCTTGCCCAGTGCAGCAGCGCCGCTTCGGGCGTATGCAGATGCGCCATCCCCTCGGCGGTTAAAAAGCGAGCCATGTCGCTGCGATCGATTAGCCGATCCGGATCGCTCCGCGCTGCTTGCTTGAGCACGTCGCGCGCTGTAGGCAGCCACCACTGCGGTTTTGTGCGGATGTCAGCCAAACGGACAGCTGTATGCAGCGGGATTGGCTGGCCCAGCGCAAGCTCGAGGGCAGCACGCGCTGGGCCCTCAGCGCGCAGCGGGGATAGCGGGTCAGCGCTGCGTCGGTGCTGGTAGGGTATGCCTTCGTCCAGCAGATGCCCGGTGAGGCGATTGACTATAGCGTTGTCGCGCGCGAGCAAAAATACCGATTCACCGCTGCGTGCGGCTGTTCTCATGGCGTTATAGAAGCTGTCACGAGCGAACCGCCCCTCCTCTTTCCGTGGCTTCCACGTCTTTGGATAACGATCGCGATTGAGAGAGATAAGCGCCAACGCGGCGTTGGCCACTGAGTGAGGGCAGCGGTAGCTTTGTTCCAGCACTGTACGCGGCCCTGGCAATTTGGCCAGCCAGGCGTAGCTGGCGCCTTTGAAGCCGTAAATAAGCTGATCTTCGTCGTATGCCAAGATCGTGGGCAGGTGCGCGATCCAGCGCTGGACGATGCGCTGTTCACGCGGACCAAGATCCTGGGCTTCATCGAGCAGCATCCAGTCGGCGTTGGGTATCCATTCGGCTTCATCTATAGCGATGAGCATGTCGCTGTAGTCAACCAGGCCGTTGATGCGTTTCCACCGCTCCCAAATCTCGGCGAACCATTCACAGCGCGTGCGTGGCGGCGTTTCGACGCGCGGCGACAGGCGGTTGATAAAAACGTTGTAAGCGCGTTCGGCGTCTAAGAGCATGTCTCGGCGCATCTGCCAGTAGGCGAAGAGCAGGTGCCCTTCGTCCTGCGCAGTCAGTTCTTCCTCGTCGGCGTATCCGCGCTCGCTAAATGTTATGTGATATTCGTCGCAAAACTCGCGGTAATATCTGCGCGCTTCGCCCCCTTTGTTGGGGTCTGCCACTTCGACACGTCGTCCCTGTTCGTTGCGTATGAAGTGCAAACCTAGACCGTGCAGGCTGTTCCATAGCATTGGCCTGTCGTGGCTATCAAGACCGGCTAATGCCCTGGCGCGATCGATCAATTCATCTGCTGCCAGGCGGTTGAACGCCGTCAGTACGATGCGGTGAGGATTAATTCCGTGTTCCAGCAGCTGGCCGAAACGGCCAGGCATCATGGCGCCGTTATCACAGCGGCCGATTAGCGCTGACGTCTTGCCTGTGCCCGGCGGACCGAGAAGATGTTCCCGTACCATATCAAAACGTCTCCTCGCTGTTGACGTCAGTCGTGGTGGATGCTCCAGCCTGGTAGTCGTCAGCTTCGGGAGCGCGTCCACGGGTGAGCGCTTGAATCTGTTTGGCGTAGGCTGCGACGGCCTGTGCCGTCTCATCGTTCAAGCGTCCGACCAATGTAAAACAGGCGCGGGCGAATGGGTTACCGGCCTTTGAAACCACACGTTCTAGAGTGATGCGAGTGACAACCTGGTACAGACGCAATCCGGTGGGAAGTACGCGTTTGCCAAGGTAGTTGCCGAAATTGAGCAGGGATGTTGGTGGTAGGGTGAGTAAGAGCGGAAATGTATCGCCTGGTCGTAGTAGGTACAGGCGACGCAGTTCCTTGCATGCCTTTCCGCGTCCGCCGTCACTGCCCCAAGCGTCCAGCGGGCAGTCGGCGCAGTGGCGCGAAGATCCGGCCCACTCCAGACCGCTAACCGGGCTTGCTGTTCCTGACACGCCATCTGGGGAAGCACAGTCTGGAGCCTGATTCTGGCTGCGTTCCTTCCAATACGTGCGCGCTGCGTGGTGGTCGACGATAACACAGATCAGTTCTTTCTCTGGCTTGAAGTTTGTATCGTCTATAGGAACCTCGAACGTCGTGCTGCCGCCGGTGGGTATTCTGATCCGATCAAACGTCACGGATAAACCATACATATCTTCAGACGCGGCAATGTTCATTGGACTTACTTTGAAATCAGGTATAACCGCCAAACTGTTCATTTTTGTATACTCCTCCTTATGCCGTGCGGATGCCTACAGTAAATTTGTCATACACGTGCAGCAGCTCAGCCACTTCTGGCGGTAGGTCGCCACGCTCTTTCCTCACCTCCTTTACCCAGGCTTTGAGCGTGTTGGGGTGCACGCTTTCCTTGATCAAATCGGGCTGCGTCGTGCGCAGCCAAGCGCACAGCGTGTCCATAGCGCCGGCGCGTACAGAAACGTATGTCTGCGTGCGCAGGGTGAGGTTGTAGCCATGCACGCGGATCGATTCGATCTCGGCGAGCGCCATGCGTTGGGCCAAGGTTTGATCCAGCTTCTCGTACCGTTTCCGGGCGTCGACCGCCGCTGCTTCGGCGGCCTCAACTTCCTCCTTTGCCTGAAGAAGTTGCTCGGCGAGATCTTCGATGGCTTCAGTTTCCGCGTTTATCGTCAAACAAATCACGCCACCCTTCAGACACGACTTCGGCCAAGTCGCGTTTCGTGGCAAGGTTGTGGTAAAGCTTGCTTTCTATCGTATTGCGGGCAATTAGGCGCAGATGCAAGACCCTTTGGGCGGTTTGGCCAATGCGTTGCAGCCGCGCTTTGCCTTGTTCGTAGTTACCGTAACTCCAATCGGAAGAATACCAAATCGCCGTATCGGCGCGGTGCAGGGTGATGCCGAGGCCGCCTGTTTGCACCTGCACGACGAGAACACGCGTGGTTTCCTCGCGCTGAAAGGCTTCGACGAGGGATGCGCGGTGTTCCGTCTGTCCAGTCAGCTCAGCTGCAGCTATGCCGCGTTCACGCAGCGCGTTGACAAGCGCGCTGATCTCGGCGAGGAACCGACAAAACACAACTACCTTGCGTTTCCGATCTGTTAGAAGGTCGTCCAACAAGTCGAGGCACGTATCCAGTTTCTCGCGTCCCGTTTGCACTAGCGTGCCTTCGTCTGTGCGGACGAAACCGCCGCAGACCTGCTGCAGTCGTAGCAGCTCCACTAAGACGTTGCTGGCAGTTACTTGCTCTTGCGCGTTTAGTCTGGCGATCGCCGCGTCACGCAGTGCGTCGTAAATCTTGCGCGCGCGCGACTCAAGCATAAACGGCACATCTTCCTCTGTTTCCGGTGGTAGGTCCAAACACTCGGCACGAGTGACGCGGTAGGCGATGCTGTGCATTTTTGCCGTAAGCTCGTTCAGGTTTTGCCATTTGACCACTTCGTGTCCTTCAAACCCGCCCATCACGGCGTACCGGTTGCGGAAGGCAACGAATGAGGTGCCGAAGACGCGGGGATTGAGAAAGCGGTACTGGGCGTATATATCCAGTGGTGAGTGGGGCGTGGGTGTGCCGGTGAGAATGAGGCGGCGCGCCGCGTGGCGTCCGATGCGTGCGGCCGCCCACGACTGGCGACCTCCCGGCGCTTTGATGCGTTGTGATTCGTCGAGGATCATGATCCCGCCGCGAACGAATTGGGACAGGGCGCGTTCCATAGCCGGATCGGTGCCGCGATGCATGATTAGACCTTCATAGTTTATGATGGCGATGCGTAGTCGGTCGTTGGCAACGGGAAGGCATTCGAGATCGCGGAGGCGTTGCAAGAGTGATCCATCAAGCGTGGCGAGGTAGTAAGGAAAGGTTGCGCGGCATAATTCGGCCTGCCACACACCTAAGACGGATTTGGGACAGACGATCAGCGCCGATCGGATTTGGTCGCATTGCCAGAGGTGCCCGATCGCAGCGATTGTGGCCAGGGTTTTGCCTGTGCCTTGTTCGCACAGCAGAGCGGCGTAGGGTAAATGACAAGCAAGGGCGGCGGCGTGCCGCTGATGTGCATACAGCGGCACGCTTACTGGAAACGCAATAACTTTCTCAAGTTCGGGAACAGACGCGACCATAGCATGGCGCACTGCCTTTCATGACACCAAGGTCGTGGACGAGTCAATGTCCTGCAATCCAGCACGTATCGCCTCTATAAGCGCCGACATGTGTTTCGGTGATCCGTATATCGTCAGCACTGCCTCGTCGCCTAGATCTATGCTTATGCTGAGTCGGTCATGGTTATGCTGCATGGCGAATACTAACTTCGGCATATCATTATCGGTTAAATGGCGCACAATTTCAGTCTTCATAATATTCACCCCCTTTCCCTGCAACAAAAGCAAATGGAAGGAGCTATCGTAGCTCCTTCCATTTGTACCGCAGTGCCGCATTACCCGTGAACACCAAGCCAAACTCGGCAGTCAGATCGCAAATGGCATCCGTCATGGCCGCGACGTAGCCTTCGGCGTACTCGTCACTGTGCGTGTCGCCGGCGTGCCTGATCGCGTCCTCCCAGCGGCGCACAATGGCTTGCAGGCGCGAAAGCGTCTCGTCAATCTGGCGCACCGGG
>JGI20133J14441_1002888_pt1 | contig 11282 bp, 9 predicted proteins | sample RS3BMetagenome_FD_14441 | JGI IMG/M metagenome (IMG submission 14441)
TAAACTGAGGGGAGCTCGCCCCTAGTACGAGAGGAACAGGGCGAGGCGGCCTCTGGTGTACCGGTTGTCCGACAGGGCAGTGCCGGGCAGCTAAGCCGTTGTGGATAACCCCTGAAAGCATCTAAGGGGGAAGCCTTTCCCGAGAAGAGTTTACCGCTCACTTGCTGCTTCTTGTCGCAAGACTGGGGGCAGGAGTGAGGGAGGACTCCGATAAAAGATCGGGTTGATAGGACGGAGGTGTACGCTGGAAGTTCCGAAAGGAGCGACCAGTTCAGCCTGCCGTTACTAATCGTCCAACGCCCCATCATAAAGAGGCGGTACATAAGGGCGCAATTTCCTATGCATGGCAAGCAAAATACGGTAAGTTTACATTGGTTGTCTTTATGATATTCTAAATCGGTCTAAGGAGTTATATTCCACCAAGCGTTATCAATAGATCTGTAACGAAACCTGCGCAGAGACCAATGAAAATTCCAAGCATTATAGTGTGATTGTTGCTTTGTCTCCTTCCAGTACTATACATCAATAATGAGACATATACGAGAGCTCCTCCGGCTAAGCTAAGAAATAATATGAATGTAAAACTCGACAAGCCAATTAAACTACCCACTAATGTACCAATGAATGTGGGGAATCCACCTATTAAACCCACTCCCGTCAGAAACTTTAGACTCGGCCTTCTTTCTAAGCGTGTTAATGGACTTGAAATCCCAAAGCCTTCAGTTGCATTATGGGCACCGAATCCGATTACGAGTATAAGGGCCAATCCTATTGAACCAGCCGCATAAGATTGACCTATTGCTAGACCTTCACTAAAATTATGAGCGCCTATAGCAGTAGCAATCATTATAGCCAGCTTATAAGTTCCTAACTCGTCAATAGTCAAGTCATAAAGAGGAGCTTCTCTTTTACTAGTCCCTTGTTGAATTGTGGATTTAATACGTTCATTGTTAAGAACCCGAGGAAACAGTTTAGACTCGTAATAGGATAATCCAAGCAAACCTACTGCAATGCCACCTAACAGGGCAGACAAGTTTGCAATCACATAAGCTAAAACTACTTTTCCTGCAAACCAGTTTAGAACTGATTCTTCAGTTACTTCCCATGCGTGGCTGAACACATCAACTATCAGAAAGATAAGTATGCCTATGGCAACTGCGTTAAGAAAGGATTTTGTTTGTTGATCCACGTTTCTCAGGAAGGCTATCGGTAATCCTAAAAAGATCGTAAGACCAGCAGTTGCACCAAGAAGGAGCATTTCGATAAAGTTAATCAATGCGATTTATCATCAACCGAAAAATAATTAACAAATAAACTGTTTATAAGATTTTGTTCATAATCTAAAACGACAAGGCAATGTATAACAGTTGAAAAATATAATATTACTAATCAGCTATAGAGCATTTATAATAAAGTAGTTACAACGTTGAGTTATCATAATCCATAATATTTAAAACAATATGAAATCATTCTATATTAAATGATAGTCGCCATTCTAGGGGCTGGTAGAATAGGAGAAACTGTGGCAAAGAGACTATCAACTTCCAGCAAAATCTCAAAAATAATATTGACAAAAAGAAACATATCCACAATTCAACACCTTAGGTCAAACAAGATAGAAGTAACTACTGATGATGTATACGCCGCTAAAGTAGCACAAATAATAGTGATTTCTGTCAAGGCTAGTGATGCAAAACAGCTTCTTAGTCAGATATCAGACCTTGTATCGGGAAAAATAGTTATTTCGTTAATGGCTGCAGTATCATTACGAAAGTTGGAGAAGGCGCTCATTGGTGCCAAGGTCGTCAGAGCAATGCCTAACATGGCAGCCATCATTGGGGAATCAATTACAGCGTACTCTGTAGGTACAAACATATCAGATAATGACATGCATCAGGTTCTCCATATATTCGACATGATCGGAGAGCACATACCAGTTCCAGAGCGATATATGGATGCCATAACAGCTCTGAGTGGGAGTGGGCCAGCATATATAGCTATACTTGTTGAAGCATTAGTAACTGCTGGACTCAAGGTGGGACTTCCAAGAGATATTGCTATGAAATTAACAACAAAAACGTTATCAGGAACAGCCAACTTACTAGAATCGATCAAAATACATCCAGCTGAGCTACGTGATACTGTTACGACCCCTTCTGGGACCACAATAGCGGGCATATACGAGCTTGAAAAAGGTTCTTTTAGGACAAGCATAATTAATGCAGTAGAAGCTGCTACGTTTGCAGCAGAAAAAGTATCTAAAAAATTCGAAGATGAACTCTGACTGTATAAAACTTTCATTACTATATTTAATCCAACAACACCGTCTGAATGAATAGAAATCAAAGGACTCTTGTATCATTCCTTCGATTTTACTAATCTCAGTAGTATTTATCATAATTTACTGTCTTGACACAAAAAGAAAAAAGTTTCAAAGTACGAGCAATACCTTCATCTTGAACAACTTTGAACGCCTCTCCTTCAATAACAAAGAATGGAGACTTGATCTGTATAGTTTTGTCTGATAGAATTCTTACGTTTAACCCATAATAATAGAAATTTTACACTCTTGCATTTAATTATATCAAAAAGTAATATGTTCAATTTTTTATCATACCCCTAGGCAAAACATACCTATAAGGCACGTGGTCTTATTCTTATTTTTATCTTAGGTTTAACAACCCTTCTTGGATGCTTTGAACACAACCTCAATTAGGTGCTTCGTTCTGAGGTCGAGTAAGTTAACCTAAATCATCTAAAGGAACATCAATAAATAGAGCCATTGTAAATATTACCAAATCCTCAAAAGCTTATATCGAGTCTGATTATTCTTTCCATCTATTCTTGTAAAATTGGAATGACATCAAAAGGGTACTCTGTGAGATAAAAGGTCATAGTATTATATATTTCTTATAACGCTTCCATATTGAAAGCTAATTTAGAAGATACAAGATACATGTGTGGACTCGTTAAACTCAACTCACTAAGCCATCAAAGGGTTATTCGTCCAAGTCCGTCATTTTCATTTATAGAGCCAAGTCACGAAAGCCTAATTATTCAGACAATTCGAGACTATTTTACTATTTTTTATTGACCAAGATATTCACAAATTTCTGATACAACACTATCCTTGTTCTTGATATCAACTATAAAGGCATTGTCTTTTCAACCGTGCATCTTTTCCTATCTTTTATGGATTCTATCAGCTTGTCGTTGGGAGACACGATACATGATTTAATATTTACAAAAAAGAAGGCGCATCTGTCTTTTCTAACCTACTTACATTCAACAGTATATCTAGTAGTATTGTAAATTTTATACTGTCTGACAAGATCGCATTGTTTATGTCATAAGTCGTTCAGTGCAAAAATAACGAGTATTAACCGATCGATAACAAATTCTCTCTCGTATATTAAGGTATGATCACTCTAATTTATAATAAATTCTTTTATTGGCTTTTCCTTTATTCTCAAATTTAGTTAAAATAACTTTTCCTATTTCTCTCGTATTCCTTACATGAACTCCCCCATCAGCTTGCATGTCTACGTCTCCTATTTTTACGATCCTTAAGACTTCCTCGTTTGGTGGAGTTGCGTTAGCTAATTTTATTAGTCCTGGAATAGTAGAAACTTCTCCCCTTTTCATAAATGATATCGTAACATCAAGACCAGCTCTTATTATTTCATTTACTTCATCGATATATGTTATTATGCTCTGTTTATCATATAATTCTAGGTTGAAATCTATCCTTGATTCATCAGGAGCTATTCTATTTCCAGTTATAAGTGCGCCGCTCTTCTTGTGTATCACAGAGCTAAGCAGATGAGCGGCTGTGTGCATCTTCATGATGCTGTACCTTCTTTCCCAATCAAGCATGCAATGGACGCTCTCTCCAACATTGAACCGGCTTACATCGCTTAAAAAATGAATTATGTTTTCACCATCTTTTACTACATCAATTACCTTAATACCATTCATAATCCCAGTATCAGATACAAGTCCACCCCCTTGAGGATAAAACGCGGTTCGATCCAAAATTACATGATTATCTTGTGAGGAGATTATAGTTGCATCGAATTCACGTATGTACATGTCTTCCCAAAACAATTTACGAGTCATACAAACACCTCTTTTTGTCGGAATTATTAAATATACATCCCTATAAAATTAATGAAACTACGTCAAACAAAAGGCTTTCGATGCTGAACATCTTTGTTCATCTATGTAAAATATTTAAGTTCAATTTAAAATAATGTTTTATTTTGTATTGCGCTTCAAACCCTATTAGGGAAGAATTTTTACACATTTATTGATATCTGATACTATAACTCACATTAACCACAGTAAGCATCTTTTCCTCCAACTATGTAATAATCACCTTTATATTCAACTACTACGGGTGACCATCCTCCATTTGGTTCTCTTTCCGAGCCCAACTTCATCATTATCGAATTTAGCTCCTCCTTAGAAACGTTTCTTCTGGTTGGTTCAATCATTAAAAATGATATATCATCTGGGTTTGGGTCAATACTCATGGAGTGAGACTTTGCCTCTTCCAATATTTCCTTTATCATGGGAACTAGATTTGCAGACTTGGCTTTGCTCGTATGATACTTCGTGACAATCTTGCTCGGTATGAATTTCACATGTATTTGAGAGACCAAGATATCATTCCATCTTGTTAAGGATTATATACATTTAACATAAATATTAAAAGATAAAATTACTCTAATAACTTTGACACATATGGCCCATCATCATAATATCCTCTTTTTCTATAATATTGTTTAGTTCCGGTGGCCGAAATGACAATCTGTTTATTCCGATCAAACTCTTCCCTGGAAATTTTTTCCGCCTCCATAAGAAGACGTGTTCCTATACCTCTGTGTTGAATTTGTTGGCTTGGTATAGGATCCTCACCAATCGGTACCACATAACCAAAAACGTGAAGTTCTCTTACTAACGAAGCATTCTTGTCCTTAATTTCTTTTCTATGTTCCCGTCCTGATGGAATTCTTAGTCTTAAAAAACCAAAGAGGGAATCACTCTTCTCATCTTCGACAGAAAGAAATATTTCTTGTCCATCAGAAGATTCATAGTCAATTCTTTTTAGCTTGGCATCTTCTATATATGGAGGACTTTCAAGTTCACCCATTGAAATCTTAAAACCGACTTCTCTACATCTGATGCAATTACATCTAATTCCTTTCTCTTTCATTTTAGACCTTATAATCTGTCTAAGATTACCGCTTTTCATTCCTGCTGTTATTTCTTCTTTCGGTATTTCTCTTTGTATACGCATTATTCTCATCCAGCTAGGGACGATTGACTTAAATCTGCAAAGCATTTCAATTAGTTCTTCATCACTATATGAAGTATATTTTCCCATTTTGTAGAGCTCATAAAGAGCAGTGCCCTCAATGACGAGTGTTGGATATATTTTTAGCATATCTGGCATATACCTTTCGTCGGTAACGAGCTTTACAAGATCATCATAATCGTCTTCAGCTGTAGAATATGGCAACCTTGGCATCATATGGGCTACTATTTTAAAAGCGGAGTCTTTAGCTATCCTAAAAGATTCAATTGTATCCTGAAGTGTATGGCCTCTATTGGTAAACTTTAACACGTTCTCTTTCAAACTCTGCACGCCTATTTCGACTCTGGTGGCACCATAAGAAAGAAGCATATCAATATGTTTCTCCTTGCACCAATCAGGTTTAGTTTCTATTGTGAACCCAACGCACTTATTTTGTGCATATTCATTAATCTTGAGTGCGTCTTCAAGATTCTCAGAGACTTTTCCATTTAACGCATCATAACAGCTTTTTATAAACCATCTTTGGTAGTCAGTAGGCATGGCTAGTACTGTTCCGCCTAACACGATTAGTTCTATTTTACTTATATCGTGTCCATTTTTTAACAGACTGTTCAGTGCATCTTGCACCTGACGTGTGGGGTCGTAGTTTCTTGCTAATCCATATTCAACAGCAGGTGAACCTTTGGTGTAACTTTGGGGTGTTCCGAATCTAACTCCTCCTGGACAGTATATACAAGTTCCATGAGGACAGCTGAACGGTCGTGTAATTGCTGTAATTACAGCTACCCCGGACCTACTTCTAACTGACCTTCTTTTCAAGAAGTTTCTTATAGAAGGCAAATTCGAAGTCGTAATATAATTGAGTATTTCAGAATTTCTAGGTATTTTGTCAATCTGATATTTCTTACAAACTTCCATTTTTATATTCATTATATTAGAAAAAGTTAATTGCTGAGAACTACGAAAGTAATTTTCTATATTAATAGCTATTTCTCTGGTAGCAATCTGATATTTGTCTTTTTTGTCTGTCACATCCAACCCAGTATCATCAAGATGTAATTCTTTTTATTTAAAAAGTCTCCCAAATCATAAATTCAGACAGATCAATTCGGTCTAACAGATTGCATTTTTAAAAGAAATCTTTTGGCATCAGTTAACATGGATATATTGTTAAATAAAACATATGTGTTGCTTTTTTTCGCTTTTATTATCAGTTTATTTATTTCTTGGTCACTGTAAACATATCTATAGTTTGTAAAACCGTTCATTCCATGAAGTCGAAAATACTGAGTGTCCTGTTTGGGTAAATTGAATTTTAGTGGATCAGAAACTACTATAACACTCCATTTTTTCAAATTATCTAATACCTGATCAATCCTGGAAATCCAAGATATATGCCTGAATTCAATTGCACATGTTACATCTGGTTCGACGAACTCAAAGAAGTTTTTTAGTCTTTGGATACCAGAAGTATAATACTCGAATGAAGGAGGCAACTGTATCACGACTATCTTTGCTTGCAGTGCTCGAGCAAAGCTAATATTTTTTTCCCAACAATACTTCACAAAATTCGTAATTCTCAACAGTCCTACATCTTTTGGATCTATACCTTGCAATATTTTATTGGACTTTCTCCACGTAGGTGACTCGACAGGATGAGTTATTCCTTGAAAAACTTTTATTGTAAATTCAAAATCCATTTTTACACTATTACGCCATTTATTTCCCAAATCCTCTTTTAGTAATTCGTAAAAACTTCGTTGCACTTCAAGAAGATTAAATTGCTGTGAATATTTTTGCAATGATAAGCCAGCTGTACCACAACAACCCACTTTTATCATATTATTCACTTTAAGAAAGTTGTAACAGCAAATATTGCTTGAAAGAACTCTAATAAGTTTTATTCTTCGTTGCTCAAATAGTTGTTAATTTCAATACAGGTTCATAACTTTAGTTTAACTGGTGCCATTTTCTTTTAGATTTTGAATTGAATATACTACGAAGTTATATTTAACATCAATTATTAATATCCATATGATTATGAAAATCTAAATACATCTCAGTTGGTCTTGGAATGTAATAGTAGATTAAAAATAGAAAAATAATTCTTTCCTAAGTGAGAAGCATTCGTACCTTCAGAGTTGATATTTTACTTTCAAGTATTAAGATGATGGCATTCAAAATGAACAATATAATTCATGTTGATTTTCATAACGAGTCGCATATGAAATGCACCAAATGGTACCAGAGAACGCATTATTTGAAGGAATTATAAGAATGGATATTGACATATAGAAATCCATATCAAAATTACAAAACTCGGTTCTAAAGCACTATCATGAAGTTAAAAGAATAATCGTTATAAAAGACGTTGTTGAAGGAAAACATTAAGGCAGATCAGAAATCTTGTTGCTAGAATCAATAGGAGAGTATTAACGGTCGATGTAACCCTAAACGCAGACTTTATGACACAAGATTAGAGTTACGGGCAGACACACAAATTGCAAGAATGACATAGGAAAAGCGAGACAACTCAAACATATTAATTTCATCATTTTATCATAGTTCAATATTGAGGATTAAACAAAATTATTTGGAATACTTTCTTACTATATAATACAAAATGTACGAAATGAAACTCCCAAACGTTTCATATATATAATTGGAGCCCAAGCCAGCAACCACCCTTTATCAATAATCGTTATTTTGAAGCTACCTTACTTCAGCTAAGGCTTTTACAACATCTGTTTTAGTTATTATGCCTAATACCTTCCTCTTTTTATCAACAACAGGAAGACCACTAATCTTATGCAAAAGCATAAGCTTGGCTGCATCTGCAAGGTCAGCTTTTTCATCAGTTGTGATTGGATGCTTGGTCATAAAGTCTCCTACAGTAAGAAGATGTATGTATTCTTTGGGCACCATTAACCCGCTACTATAAATAACAGGTTCTTTGCCTCTTGCCCTCTGTCTGTATATAAAAGGAGTAACGTTTACCATATCAGAAAGGCTCAGAATCCCTTCCATTTCTCCATTGGTGACTATCAAATGAGAGATATTTTTATTTTGCATCAAATAGGCTGCGTAAAATATCGTCTGAGAAGATCTTACAGTTATCGCAGGCTTCGACATAAAGCTTTCCACATGAAACTTGTTCTTCATGCTTAGGGCGAAGAAAGCACAGAGATCTGTTTTCGTGATAATTCCTACAAGGTTGTCGTCTGCATTGACAACCACCAGAGAGCTGATACGAGCGTCATACATCTTTTTGGCTGCATCTTGTACATTTATAGAATACCGTACTGTAATTACTGGGTGACTCATCAATTTCGAAGCGGGAAGATCATCTAAATCTATTCCACTGGTATCACCAACAACGTAACGAAGTATATCTTTGTCAGTTATAATACCAACAGGTTTATTCTTCTCGTCTACGATTATCACTCTACTGATTTTTCTTTCGATCATAAGTCTTCTGATTTGTGAAATCTTGTCTTGATTTACCGCCACAAATACATTCTTTGTCATTAAATCTGAAATAGCTATCATCACATATCCTTAGATACAATAGGAATAAAACGGTTTATTCAATCTATGAGTACGCTCATTTCTGATAAATTTTATCTCTCATTTTTTGAGAAAGAAAAGACATTGTCAAAGTGTTGTTGTTGAATCTCAGAAATTCTATTACGTCTTCTTCGTCGTCAATATCAAAAGCAATGGATTTAGAGTAATAAGTCACGACTTTTAGATTTTTAGTTTGTGCTTCTAGGAGGTGCTTCCTGAAGCTATCGTCATCATAATGGAAATTGATCTCTTTGCCCTTGAGTATAAGTAGTAAATTTGTACCATTTAGTTTTCTAGATGGTGAAACTACGAGGTCATACCCCGTCTTTAATAAAAACGAAGTTATGTCTAGATCGCTTGTAGATAAAAGAGGAATATCAGCTGGGAGCAACAACCACCCATCATAATTTTGCAGTTGGGATACGGCCGTTTCAACCGCAGCGTTAACTCCCATTTCACTGTATTCTTTGATGAAATTAACTGATTTATATTTTATATCATTAACGATGGTTTTATCATGCGAGACAATATAAGTATCGTTTAAAACTTTTTTCTTCGAAATACTGCAAAGTATATCATTAAGCATAGCTGATTGTAGTATCTTCCTTTCTTCTAACGTCAATATCTTGCTTAATCTGCTTTTTGGTTCATGGTGTTTAACTGGTATAATTAGAGCTAAACGATTCAAGATTACACCTCTAATGCTCGAGAAGCCAGTCTGATTTGGTCAGCTTTATTTTTCATAATTATTTCATCCTCAATACATTCGATGCCTATAGATTCTATTTCATGACAGAAGTTCTTATCAGTTTTATCAATCAGCAGAACATCAATCAAACCTTTATAAAGAGCAGCCACACCAACGCTATCAACCCTGACACCCAAAGCTTGCATAAACTTACCAGCAGGTCCGCTAACCGGTTTTGAACCGATTATAGGGGAAACAGCAACTTTTCTAGCCTTACTTTTTGAGATGGCTTCACTTATGCCTTTCACCGCCATAATCGGACCTATGCTAGTGATTGGATTAGCAGGACATATAATTATTCTTTCTGCATTTAGTATAGATTCAAGTGTTTCGGGAGATGCTTCAGCAAACTGTGATCCTTTATACTCAATTCCAAATACTTGTGGCTTTGCCTGTTCTCTTACCCAGAACTCTTGTAGATGTAATTCTCCTTTGTCAGTTTTGACGAAAGTTTGAACATCAAAGTCTGAACACGGAAATATTTCGTGCTTTATATTAAGTGAATTTGTGATAAATTTTGTTATTTCTGTTAATCTTGTACCTTTCTTTATCATCTCTGTTCTCACTAGATGAATGGCCAAGTCTTTATCTCCCACCTTGAACCATGTTTGGAAGCCTAACTTTGATAGTTGTGACAGGAAGTTGAAAGTATCGTCTTTCACCCCCCACCCCTTATCATCGAGAATTCCAGCAAGACAATATGTAGTTATATCTAGGTCGGGGCAAATGTAAAGCCCATACAACCATATGTTATCTCCTATGTTCGATATAATAGTTAATTTGTTTGCTATATATGACAAACCTGCGATAAGTTTCGCAGAGCCCGTTCCGCCTGCCAAGATAACAACCCGCAAGTAGGTTCGCCTATTATCCCGAGTTCTTGGACCTTTAAGTTATTAACTTGGATATTGCATTTAGTGCACGTCGATGTAACTAACAAGAGCACACAACATAATTATAGAAATTAATGCTTATAGTAATAATTGGTGATTGAAGAGCATCGTCACATTTGCTGCAGCATTTGTTTCTAATTTAATGAATTTTAAACTTACATCTTTTATTGAAAGAAAGAACACTTTACATCTCTTTATTTGGATATTAATCAAACTATCTTTCATAATGTAGGGACCATAATTGCTCATAGAAAATATGGTACTTGTTCACAAGTCTTACAGCTAGCAACTATAGAATTGAATCAAATATAGAAGTGTAACCAAAGATTGTACGTGTCATTTCCAATGCTCGGCGATTGTTCATAGACTTAAAACAGCGGTACCAGCATCCATGGACGGTTTATTAAGTGATTTAAACAAGAAAAAGGTGTTAACTTAGGGACTCATATCCATCAGGCTCTTGTAGTATGAAATGTGTATGTATCCTTTGTTTAAGACCAAGTTATTTACATGCATACCACACATCCTTATCTGTGACACTACATGCTTTTAGTACATCTTAACAATAGTCTTTAGAAAGAACTGAGTAACCAGCGTCATGATATTCTTATGATAAGACAGGTACACCCCGAGTATGTATCTGCGTACAGGATCTATCTATCTCTATTCAGACACATGCTTCATATCTACCTATTCTAATGCAAGTTTTATTAATTAGGAAGGTTGTAACTCTTCTTCTATGGAACAATGTATT
>JGI20133J14441_1002913_pt1 | contig 11196 bp, 16 predicted proteins | sample RS3BMetagenome_FD_14441 | JGI IMG/M metagenome (IMG submission 14441)
CGCCCCGAGGCGCAGGTGGACGAAAATACTCGTTTTTCGTTAAGAAGGTCTGAGGGGAGGATTCCCCTCGTCCTCACAGACTCTGCCCAGGCGGCGGAAGTAAACCTGGGCCTTGACGGAAGAACCTCTCGCCACGTAGTCTACCCACTTCCTCATCCTTTCATCTTCAAGCAGTAGCCTATACTTTGGGCCCAGCGGCACTCTATCTGAGGCTTGCACACATGCTAAGGCGATTGGCCTTTTCGAGGCGGCAGGACCTGGTACCAAATGGTAGCGGGCCCGGTGGGATTCGAACTCGTGGGCGCTCTTGCGCCTCCCACGACATGCTGGTTACCCCCGCTGGCTAAGAGCCAGCCGCTCTGGCCGCTTCCGCTCTAACCTGGCTGAGCCACGGGCCCGCGAGCCAGACGCCCCTTCACCAAGGATATTTACTTTATCAACAGGCATCAGAAACCTCCCACCCGATATGGGCAGCCTCTGCTTCGTAGGGCTTGGTCTGGGACCACTCGGTGTAACACTCGAGGGGCTGGAGGAGATAAGGAAGGCAGACATTGTGTATCTTGAGTACTACACGACGCCGCACGAGCCCACGATACTGGACGTGCTTGAGAAGGCGGCAGGCAGGCAGCTCTCTGTTGTGGACAGGGGGTTCGTGGAGGACGGCGGGAGTATACTGGAGGAGGCGTCCAGGTCGAGGGTCTGCCTGGTGGTGCCAGGGGACCCGATGATAGCAACAACGCACAGCGACCTCAGGGTGAGGGCGCTGAGGGCAGGGATAGAGACGAGGGTGGTGCACGCGGCGAGCATAGCCTCGGCGGCGGCAAGCGCGTCAGGGCTGCACTTCTACAAGTTCTCCAGGGCAACTACAATCACTTGCGAGACGCTGGCCAACCCGGAGCAGGCGTACCGACAGCTGCACAGGAACCTTCTCGAGGGCTCGCACACCCTGTTCCTGCTCGAGTACGATACCGAAGGTGAGAGGGGTGTCTCGCCCTCTGAGGCGATAGAGGGGCTCCTCAGGGCTGAGTCGAACTTCAAGAGGGGGGTTGTGTCAGATGATACTTTCGCCCTGGTCCTGGCGAGGGTGGGGAGGAGGGACCAGAGGAACGTTGCAGGCGCATTCTCCTCCCTCGTTCGAGCTGACTGCGGGGACCCACCGCATTCGCTGATTGTTCCTGGGAGGCTCCACTTCACAGAGGTTGAGTCTGTCTGCTCTGTCTTCGGGGTGGAGAGCTCTGCCGTGAGGGACAACTCGGAGGGAGTGAGGAGTACATCGCAGGTGCTCGTGCCGAGGTATGTCGAGAAGGCGAAGAGGGCACTCGAGTCTGTGAGGGGGAGGCTTCCGCCAGAGTACAGTGCAGTGGCGGAGAATGCAGAGCTCTACATGAAGGACGCACTCGACTTCCTGGCGAAGGGGGATGACGAGCTTGCAATGCTGAGCATCGGCTACGCAGAAGGGCTTCTGGACTCGCTGGGCTTCGCGGGCGTGGTCAGGATTGAATGGTGAACGAGTAAGGAGGGCCACTCTGGGCGCAATTTTCTCTATCTGCCTCTCTGAGGGAACGTGCACAGAGGAGGGGCTGGCGGAGAGGCTGGGACTTGACAGGAAAGAGGTCGGTGCAAGGCTGGACATGCTCGAGAAGGATGGGATGGTCGAGAGGAAAGACGGTGGCGTAGTCCTGACAGCAAAGGGGAGGGGGGAGATAACNGTCGTATTCATCGGAGGTGGCTTCGAGGTCCTGCATCCAGGCCACATCCACACGATAGAGCAGGCGAAGAGGCTTGGGGACGTGCTTGTCGCTGTCCTTGCAAGGGACAGCACGATAAGGAAGACGAAGGGAAGGGAGCCTTTCTCGGACGAGGAGCAGAGGGTGAAGCTCGTCTCTTCTGTCAGGCAGGTGGACGCTGCGATACTCGGAGTAGAGGGAGACATCTACAGGAGCCTGGAGAGGGTGAGGCCTGACCTCGTGGCCCTTGGCTACGACCAGAAGCACAGCGAGAGGGAGATAGAGAGGGAGGCGAAGAAGAGGGGTATTGAGCTTGAGGTTGTAAGGCTGACCTCCTCGATGCCAGAGGTCAAGACCTCGAAGATACTGCGAGGGCTCTAGCTGCCGCGTCAGCCTCAACCATTCCCTTGAGGCACACCTCTCCGTGACTTGAAATGATGCTGCGCAGCTGAGCGAGAGTGACAGAGAAGCCGGGGCTCCAGTACCTCCTTCCACTGCCAATGCCTGTCACATAGCCGACGGTGCGCCCTCCGAGTGAGATGATGGAGACTCTGCCTCCTTTTACAGCGAAGCCAGCGAGAGGCGATTTCGCTATACCGATGCTGGGGAGACCGAGAACCCTTCCGCACACTGTGGCGAGCCCTGCTCTGCTTGGATGGGCTACACCGTGGCCGTCGAAGCAGACAACCTGAGGCCTTGACCGAAGGCCACGCACTGCCTTCACGGCGAATGGGCCCTCCCTCAGGTAGAAGAGGCCTGGGACGTAAGGGAAGGTGGGTCTCCCCCTGTAGAAAGAAGTCTCAGCGACAGCGCCGCCTTCGAGAAGAACAGCGGCTGAGAAGGCATCGGCACCAGAGTATGCGACGTCAACGCAGCAGATTCGCTTCAGCCTGCTGGGCGGTCGCCTGCACTTCCGACCGGCAAGGACGTCCCTGAAGAACTCCCTCTCGGCCGGGTCAACGGCCCCTTCTTCTGTCAAGCTTCCTCGAGAGCCTCTCCATGGAAAGGGAGAGCCTCTCCCTTCTCGTCTCCTCTGTGAGGAGGCCACGCGTGTCCTCAACGAGCATTCTCGCCACGTCTATCTTCCTTCTCGCTCCGTTGAGGACGTGGTCGTAGACAGCCAGTGGAGAGCAGAGGGAGTATGTCTCCTCCATCAGACCGAAGAACCTGGTTGCCTTCTTCATGTCTCCCTTCATTATCGAGTCAAGGACGAGCCTTTTCAGCTCACCCACGCTGTCCAGAAGGCCGAGCACGTAGGCCTCTGGCGATGAGCCAAGCTCTTCCCTTGAGGGGAAGCCCCTTCCCCTTACAAGGGAGTAGACGACGCTTGCCTCCACGTACTCCGTCTCGGGAGAGACGAGGTATTTTCCGACAGGGCCCTCGCCCGCCTTCTTCAGCTCTGAAAGGAGGGACCTTGCCCTCCTCAGCTCGTCCGCTGCGTCCCCAAGCCTCCCCTCGTGCACCCTGATTATCGCCCTGGAGCTGGACGATATCACGTCCCTGCTCTCCTTTATCAGCCTCTCACGCCTCTGGAGCTGGTCCAGCAGGCTCTTCTCGACCTCTGCAAGTGAGTCCCTTAGCCTTTCCATCTCCGTATGGGGCTGTGACGGAGTGTGATAAGCTTAGCCAAGAAGCTCAAACACTTATCAGCCAAGTATCTTTTGCTGAGGCGGTTGAGGAGGGAGAACGCCGTTGCCCTTGCCCAGACTGCACTCACAGCACTTCTGTGGGGCACCTCTTTCCCTGTGATAGGGTACGCAATCAGGCTTGGCCTTGACCCGAGGGTGTTCGTCTTCCTCAGGTTCGGTGTGGCTGCTCCGATTATGGCCGCAGCAGCTCTTGCTATGGGCAAGGGGCTGGGGGGCGTGCTTCGGATGAAGCCTGTCTGGGTGCTTGGTCTGCTTAACGCGGTCGGCTTCGTGTGCCAGTTCGTCGGGCAGGCGTACACGGACGCATCAGTAGCCGCACTTCTTGTCAACCTCTCGATACTTGTGGCTGCAGCAGGGAGCGCGGTCTTCCTTGGCGAGAGGTTCGGTGGAGCCAAGGTGGCCGGTGTTCTCCTCGCCCTTGCTGGCACAGTACTGCTCACAACGAAGGGAGACATCTCTCTTGTGGGGAGGGGGCAGCTCTTCGGAGACGCTCTCTACCTCCTGGCAGCGCTGACATGGGGTTGCTACATAGTGTACAACAAGCGAGTTACTGACGAGACAGGCTGGGACCCCTTCGCTGTCACCGCTGCGATAATCATGCTGACAGTCGTGTTCGTTGCGCCAATACTGCTCACAGGGGGGCTAGACTTCGGGCTCACGACGCTTTCCTGGGAGGCAGTGCTGTACACTGCAGTGATGAACACTGCGCTACCTTACGTACTTTACCAGAGCGGTCTCAGGCATCTCACCGCCACATCGTCTGCGATAGTTCTTATGCTTGAGATAGTGACAGCGGTGCTGATATCTGTCGCCTTCCTTGGTGAGACGATGAATGCTTTCTCCGCCGCTGGCGCTGTGCTTGTGCTTGTCTCCATATTCCTTGTGTCAGGGCTCGAGCTGGGTGGCAAGAGCTTATCCGTTGCAACTGGGAGCGGTGACGCGGAGCGCCTGCCTTAGCCATGGTGATGACAAGGTACGCAAGGGGGAGGGCGAAGGAGTACGCTGTGATGAGCATGCTGAAGAGGGAGGGATGGCTCGTTTCAAGGAGCGCTGCCTCGCACGGGGCAGTCGACGTGTTTGCAGCGAGGAACGGCGAGATACTGCTGGTACAGGTGAAGAGCGGGAGGGCAAGGGTGAAGAAGGAGGAGCTGGAGGAGCTGATAGCTTGGGGGAGGCACTCGAACGGTGTGGCCGAGGTCTGGCACTTCAAGGGTAAGGGGAGGCTGGAGAGGAGGCGTGTTTATGGCAAGAGCGGGGGCAGCGGATGAAGCAGAAGTGCTACTTCTGCGACACGGAGCTGGACGCAGTGACGCACACATTCAAGATAGCACTGAGGGAGGAGCCTGTCTGCGAGGAGTGCTTCATCAAGACAGTGAACAGGAAGAAGGCGAAGGAGGAGGAGTCAGACGGGAAGAAGTAGGCCTGTGATGTACATCAGCACTATACCAATGAGAAGGCCGGCTGCTATCCTGCCTGCCTTGGCCTGGACAAGGGCAACCCTTGAGAGCTCTATCACGACGTAGAGGATCGCACCAGCGGCTACAGAGAAGAAGAGAGTGCTGAGCATGCTTGACTGCGCCAGCGAGCCTATCACGCTCCCAACGACCGTCGGGAATCCTGCTATGAGCCCGAGCAGAATAGGCTCCTTCAACCTCGTTGTTATTGAGGCAATTGGAGCTGCTATTCCGAAACCCTCCGTACCGTTGTGAAGTGCGAAGCCAACCACGAGAACAGAGGTGAGTACCAGGTTCCCTGTGGAGAGCGCTGCACCTATCGCAAGACCCTCACCAAGGTTGTGCAGCCCTATACCGGTAGAGATCATGTAGGCTGTGAAGAAGCGCATCCTTGCCCTGCTCGCCTCGTCCCTCAGGTCAAGGGAGGCATCCGGCGCCCTCCTCCTCGCAAGTAAGAGGGGGCCAGAGAGGCCAGCCACCATACCGAGGATGAAGACAAGGGAGTTAGGGCCTGGAGAAGATGATAGCTGCTGGGCTGCACCCAGGACGTCAGCGAAGAGGAAGAGTAGGACGCCGAGTGCGAAGCTGACTAGAAGACCGCGCGTTCTCTCCGATATGTTCCTCATGAACCAGAGAGGAACGAGGCCCAGGTAGACTGGTATCAAGCCAGCGACAACTCCGAGGAGGGCCGCGAGTATTAGGTCTGGCATGAATGAATGCCGACGAGCCGAATAACGTATGTTATATAAGTAGTACAGCCAGGCCGGCCAGCTCAATGCACAGGAGGTTCCTGCAGCCTGTGCAGCCGGGAATAACCGTTAAAATCCGAGCCGTCAGGGCGCAGCATGATGACCCCCTTCTCGTCGCCTGCAGACCAGGAGTTGTTCTACGTCGTGTACTTCGTCTGGGTCTCCATGTTCGTTGTTGAGAGGGCATTGATAGGCAGAGGAGGTGGAGGGGCTGCCAGGAGGGCTGACAGGGGCTCCGCCCTACTAATCTACGTGAGCGTATTCGTGTCTGTCGCTGTAGCGTACGCGTTTGCTCTCTCGGGTATAACGCTTCTCCCGGAGCCCTTCTTTTACCTGGGAATCTCGATGATGCTCTTTGGGATAGCAGTCAGGGAATGGGCAGTTGCCACGCTGAGGAGCTACTTCTCGTACGTTGTGAGGGTAAGGGAGGACCACAGGGTAATCCAGAGCGGGCCGTACAGGTACGTGCGGCACCCAGCGTACACTGGGAGCATCATCACGATACTTGGCCTGGGGGTTGCACTCCGCTCCCTTCCGGGCGTCCTTGTCCTTGTCGCGTTCTTCAGCGTTGCCTACTGGTACAGGATAAGAGTGGAGGAGAGGGCGCTTCTCTCGGCCCTGGGGCAGGAGTACGGTGAGTACATGAAGAGGACCAAGAGGCTTGTGCCGTTCGTGATCTGAGGCCAGACGCATTTTCAGGCGGAAGCGCAGGCCCTTTTGAGCTGCCTTATCATGGTCGAGCATTCGGTGAACGAGTCAGTGTCGTCCGACCTGAGGTAGCAGTCAAGAGCCCTCTCGTACTCCGGTAGGGCTGACATGGCCTTTATCGGGGCTGGTGTGCTCGGCTCTGCAAGTATGAGCTGGCCTGCGGTCTCGTACCAGCTTCCTGCCTCGTCGAACTGCTCGAGCTGGTAGAAGCACTTTGCGACCCACTCGCAGACATCGACCCGCTGAGGGGAGGAGAGCAGGCTCTGAAACTCGTCCTTCAGGATGTAGACCATTGGGTTGGATGCCCTCATTCTGCTTGGCGCGTACGGGTCGTGCGTGCCGTTCAAGCTGTCCTCTTAGCAGGGCGGAGAGGCTAATAGAGCCGTGCTCTAGAAAGATTGAGCCAGTGATTAACCCGGGCTATGGCTTGTGGAATGCGTCCTCGGCCTCCCTAAGCTTCCGCCTCGCCATCGCCTGCTTGTACCTCCTCTTCTCCTCCTCAGTCACAGGAATGACCTTTGGTATGGGCGTTGGCCTTCCCTGCTCGTCAAGTGCGACGTATGTGATGTAGCAGGAGCCAGTGTGGTGAGTCCTGCCCGTGACAGGGTCCTGGGCCTCTATCCTCACCCCTATCTCCATGGATGTTGTCCCCACGTAGTTCACCGATGCCTTCATGATCAGTATATTCCCGACGTAGACGGGCGCGTAGAAGTTCATCCTGTCTATTGAGGCTGTGACGCAGTTCTTGCCAGCGTGCCTGAAGGCCACTATTGCAGCCACCTCGTCCATGTACCTCATTATGGCGCCACCGAAGACGTTCCCCATTATGTTCGCGTCCGTCGGCATCATGAGCCTGACTGTTGTCAGCGCAGACTCGGATACCTTCTTTGCCTTGACTCGGGCCATGCCAGTGGCATGCAACCAAGACGTTCATAAAAGAACCTGCCGCCCTCCTGCTCCGTGGAGTACCTGACGTCGCGTGAGATGGCTGAGGANGAGAGGAGGGCGGCCGAGAGGGGAGTGACTGTCGAGGCGATGATGGAGAAGGCCGGCCTGCAGGTCGCCAGGGTTGTCAACGACAGGTACGGTCCGCTTGCTGGAAGGAAGGTAGTCGTTTTCTGCGGAAGCGGGAACAACGGCGGCGACGGCTTCGTTGCGGCGAGGCACATGGCAGACATGGGTGCGAGCGTGACAGTCGTGCTCCTGGCAGACCCGGGCAGGATCAGGACGCCGGAGGCAAGGGCCAACTGGGACAGGCTCTCAGGTGTAGACAGGAGGGTTGTTGTTACGAAGGAGCGGCTCCTGGAACTGGCAGAGATTGTTTCGGACGCTGACGTGATAGTGGACGCCATATTCGGCACAGGTGTGAGGGACGAGATAGGCGAGCCGTACAGGTCTGCGATAGAGATGATTAACGGCGCCGGAGCGCCGAAGGTCGCGGTGGACATACCGTCTGGGCTGGACCCGGATACAGGGGAAGCAGCAGACCCAACTGTGCTGGCCGATGTCACTGTGACGCTGCACAGGCCGAAGGTGGGGCTCAGGGATAGAGTGAAGTACACGGGCGAAGTGGTTGTTGTCCCGATAGGTATAGAATGAAGGTTAGACAGATAGCTGTGGGCCCGATGGCCAACTTCGTCTATCTGGCTGTCGACGAGGAGACGAGGAAGGCTGTCACTGTAGACTCAGGATGGGAGACAGAGCCAATAATCCAGGCCTCGCGCGAGGAGGGGGCGAACATTCTGTACGTGATTGCCACTCACCAGCACTTCGACCACGTCTCAACTGTGGAGGAGCTTGCATCCAAGGTGGGGGCCGAGGTTGTGGGCCACAGGTCTCTGCCAATCAGGTGCGACAGAAGGGTGGAGGAAGGCAGTGTAATTCAGGTGGGCGGTTCGACAATAAGTGTGCTCCACACCCCTGGGCACACTCAGGACAGCATATGCCTGCTCGAGGGTACCAACCTCTTCACAGGGGACACACTCTTCATAGGGACTGTCGGCAGGTTCCAGAGGGGGACAGCAGCCCAGATGTTCGCCAGCCTTGAAAGGCTGAGGAACCTGCCCGACAGGACTCTGATATACCCGGGGCACGACTACGGGGAAGTGCCCTTCAGGACGATTGGGGAGGAGAAGAGGCTCAACCCTGCGCTCTCCGTCACGACCCTCGACGACTTCGTCTCTCTCTTCTGCTGAGGATGAGACTGAGGAGTTGAAGGGATATGTTGCCGCCACTGACGAGAAGGACAGTGCTCTCGCCTGGCTCCTTGCGAAGCGGGCCACGCAGGGCGGCAAGCGGGGAAGCACCTGCGGGCTCTGCAAGGACTCTGGCCGTCGAGAGAAGCTCGTAGACCGCGTCCTCTATCTGCGTGTCGCCCACAAGCGCCACCCTGTCCACGTACATGGACACTGCCTCGAAGGTCAGCTTTCCAGGTATGGAGGCCTGCATGCCGTCTGCTATCGTCTTCCTTGGTCTCACACCAGTCCTCTCCCTCCTTGCAAGAGAGACGTACATCGAAGGAATCGCTTCTGTCTCGACACCGTACACGCGGACACCCTTTGAGAGAGACTTGAGTGCTATTGCGACCCCCGAGATAAGCCCGCCCCCGCCTATCGGTACGACTACGGAGTCGGCCTCGGGAAGCTGCCTTGCGATCTCCAGGCCGCACGTCCCCTGTCCTGCTATGACGTCCCTGTCGTCGAAGGCGTGGACGAAAGTGAGTCCCCTCCTCCTGGCTATTTTCACCGAGTTTTCATACACCTGGTCGTAGTTCGAGCCAACCTTCAGCACCTCTGCCCCCTGCTCCTCGATGGCAGAGACCTTCTGCGGGTTCGCGCTGTCGGGTACGCAGATGACAGCCCTTGTGCCGAACAGCCTTGCTGCGTATGCCACTGCAAGCCCGTGGTTCCCTGACGAGGCAGTTAGCACTCCCCTTCTGAGCGAGGAGTCGCCAAGGCAGAGCAGCTTGTTGAGCGCACCCCTCAGCTTGAAGACGCGGATCGGGTTGAAGACCTCTAGCTTCAGGTGGACGTCCCTTCCGCACAGGAGCGAGAGAGCCTTCGAGTGCTCGAGTGGTGTGGGAGGGAAGTACCGCCTGAGCCTTGACTCCGCCTCCTCAACGTCTCGTAGCTTCGGGAGCCCGCTGTCTTTCATGCAGCCCTCCCGATGAGAGGTACGAAGACGCAGTCGCAGACGGAACGGAAGCTCAGCCTTCCATCACTGCCCTTTCTCACCTTTGTGAGCACCTGGACAGGGCCCTCACCAAGCGGGATAAGGATCAGTCCGCCCTTCTTGAGCTGCTTCACAAACTGCTCGGGGAGTCGCCTCGCGGCAGCTGTGACGGCTATCCTGTCGTACATCTCCTCGCCGGACATGGGAGGGAAGCCAAGTGAGCCGTCCCCCTGCTCAACCTCGACGTTTGTTATTCCCGCCCTGGACAGGTTTCTCCTTGAGAACTGTACGAGCTCACCGTTCAGCTCGACGCTCACAACCCTGCCCCTGCTGCCCACTATCCTTGAGATGCAAGCTGCGTTGTACCCGCTCCCGCATCCAACCTCAAGTACCGTATGGCCCTCCTCCAAATCCAGCTCCTCCAGCATTATAGCGACCATGTGCGGTGCGGATATAGTCTGACCTGTGCTCCCGAGAGGCAGCGGAGAGTCGGCGTACGCCATGTTCTCGTACCCCTCCCAGACGAACAGCTCCCTTGGCACAGAGAGAATTGCATTCCTGACTGCAGCGGTGCGGATGACACCTGCCGCCTCCAGGGATGCAACGAGACGCTCCCTCTGAGAAGAGCTCAACCGAACCACTTTTCCAGTGTCTCGGACGCTGGCGCAGACTTCTCCAGCCTTGCTATCGCGGCCTGGACACGCTCGAGTGAGAATGAATGCTCTTTCACGAGAAAAGAGATGAGCCTGTCCCTNTCGATTGGCCTCCAGACTGGCTTCACGTCCCTTATCGCTGGCGCCTCGAGATAGATCTTCCTTATCGCCATGTAGTCAACCTTCGAGAGCTCTTCCTTCAGCTCAGTCACATCCTCCAGCCTGCCGTGCGTCCTGATCAGCTTCAGAGCCCTGGCAGGGCCGATCCCCTCGAAGCCATCCGGGTTGAAGTCCGTCCCGAGGAGGATGGCCAGGTCGACAAGCTGCTCACGTGTGAGGGAGAGGCTCGACAGGACCTCGGAGAGAACTATCTTCTCAGGCTGGACGTTGATGTATATTCCCTTGCTCGGCAGCTTCCTCCTTCCGGAGATTGTGACGTTCCTGACAAGGACGGGAGCGCCGAAGAGGAGGGAGTCGTGGTCCTGCGATGCGACAGCGTTCACAGTCCCTTCGGAGGCCATGACTGAAGCCTGCGCCTCTCCCTCTGAAGGTGCGTCGACCCATGGTATACCCATTGCGTCGAGGAGAAGCTTCGCGTCGGAGACCATGTCCCTCTTCAGGACAGTCGAGGCTTCTGCGTACTTCCTTGCCTGCACTATGTCCCCTGCCTGGAGCGCGCGGAGGTACTGGTCCTTTGCCTCCCTCCTTGCAGCCACCCTCCTCTCTATCTCAACCGCCTTCATCTCAGGCGGCTTGCCGTCGAAGACGTAGACGAGCCTTATACCCAGCTCCATCAGGTTCACGTTCCTGTAGAACAGACCGCTCAGGTGAGAGGTCACCCTGCCGCTGCTGTCCCTGAGGTGCGTGCCGTCAGCACCCCTGATTATTGCAAGAAACTGGTAAAGTGTGTTGTAACCGTCCACAGCCAGAGTCCAGCCGGAGAGGCTCTCTAGCTCTATCTTCTCCCGCGGCAGTATGTCCCCGAAGTCGACACCCATCATCCAGATACGTCTCTATCAGGCGATATAATGGTTAGCCGCGCTGCTGCGGCTGCTGCTCCTCGGGCGCCTTCTCAACAACCTCTA
>JGI20133J14441_1002924_pt1 | contig 11164 bp, 13 predicted proteins | sample RS3BMetagenome_FD_14441 | JGI IMG/M metagenome (IMG submission 14441)
CACCTCGACTTCTTTCTTAACCCCTGTGTAGACCTCTTCCAATGTGCACTCAATTCCCTGGGCCACATGAATTTCATGATGTCCCCCTCGATCATACATCATCCTTTTCTGAGGATCGGAGAGAGTTTGATAGGCCTCTGATATCTCTTTAAATTTCTTTTCTGCCTCGGGGTCCTTATTCTTATCGGGATGATATTTTTTTGCTAACTTTCGGTATGCCGTTTTAATTTCCTCCTGGGAAGCCTTCTTGTCGACTCCCAAAACATCGTAGTAGTTCATTTTAATTTAGAGGTTTCTTCACCTAAAACAACATAAAAAATATCTTTCCCTTTTCTAAAAAGTATTGAAATTTTTTTCCTGTTACTCAGTATAAGCGTAAAGGTTAACGGCTAAAAGAAGGCTAAAAATAAAAACAAACACCCTCATGTGGATGAACAAAGGCGACTACTACCTGTTTCAAGCTCCACAACGGAGTAATCTATGGCACCAAGTGAGATACGGGAGATGCACGGCCTCCATCTTTTATGAATGTGCCAAAAACAGCGAGAGAGCATTAAGATCGGTGCTGGGGGAAAGAGTCCCGATGAACGAAGACATCAAACGGGGAATAGAGAATGAACCCAAAGCAAGGAAATGGTATGAAAATAAATTCAAGGTGAAAGTCGAGGAAATCGGGTTTGCGGTTCCGAAATGGAACTTGTGGATCGGAGCATCGACCGATGGATTAGTCGGTGATGACGGGATCATTGAAATCAAATGTCCTCGAAAAATTCATGATAAGCTCAGGAAATACATTGAGGACTCTAAAAACGGGAGAAGAGTATCCATCAAGGACTATATCTTCGAGAGCTACTATGCTCAGATGCAAGGAGGTATGGCTATTCTCGGGAGGAAGTGGTGTGACTTTATCGTTTATTGCGAGGGCTCGGAAGTGTTTTTTAGTCGTGTCCCGTTTGATCGCGAATATTGGGATACACTTTATCGCCAAATTAACGGGTTTATCGAGAGAAACAATCTGAAATCACTGAAGATAATAAAGCCTTGAGTGAAGATCTCGGAGGGATTCTCTGAAAGATTCTCTGAAATTCGCAGTCTTTTCATTTTATGTTCCGTTAACATAAAATGATCGTTTACGAAGGCAACCGTTTTCGTGGCGGATTTGAGAAAAACGAAATCCGAAACATTAAGAGCATCAACAAGAAGCTCGACACTTCTCAGAAAGAGACGCGAGAGGCCATGGAGAATCTGGGGATGGAACAACGGGTGATTCAAACCTGGCTGGACTTTCTATCCAAGGTCCCCCAGTTCGTTGTTCTAAATCCTTCCATGTTAGCTCGTGCCGTTTTTTTCATCGAGAACCTGGAGGAGAACGAGAAAACGAACTTTGAACAAACGGTAACACAGGAGAAATTCCAGGAGATTGCTCAGAAAGTGTTTGAAGACGGGAAACACGAGAAAGAGGAGTATGTTACCCTGTTTCGCTATGTTCGGTTTCTGATTAAAGAGAGATTTAGTCGTAATGTAAGGTAAAATACTTCTTTTTCTGAAACTGAAACTCCCGGAGTTGAACGTCTGCTAAAAGTAACTCCGTTCTCACATAAGGATCGATGTCGATGAAGGAATAAAAAATGTTTAGCCATTGCATCTCAATATATTCGATGAAAGACTCAAAGTCATCCGTTATGGGCTCAGGGTTGATGAGAACGTAAGGTTTTTCTTGAAACAGGTGAAACAAAAACTCTTTAGTCCTCTGTTTACTACAACGGGTATTCAGACATCTTTCCGCGAGATTCCTCATGGACTCCATGTCGGAGACTTTGGTCCGATCCAAGAAGTAAACCTTTTCTCTCATATCCGGAGGAATAAAAATCTGAATGACCCACTTCGCCTTCAAATATCGGTCCATAGTCGAAACAAGATCTTTTGTTTCGTTGAGGGTTAATTCCCGTTTTAATTTCGGGTTTCGATAACACAGTGACGGATTCTTTTCGCAAATCTTCAAGAGTTCGCGCGTGTCCATCTTTTACATAACGGGAGATTTATTTTATGATCAAGAGTTTCTCAGGTCTGTTCCAAAAGTAAGAGAACTTTACGACTAAGGCGGAGTCTTCACCGACATACACATCGGGATTACTCATAAATTTCGACCTGAAATTGAGGGGAATCTCCAGCCGCTTTATTTTAACCTCTTTCTCGCCATCGATGATAAACTCCTGTCGGTCCTGTCGGTCCTGCCAATCCTCGATAACCTGAACAGAGAAATCAGAGTTTCTCACACATTCCGGCAGGAATTTCGTGAATATCTTCACTTCAAAGTCGTACAGGTAGTTTCCCAACAGGTTTTGGATGTCTTCCTTCAGATTCGCCCAGCGCACAGGGTAAATCTCTTCTTCGGAAGAAGACTGCGTAGATTCCGACATGTTTTTTTAATGGGTTTCTATGATTTTAAATCATAGAAATCTTTTAATTTATCGAGTATCCAAACGGGATGAAACCCTCACTCAGTTTCTCGCACACATAAAACTCAGGGGAAGTTTCATACATCTTCTTTGCGATGAACAAAGAACTCTCCGTGAATTCGGGCCATGGAGCACGGAATACTTCGTCCCAGTCGATGTTAAACAGGTTAGGGTCAGCGTTTACCTTCACCAGTTTTATGTAGTGTCCCGTTATTCCAAGAAACGCGACGTTTTCACAACGGATTTTTTCCCCGATTCTTTTTCCCAGATTCTTTTTCCCAGCGCAATCATTCTCCAGACAATCTGAGGACAAATTTCGGGAAAAAGCTTAAATTCAAAGTCTATCCGTTCATCAAAGATGTTGACGGAGAAACTGAAGAGATAAAAAGGATCATAGCTAAACCCTCTTTTGATCTCTAGGAATCAGTCTAGTGTCTCCTTGTATTCATCGGAGAAAGCAGGAAGATCAAAGATCTTAAAAAACTTTTTATTGAAGAAATCTTCCATGAAGGTCGTTAATTGATTTTTCAAAGCCTTCTTGCCTTCAAGTCTTCTTGCATTCAAAGTCTGTTAGACCATTAGGGCCTGAAAGGCTTGAGGGCTTGAAAGGCATGAAGGCCTGAAGGCATGAAGGCCTGAAGGCCTGAAGGCCTGAAGGCTTGTGAGCCCTTTGCTTTTTGATTTTTCTTTTCTTAAATCTCCTCCCGTTATAAAAACAGATGATCCTAGACGAGTTCCCCGAAGAGGAAGAGTACGAAGAGGAGGAGGAAGAAACGGGAAGAGAGGTTCTTGAAGATGTCTCGAAATACCCCAAAAACTTCCCTCGAATCACCGTTTATCCCGACGAATTTAAATTAACCTCATACGAGAGGGCAAAGGTACTTCAAAAACGGGTCGATCAACTCGCTCGAGGTTTACCTGCTCTCATTCCCGTAGACCCGAAAAAAACAAAAAGTCTTTACGAGATTGCGAAAAAGGAACTCGAGGAAAGAAAGATACCGCTTCAAGTTGTTCGCCGACATCCAGGAAATGTGGTGGAGATCTTAAAGCTATACAAAGAATAAAAGAAATGGCGAGGAAAAGACTAAAAAATATATGTGTATTGGCACATATATTTTTACACATACACCACATGATCGAAGAACTCCTCAGGATCATCGTGGGACACACATAAAACCTGATTTAAATTTAGTTTCTTGAGAGCCTCGAAACAGGTCTCACGCGTCTGAGCGTCGAGCGATGAAAAGCACTCATCCAACAACAGGAAAGAGTTTCTGTTTCGAAGCTTATACATGGCTATCAGGAGAGCTAGCGAAACTCTGTCCTTTTCTCCCCCGCTCAGAGAGGAGAAGTGAGAAACGCCTTTGTAGTTTATTTCCACGGTATCAATATGAAAGATCAATGAGATCTCGGGGAATACCTGATTGAGAAAAGAGTTTACGAAGATGTTAAAGTGGTTGAGGACATCTTCCGTTTGCTCCATCTCTGAGTTTTCGGCTGCTACGAACAGGCGTTGAAGAGCATCAAAGTCCCTTTTCGTCTGCATGTATTCCTCCCATTTCTGATTAAATTTCTCCTGTTCCATGTCTTCTTCGATTCTTTTTATCTCCTCCTCGAGTTCTTGAATCTCTTTTCGGACTATTTCTTCTTTTCTCAACTCCCGATATCGTCTGTAGCTATCAAAGTTTTCGATGATATCGGTGTTTCTTGATAACTCTTCGTAGGAATCAAGCAGATCATAGATGTCTCTGTATTTTAGTGCTTCGAAGAATAACGGGTCTATCTTTTCTATGCCAAGGGATTTGAGATATTCGATGCTACTCATACCTTCATTGCTTATTCTGGATTCAATTAATTCCTCCGTTATTCCTGAGAGAAACGGGAGAAAGTCGAGAAGGTCGAGAAAGTTGAGAAAGTTTAAAGGTTTTAGCTCAGGAGTACGGAGAAGATGAAGGCTGTTTAGTATTTTTTGGTTCTCGATCAATTTCAGCTGTTTCTGGACGAACTCTACGGTGTATTCAGGCTTCGTCGCTTTAGGAACGGAGAGTAGCTGTTCATATCTTTTTTTGAGTTTCTCGGGGTCCTCCATCTTTTTCAGCCTGGCCTTGATTTCTCGGATTCTCTGTTTTATGTTCTTTTCATTGACCACCTCGAGTTTCTCTTGCTTCAGCATAAGCATCTCGTGACAACGGGGACATTCGTAAACCTTTTGGGGGTTCTTGTTTTTCAGTTCCTCCGTTAACAACGGGTAATCACGACAAAACTCGATTCTCTCCGTTAATCTCTTGATTTCCTCATCGATATTCTCGAGAGTCACTCCCATCCTCTTCGCCATCTCCAAAGATTTTTCATAGTGATCGATGGAGTATAACAGGTTTCTACATTGTTCTTCCGTTAATATCGGGGGTTCACACAGAGTGAGCGCATCTTTCACCCGTTTAATTCCCAACTCCTTTATTTTCTCAGTGTTCTCTACCAACCGCTTGCACTCTTCCGTGTCTCTGAATTTCAACAGGTTTTTTTGAGTCTTCACCGGGAGACTCCTCATGTATTTAATGTTACCGTTATAAATCGGGTAGATCTCGGGGGGAAAGTAATCCACAGGCCTCTTCACTTTCTTCAGTGTTTCGAGGTTACTCCGGATGTAGTCCACGAGCTCCTGGCTTATGTTTTTTACCGTTTTTTTCACCTTCTCTAGTCCAAACTTATGGACAATCTCCGTTATCTTTCCGAGCAGCTCTTCGCCTATTGGGCGTTTAATCTTTTGAATCTCTTGAAGTTCATAACGGAGTTTCCCGAGATGTCCCCGTTTCTCTTTGATTTTCTCTGGGTTGTGGGAGGGAACAGGTTTATATTTCCCGTTTGGATCAAGCTGTTTCTCGAGGAATCCAAGGAGAATTTCTTTCTCCTTCTTGAGCTTCCTTATTTTCTTGATGAGTTCAAACGGGTTCATGTTCTCATGCTCGAAGATGACGCGAAGGAGAATGTCTCTTCGTGTGGAGTCTCTAATCAGTTCTGAATGCTCCCCCTGAATGTGGTAGGTGGAGTACTGCCATAGATCATCGGGTCCAAAAACTTTATGGATGACTTCTTGTGCTTCCTCCGATTCCAAGACTTTGCCTTTGTAATTCACGGTAACATTCTTCCTCCCCTTACTCCGATGTATTTCGGACACATCACAGGAACTAAAATAAAGACTTACCTTGGGATTCTTCCCGATATTCTTAATGTTTCCGAAGAGACACCAACGGATTGCCTCGAAGATGGTTGACTTTCCCGATCCTGATGGGCCTTTAATTAAATGAATTCCATTGAAAAATTCGTAATGTTTCCCGTGAACTCCTCGAAAGGCAAAAATTGAAATTTTTTGGAGCATCATTTTGGAGAATGTGCAAGACACAAAATAAATTCAAAATTTGAAAATTTTAGTAATAAAAGACAACGGAATACAACAGTCTGCTTTCTAATACTCTCGGGAATAAAGTACCAGATTAGAAAGCGGGCTGAAACGGGAATATAGTCATATGTTTCCCGTTGAAACATGTGACTACGACTTGCCTACGGCTTGCCTTAAGGCTTGCAAAAGGCCTTTCAACTCAGAAAGAGTTTTTTAAACTTTTCATACCACTCCCCCGGAAATTCGATGTTGTTATCTCCGATATATTTTAGGCATATCCTCACCAAACTGTCGAGATATTCCCAGATAGCTTTTCTGTCTTCCTCTTCCACCCAGTTTGCTTTGAATATCTCTCCGAAAACGGACATGTCTTGTAACGGGATTTCAGCAAAAACATTATCGATATATTTTGAGCACAGTTCGTTGTTCCGTTGGGCAATAAACTCCCACAGACAGAACTTGTTTCCCTGTTTATCGGAGATGATACACCTTTTTATAAAGTTCTCAATGAGTTTCTTCCTGTCCACATCCGATATTATTTTCTGCACGATCTCAATGATGGCGGGATTCACTTTGATCTTCCCCTTTTCATAGCCCCTTTCGATGATCTCCGATAAAAGGAAGAGAAAATCGGAAAGGTTTTCGAAAAATCTTTGTTCGTGGGTGAGGGCAGCTTCCATCGCTACTCGAAGGATCTCAAGATAAACTTTATTTTTTGTTCCTGTTTCTTCTTTTTAGGCATAGTAACACGTAAAACGGGTTGTGTTAATGTCTCGATGGCCACCTCTTCCGGACTCTGACATTTCATACAGATATCGGGTGTATTATATATCTCGTAAGCTTTTTCATAGGTCATCTCCCGTTTTCCGAGCCTCTTATTGACGGCGTTATGAAACTGCCAGGTCCAAATGAAGAACCCGTCTTTCTTATTCCAAAAGCTAATCAACGGGTAATCTCGAAGATAGGCGAGAAAGTGACCTTTACATCGCTCACAGGGAAAGTTTTCGGCTAACTTATGAATAAATTCGGAATAAGCTTTTTTCTCCTGTTCATCGGTAGCACGTAGAGCATAGGAATGAATGATATACCAGATGCCAGGACCTAATCTTTCGATCTCCATACTTTTTTATTGCTCTTGAAAATTTCAAGTTTATTTTAGTAACTCCTGTACTATTTCGTGTCCTAACGGGAGTATCATCTCCGATAAAATAAAGTTTTCCTGTTTCGTGGTAAGTCGCTTCAGTAACTCGGAGAGATATTTGCTGAGGGACAGAAATAACATCCATAAGATATCGGAGATCATATAGGAGTTCCAGTTTCTAGCGGAGATGTCCACGCAAACGGAAACAAACCTTTCATCGATAGACACATGAACAACAGGTTGAGAATCTATGGAAGCCTGTTTAGCGATCTCGCCTCTCACCTGCTTCATCAGGAAATATTTATTTATAATCTGTTTTAGTGTTCTCTTCCAATCGGGGAAATGGGGTGTTAAGATCTTGCGAAATAAAATGATCCGTTGCATAACATCGAGAGTTTTTTCTTGTATCTTCTTTTCCTGTTCTCGATTCAAGTTTGTGAATATCTCTTGCGCCACATGAATAAACTTTTCCTTATGCACCCGTTTCGAGATCCTTTTCAGCCATTTCAGCTCTTCATGAATGGCGGCGGTATTTGCGTTTATGTTTGCGTTTGTGTTTGCATTGACCTGTTTGGAATCAAGTGCTTTTGGGCCTGACGGTCCTGCCGGTCCGAACAACAGGTGATGTACATAACTCCACAGAGAATACATGGTTTTTTTAATTAGTCCTGATATTTAAAAAATGATAAATTTAGTTGAGGTTATAAACGCAAAAGTCATGGATAACAACGAAGAGATCTTTGATGACTTCGAGGAATTCGAAAAGGTTCGTGAACAGAGATTTGTGGACCACTTCGATAAAATGTTTCCCGTGGCACCCGAATCGGATGCATTCGAGATCCTCTTGGAAATATGGGGGCAAGAAACGAGGAAGAAACGGACATTAAGAGTAATTAAGTTAGAGGACTCGAAGTTAGCCTTGAGCTTCTGTAAATTCGGGAGATGTTTTGCGATCTTTTCCCGAAATCCCAGAGCGTGTGAAATGTTCGACCTGGAAACGAGAATCACTCTGATACAATACGAGGAGAACAAAATCATAGGCACCGTTTTCAAGTACGATCTTTATGACAGGTTTATAAACCACAGCATGAACGAACAAGATGTTAACCTGAACGGGAAAGTAATAACGGTGTTTGCAAAACTTAATGTTCCGTTGGGAGCATATGTGGCCTTTGAAGTTCTAGATAGGAATCCGAGGATCGGATGGACCGTGATGCATGTGCTGAAGGAGAAATATCTCCTATCAACCTGTTACGAATCCGTGCCTGAGTTAGTTTTTGAAAAGGCGAAGCAAAAGATAAAAGTTAATTTGGGTTTCTTATCGATGTTTGCGCATGAGTTGTTGATCCTTTTTCATAAGAACCCAAAGATATACACGAAAGGTATCGGGTTGACTGTTATTGCTCAAAGGAAGAAGTACTATTACTGGAACGGAAAACATTTTGTTTATCACGGATCATCGAAATACGGAGGTGATTTAGAGGTGGATGATCCTAACGATATCATCGACGATATCATTGAAGACGAAGACAGGAAGATAAGAAACACTCTTTTCAAAATCCCTGATGGAAAGCTTCTGTTTGTTGTTCTTGAGTGACGCGAGGGGACGCGAGGGGAAAAAACAGGTAAACAGGTAAACAGGTAGTTATATGTTTTGCGAACATATAACTAAGAACTTTTTATAACTAAGAACTTTTTATAACTAAGAACTTTTCACTGAATTTTCGAGACTCTTCTCAGGCCAGCTCCATTAATCCCTGTGCGATTCCAAAGTGGTCCTCGAGGAAACGGGTGACCTCGAGACATCTAATTTCAGGCTTTATTCTTCTCAGATCACTCGGAAAGATCTTTGTGTCATGGAGAAACTTTAGCCTGTTGAGATCATCGAGTTGTCCGTAATAAACATAGAGACTATCGACGACATCGGTGAAACAACCAAGTTTTTTCCATTTATCCAAGAAGATCTCCGAGAGTTTCTTGCAGACATCAAGGTTTTCCAAAAGGAGTTGCATGATAAATATTCGAAAGTAATCTTCCGGACTCAATTTCACCCGTTGTATCATCAGGTTAAACATGGTTTCATCGATGACCTCGGCCATAGAAAACACAAATTCGTAGTTTGTCACGGGCATCGGTATCTTCTGGGAAATCAGGTATTCTATCACTGCAGAGTGATTGCCCAGGATAGCCGCTTCATACAGGTGAGCATTTAACAGTTTAGGGAATCTCTTGATTTCATGGAGTTTTCCGTGATAAGCCTTATAAAANAGGTTGGGTCTGTCTTTACAACAGCACGTTGCATGAATATCATCGAAAAATTCGGAGCATGTCTCAGGATGAAGAAAGCTCCCGAGAATGTTGGGGCAGTAAGTAAAAACGGAGTGATTAAAGTCTCTCATGGGAATAAATTCCTTCAGTTGAAGGAAGAGCTGAAGGGCGCTTGGTCTCTTCTCGTAATCTAAGAAACAGGGGAGAATGACTCTGTTGAAGACGGAAGAAATAGATGTTTCGGAAATGTATTTGCGAGGGTTTTTGATGTCGAAGTGTTCTTCCGTTTTTCCTGTGGCCATGCACCAAAACAGGACACCAAAATAAAAAACATCCGTTAATGGTCCCACCCAACCTTCATGCATCTCTGGTGCAATAACCTTAATGTTCTTTAGGACTCTTGGATCGATCTTTAATTTCTCACCGCTCTTGTGGTAGTGAATATTTGAATACCCTAGTATTCTTGCTCTCCCGTCATTTCCGACGAAAACCATGCTACTATCGAAGAAACCAAAGAAAACGGGATAAGGAAAGTTCGAATGATGCATCCGTTGTAATAGAAACGCAAAGTCCATGGCGTACTCCAAGACTTTGGGAGAGGCGTATCTCATGATATTAAAGGTCAGATACTTCTTTTCGATGAAGACATGAATGTTACCTCCGTGGATGGTTGCGCTAAATATGGGGACAATAAACGGATTTCTGATTTTACAATAGATGAACAGTTTACGAAACAGGCAGTGATTCGTTACGGCGTCGTATTTGATTTGGAGCATATTTTAAGGTGTTTATGGAACAATTTTTGTTCCGTTATTTTATTTCAATTTAACGGGAGAAAATTAGTCCATGGCAAGTAGATTCTGGGGAACAGGGATGAATTTTAGTTTCCTGTAATCCTGTTTCGGCTTCATCACGTACTGCCTCAGCTTTTTAACGGTTTCATGGAAAACTTGATAAGCATGCTCCATGTATTTTTCGTTAGGTCCCGATTGAGTCACCAGCCCCGACTTATAGATGATGAACATATGTTTTTGCTCCATGTATTTTTCGTTAGGTCCCGATTGAGTCACCAGCCCCGACTTATAGATGATGAACATATGTTTTCGTTCCTCTTCGTAATATCGGAGATAGACACAGTAATCAGAAGAGTTTGTGTATCTCGCCTTGAACCCTGGGATCTTATTAAACTGTTTCGCGAACTCTGCTCTGTTCACGGAGAANCCAAGGTCGTAATTAAAGTTCACCATGACTTTCTTGATTTTATATTGAATCTCTCCGTTATAAACTCTGTCCCATTCCAAGAGTTCCTGCCATGAGGCCCCGTGATTTAATGCGTCTAAAACGAAGCGAATGGCTTCGGGAGACTCTATTGGTTCCTCATGGATTCTCTGTAACATCTTTTGAATTTCTTGAATGTATTCCACGATCTTCTCCGTTGTCTTTTGGGCCATCTCCTTCGATATCAGGCCACACATTTGTATTTTGCCCTTACTGAATATCTTCACNCTGATGAGTTTCCTATCCATCACGATGTTGATGGTGATACAGTTTCGAAACGGGAGTTGACTGGCCTTAAACATGTTTCCGCGATAAAGAGTGTTGTATCTCAAAGAAACGATCTTCCCGTTGGTGATGGTCTCGTTCTCGATAACGGGAAGAAGATAAAACAACCGTTGAATATAGACGCGACATGAGAGATAGATGATACAGGTCATGGTTGTCACCTTGAGATTCCGAAAGTGGATCATGTTTTTTAAGAAGTTTTTTGGGAACTTAAAGATCGGTAAAAAAAAATATTCAAAAAATAAAATGGATTTAACGGAACCATATCTTCAGTGGCCCGTTGGAAAACATGGGAAATTGAGTCACTGGCCTGAAGGGTCTGAAAAGCATGAAGGG